>Ga0183101_1000115_pt3 | contig 28280 bp, 21 predicted proteins | sample Biomet3_FD_127790 | JGI IMG/M metagenome (GOLD analysis project Ga0183101, IMG submission 127790) | Microbial communities from bioreactor (seeded with sewage sludge) at LBNL, California, USA - Biofuel metagenome 3 | ecosystem: Engineered > Bioreactor > Anaerobic > Unclassified ...
GAATTCCGGCAGATGGTATTCGCCGAAAACAAAGTCCATGTTGCACTTGTCGGCGATTTTCACCGTATTGTCGCAGGCTTCGGGGGCATATGCAAATATCTTTCGCATCTCGTCCTCGCTCTTGAGGTAGAACTGGTCGTTAGGGAAGCGCAGTCTCTTCTCGTCGTCTATGGTCGTCGCAGTCTGGATCGCCAGCAGCACATCGTGGGCCTCGGCGTCCTGTCTTCTGACATAATGGACGTCATTGGTTGCCACCAGCGGTATCCCTGTTTCCTTGGAAAGCCTGATAAGTTCAGGATTGATGCGGGCTTCTTCTTCCAGTCCCTGATCCTGCAGCTCCAGGTAGAAATTGCCTTCGCCAAAGATGTCGTAGAGTTCCAGTGCTTCTTTCTTTGCACCTTCGTAATCTCTGTTTAACAGGCACTGCTGAACCTTGCCGGCAAGACATGCCGACAGGGAAATCAGCCCCTTGCTGTGAGCGCGGAGCACGCTTTTGTCTATCCTTGGCTTGTAGTAATAGCCACGGGTAAAGCCTTCGGAAACTATTTTGATAAGACTGCGGTATCCCTCTTCGTCTTTGGCGAGAAGGATAAGGTGGCCCTGATATTTGTCTCTGTCGGGATCTTTGTCGTCCATGGTGCGAGCTGCCGTATATACCTCGCAGCCGATGATCGGCTTGATTCCCTGTTTCTTGCACTCTTTATAGAAATCAACCACGCCAAACATGACGCCGTGGTCAGTGATGGCCAGGGATTCCATCCCAAGCTCCTTAGCTCTTGCCACTACGTCCTTGATCCTGGCTGCTCCGTCAAGCAGGCTGTATTCCGTATGTACGTGCAGATGTGTGAATGCCATTTTTTCTCCTTGTTCAATGATAATATCTGCCGATGATGTCTGCCATTATCTCTATGGCTCTGGTCATTTCATCGGGAGAAGCGTAGGCGTATGAAAGCCTTATCGCGTGATTTTCTATATAGTCGTAGACATTGCCCGGATTGAAGAGCACGCCTCTTTTCAGCGCCTCATCAAATATCCTGTCTACCGGTACCTTCTTTTTGAATTTCAGCCAGATATAGAAGCCTCCTGTCGGCACGTTCCAGTCGGCCAGCTCAGCAAAGTTTTTATTTAAGGCTGCCAGAGCGTTGTCCCTCCTGGCGAGCAGCTGCTTTCTCAGCTCTTCCAGATAGATGTCGTATTCTCCCCCGGTGAGGAGTTCCGTCATCATCCACTGGGAAACCGAGCTTGCGCCGTAATCAGTCTGCATCTTTACGTCACCCAGCCTGTAGACAACCGCTTCAGGTCCAATGGCCCAGCCTATCCTCAGCCCCGGCGCCATGGTCTTGGATACCGTTCCAAGATATAGGACGTTGCCGCCGCTGTCTATGGACTTGATGGCTGCCGGCGGCTTTGATCCAAACCAAAGCTGCCCGTAGGCATCGTCTTCCACTATCGGCATGCTGCTGCGTCGGCAGAAGTTGAGGACCTCTGCCCTGCGGCCGGCGCTCATTACTCTTCCTGTCGGGTTTTGATGAGTCGGTATCGTGTAAAGCAGCGAGTCAATAGACGCGTCGCGGATATTCCAGTAGCTAAGGCCTTCATCGTCCATAGGCACTCCGGTCAGCATCATGCCGGCTGACTGGAAGACCTGCAGGCTTTTCAGGTATGTCGGAGCCTCCGTGTAAACCTGAGAACCGCGCCTTAGCATACAGACGGAGATCAGCTGCAGAGCCTGCAGCGAACCGCTGGTGATCAGAACGTTTTCCGGGCGGCAGTCTATGCCCTGCTGAGTCCGCGCCCTTTCAGCGATGGCCTCGCAAAGTTCCGGCAGGCCAAGGGGCCCCAGATAGTTCAGCGACGGTATGCGCTCAGGCATCCTTCTGAATATCCGGGTAACCAGTTCGCTGGGATAGAGCTCCGGCGACAGTTCTCCCGTACCGATCCTGATGTATCCCGGCTCGAACTCCAGCTTGTTAATCGTCTGAATGGTTGGCATGTTGGCCCGAAAGTGGCCGCTGTTTATGTACTTGTTCCAATCAGGCGGTCTGGACATAAGAAGTGACCAGCTGCTGCCGGAGACCCTGGTGCCGCTGCCGTATCCGCTCTCCAGAATACCGAAAGAAATCAGCTCTTCCATGGCGCTGACGATGGTGCTTCTGTTGACATCAAAGGCTTTTGCCATGTCTCTCTGTGAAGGCAGCCTTTCTCCTGCGACCCAGTCGCCAGAGGCGATCCTGTCGGTGATGTACTTCACTATCTGTCTGTATACGGGAACGCCGGCATCCTTCTCAGGCTTCCAGTTGATCTCAATCATGGTTGTCTCTCCTCGCTGATTTGGTTGGTTTGAAAACTATAAACTTGGTCGGTCTCATACCGTTACGTCTTTGGTATTATTTTACCATAAACAAGGGATTTAACACAGATAAATATATTCAATGGAGGAAATAATTATGATGTTCTATCTTCAGGGGCTCACAATGGGTCTCGCATATGTTGCACCTATAGGCCTGCAGAACCTGTTCGTGATCAACACTGCTCTAACTCAGAAAAAAAGCAGGGTCTTTCTGACGGCCCTCATCGTTGTATTCTTTGACGTGAGTCTGGCCCTTGCCTGCTTCTTCGGAATCGGAGCCATAATGCAGTCTTCGAACTGGCTGCAGATGGCCATCTTGCTTATCGGCAGCGCAATAGTCATCTGGATAGGCGTCACCCTGCTCCGCGCTCACGATACGATGGACACTTCCACCAACGTGAACGTACCAATCGTCAAAGTCATTTCAACGGCTTGCGTTGTGACCTGGTTCAACCCTCAGGCTCTCATCGACGGTTCAATGATGCTGGGAGCTTTCAGAGCCACTCTCCCTGACGATCAGGCAGTCACCTTCATTCTTGGCACTGCTACTGCCTCAGTCTGCTGGTTCTTCGGGATTTCTGCCCTGCTGTCACTGTTCAGTGCGCGTTTCACTGACAAAACGCTGAGAGTCATCAACGTAGTCTGCGGTATCGTCATCATTTTCTACGGCTGCAAGCTGTTCTATAATTTTATGCAGATGGCGCTGCCTCTCATTAAGTGAACCATCTGATTGCATATTTCATGTCACTGTGATACAATCTAGGCACAGGTTATTTCACATTTGCAATGGAGGTATCAAATGGATAAAAAAGAAGCGTTCGCAAAAGCTTTTGCAGTCGCCAGCGATAATCTCGCAGTAGCAGGAGTTGAAAAAGAAGTTGCACGGAAAGTCATCGCCGAAGAAATGGAGCGTTTACTGAAAAAGGAAAACATAGAATTCACTGTAGATGAACTCAAAGCTTTCATTAAAGAACAGGTAACAGAACTCGACGAGGCGGTGTCCGATTACACAGTAGGTCCAAAAAGTACTCATATCTAAAAATGAAAATTAGAAGTAAATTAGAAGCGGCGCTTAACAGCGCCGCTTTATCAGTTTTTCAGTATTCTATTATCAGCCTTTATATCCGCTGATCCTAGCTCTTGTTCTTTCTTCTCCAAGTATCTGCTGGATCGTCCATACATCCGGCGACTGTGATCTGCCCATCAGTGCGATCCTGATGACCGTACTTACATGACCGACATGCCCCTTATACTGATCCGGGTTCTTCTTGAAATCCTTCGGCTTCTCAGCATAGCCAAGCTGTCCTGCTATGGTTCTGATCTTGTCGAACCACTGACTCTGATCGTCAGCATGATCGTATGTCCCCAAGTACGCCTTCAGTATTTCCTGAACGTCCTCTGTCGGGACCTCCGCTGGCATCTCATCCTCTATCTTGAACATGTCATCAAAGAAATAGCTGATGAACTCAATTATCTGCTGAGCGTAAACCAGATCCTTTCTTGGCTTGTTGTCGTTCCTGCCAAGATCCAGTATCGTCTCCAGATATGCTCTGTCGTCGAATATGTGCATGATGTCTGGTTTGAACTCTGCCGCCCAGTCCTTCAGGAAATCGTAGATTTCAGAAGCCGGGATGCGCAGCAGCACGTCTTTGCTTATGTCATTGAGCTTGTTCAGATCGAACAGCGCTCCAGAATTGCTCATTTTCTCTGTAGTAAACTGGAAATCGTCAACAGGAGCGTCTGGATTTTCTATCCTCCACTCCTCAAAGTTGGAATTTAAGATCGTCAGCAGATACTCTCTGACCGCAGCCGGATGATATCCCTGGTTCCTGTAGTAATCCAGCGACAGTTCAGGATCCTTCCTCTTGGACAGTTTCCTCTTAGTGCCGCTTTCTTCGTCTATCTTCATAAGCTGAGCAGTATGGCAGTAAATTGGCGGTTCCCAGCCAAGCTTCTCGAAAAGTTCCACATGTATCGGCAGTGATGGCAGCCACTCGGCGCCTCTCACCACGTGAGTCGTCCTCATCAGATGATCGTCGACAACGTGAGCAAAGTGATATGTAGGTATTCCTGTAGTCTTCAGGATGACTGTGTCCTGGAAGTTTTCCGGCATTTCCAGTATCCCTCTGATTGCATCGTTTACCCTTACTTTTCTGACATTCTCATCGGACTGGTCCGGGTTGCCGTCAGACTTCAGTCGTATTACATATGGTTTGCCTGCTTTGATGTTCGCCTCGACTTCCTCAAAACTCAGGTTCCTCGACTTTGCGTACTCGCCATAGATGCCAGGGTTTGCCTTTACGGCTTCCTGTCCCTCACGTATCGCCGTGATCTCATCTTCCGTCAGAAAGCATGGATAGGCGTGGCCCTCGGCTACCAGCTTCTTGGCAAAGCACTGATATATCTCGGCTCTGTGGCTCTGTGTGTAGTCGCCGTAAGCACCTTTGTCGCCGTCCATAGTTGCGCCTTCATCGAAATTGATGCCAAAAAACTTGAGGGAGTTGATGATGATCTCAACCGCTCCTTCTACAAATCTCTTGTCATCTGTGTCCTCGATCCTCAGATAGAAAACACCGCCGCTCTGGTGGGCAAGCCTTTCATCTGCAAATGCGCCATAGAGGTTTCCAAGATGAATGAAGCCTGTCGGGCTAGGTCCAAGTCTAGTGACTTTAGCGCCTTCCGGCAGCTCCCTTGCAGGATACATTTTCTCATAATCCTCCGGTGTCTTAGTTATCTGCGGAAATAAAAGCTCCGCCAGTCTATCGTGATCCATCTGATGTTTCTCCTTTATTTTTACTATGTTTTTATGCTAAATCGATGTTCCAGTCCCCGGGAAAGTCGTTCCCGTTGCGTTGAATATGGCGCTAAAGGTCCCGGAAAGGATCGTGATTCCGATCACTATGCCGATTGCCACTAGCAGAATCTTCGCCCAGGTAGGTATCGGTTTTCTCTGTTTGTCTCGCTTGTAGTCGTATGACGGCCTGTAATTGTTATACTGCTCGCCGCCGAAACTGCTCTGCTGGCCGTAGCCGTCCGACTGACCGTAGCCATTCTGCTGGCCGTATTGATTCTGGCCGCTGTTATTTTTGCCCGCATAAGTTTTTCCGCCGGCGTTATAGCTGTAACCCTGACCATTATCAAAGCCTCCGCCCTGCTGGCCGTAACCGTTCTGTCCGCCGCAGCTGTTCTGCTGGCCGTATCCATTGGCTTGGCCGTAGTTTTGATTGCCGGTCTGTTGGCCGTATGAGTTCGCCCCGCCATAGCCATTCTGCTGACCGTAACTGTTTGGCCCGCCGTAGCTTTGATTGCCGCAGCCTCCGTTGGGATCGCCAAAAAATACCTTTGGCGGATAGTCGCGCCTCACGATGAGATAGCATACCAGTCCCAGGTAAGTCGGCACCAGTGCCGAGATCAAAGCCCACAGCAAGGCGTTGCAGCCGACTCGCTTGTTTGCGTCCTGATATACCAGCACGCCGATAACGATTGGCAGCGCAACCGCAAATGCCACTATCAGCAGCACAAATAATATACTCCCAATTATCATGATTTGCCCCCTTTGAAGCTTATCTTGGAATGTCGCCGCCGGACAGTTTGTCATCGTAGACAGCTCTGCTTCCGCCGATGAACTTTGGACGTGTCCTTGCGCAGACCACGTTGGCCTCACCGATCTTCTTGACCTTGATGCGAACAGGAACTGCAACGTGTTTCAGGTGCATGCCGATCAGCGTGTCGCCGATATCCATGCCGGCATCTGCTTTGATTTCCTCAACAGCAACCGGGCATTCAGCATTCTGATAAACCGTCATCGCAAAAGATCCGCCGGCGTGAAGCTGCGGAACCACGTTCACGATTTCTTTGCCTGGCAGAAGCGCTGCTTTTTCAACGATTATAGCCCTGTTCAGGTGCTCGCAGCACTGTGCAGCCAGGAATATTCCTCTTTCGTGCAGAATCGGGTAGATTCCCTCATATACAGCCTTAGCCGCATCTATATCCGAACCCTTGCCGATGTTTGCGCCCTTGATTTCGCTGGAAGAACATCCTATAACAAAGATGTCTCCGGACTTCAGTTTCGCAACTTCAAGCAGTTCAGTAACGGCTTCCGCCGCCTGGTTTTTGATTTCTTCATAAGTCATTATTCTCATCTCCACTCTAAAGATTCCAGCTGTGCAAATATTTTTCCTGTTCATCGGTCAGGCTGTCGATCTCAATGCCCCAGGCCGCCAGTTTTCTTCTGGCTACCAGATCGTCGATCTCGCCGCTCACGTCGATGACTTTATTCTCAAGCTTTGCATGGTTTTCCATGACATACATCGCTGACAGCGCCTGCACAGCAAAGCTCATGTCCATTATTTCTGCAGGGTGTCCGTCGGCTGCGGCGATGTTGACCAGACGGCCCTCTCCGATGACGTTTACCCATTTCCCGTTTTCAAGCTGATATCCCATGATGTTGTGGCGTGTCTCTTTCTTTGCCACAGCCGCCTTTTCCAGCGCGTCCATGTCAACTTCGCAGTTGAAGTGTCCGGCATTGGTCAGGATTGCTCTGTCCTTCATAGTCAGCATATTTTCAACGGTTATCGTCTTGCAGCAGCCCGTTGCCGACACGAAAATGTCGCCCTGCGGTGCCGCTTCTTCCATCTTCATTACCGAGTAGCCGTCCATCCTGGCTTCAATGGCCTTGACCGGGTCGACTTCTGTCACGATGACCCTGGCACCCAGTGCCGCCGCCCTCATGGCAATGCCTCTGCCGCACCAGCCATAGCCGACTACGACTACAGTCTTGGCTGCAATGATCAGGTTGGTGTTTCTCATGATGCTGTCCCATACCGACTGACCAGTACCGTAACGGTTGTCGAAAAGGTGCTTGCAGTCTGCATCGTTTACCGCCACCATAGGGAACATCAAAACTCCCTCGGCCTCCATCGCTTTCAGCCTTATCACTCCGGTAGTCGTCTCTTCGCAGCCGCCCCACACTTCAGCAGCCAGGTCCGGCCTCTTGGTGTGCAGCATGCCAACGAGATCTCCTCCGTCGTCGATAATGATGTTTGGTTTATGTTCAAGGCACATTTCTATATGCCTGTCATATTCTTCTGCAGTTGCTCCGTGATAGGCGAATACCTTCAGTCCGTCGTCTGCCAAAGCGGCCGCCACGTCGTCCTGTGTGGAAAGCACGTTGCTTCCCGTTACTGACATATCTGCGCCGCCTGCAGCTAGCACCAGACACAGGTAAGCCGTCTTGGCTTCCAAATGTACTGACAGCGAGATTTTTACGCCTTCAAAAGGCCTGGTCTTGCGGAATTCTTCTTCCAGGCCGTTTAACAGCGGCATGTTGTTCCTGACCCATTCTATCTTTTCATGGCCTGACGATGCCAGGCTGATATCTCTGATATCGTAATTGCTCATTGTATTGCTCCTTAAGTTTTATTCTGCAGCGACGAGGCGTCAGCCCAGCGCAGCTATTCGACCGTCACCGATTTCGCCAGGTTGCGTGGTTTGTCGATGTCTTCGCCTTTTTCTCTTGCTACGTAATATGCAAACAGCTGGAGCGGAACGACCGTCAGAAGCGGCGTCACCTCATCGCAGCAGTCTGGAATGTATATCACCTCGCGGCTGATCTCTTTGATGTCCGTTCTGCCTTCCTTGGCGATAGACACAACGTGAGCCCGGCGAGCTTTGATCTCCATGATGTTGGAACACATTTTCTCATAGAGGAAGTCCTCTGTAGCCAAAGCGAAGACGATGGTCTCCGGCTCCATCAGCGCAATGGTTCCGTGCTTCAGTTCTCCGGCTGGAATGGCAAAAGAATTGATGTAGGAAATTTCTTTCAGCTTCAGCGATCCTTCATAAGCCACGGCTGAATCGATGCCGCGTCCAATAAAGAATACCTGAGTTCTGTTGTAAAGTGATTTTGCCAGTTCCTCTATTTCATCGGATTTCTCCAGTATCTTCTCGATTTTATCTGGCATGGCCTTCAGTTCGTCGATGATGTGATCATAATATTCACGAGTGATCGTTCCCCTCAGATCGGCCATGTAGAGAGCCAGCAGATACATGCAGACAAGCTGAGTCGTGTATGCCTTAGTTGAGGCAACGGCGATTTCCGGGCCTGCCCAGGTATAGAAAACGTCGTCAGACTCGCGGGCAACAGAACTTCCCACCACGTTGACCACTGACAAAACTCTTGCCCCCTTGCTTTTCGCCTCGCGCAGCGACTGCAGCGTGTCCAGGGTTTCGCCGGACTGGCTGATTGCAATGAAGAGCGTTTTTTCATCAACAAAAGGATCACGGTATCTGAACTCGGATGCCACGTCTACCTCTACTGGCAGTTTGGCGATTTTCTCAATAAGATACTTGCCCACAAGGCCAGCATGGTAAGCGGTACCGCAGGCAACGATGTATATCTTATTGATATTGTTCAGGTCATCCAGCGTTAAGGTTATTCCGTCAAGCTTGATCTTGCCGTCATCGCCAAGTCTGCGCATCAGAGTCTCGCGGACAGCTTTCGGCTGCTCATTGATTTCCTTTAGCATGAAGTGTTCGTAGCCTTCTTTTTCGGCATCTTCCATGCTCCAGTTGACCATTAGGGCGTCACGCTTGATCTGCTTTCTGTCAGGTCCGAGGATCTTGATGTTGTCTGGCGTCAGTACTACCATTTCATCATTTTCGATCAGGTATATCTTGTTCAGATACTTAAGCAGTGCCGGAATATCAGAAGCCACGAAATTGCAGCCCTTGCCCAGGCCTGCGATAAGCGGTGCATCCTTTCTGTAAGCAACGATCTTATTCGGTTCAGCAGCAGCTACTGCACAGAAAGCATATGCTCCGCGCATCATCTTAACTGCTTCGTAAACTGCTTCCTCCAGGCTTCCTTTGTATAAGGCGCTGATCAGGTATGCAATGACCTCTGAGTCTGTCTGTGTTCTGAAAGTTGCGCCGTGTTCTTTCTCCAGCCATGTCTTCAGTTCCATGTAATTCTCAACGATGCCGTTGTGGACTATGGCAATGTCACCATCCTCACTCATATGAGGATGAGCATTTAGATCTGACGGCACTCCGTGAGTAGCCCACCTGGTGTGGCCTATTCCTGTAGTCCCGTAAAGATTTTCACCCGCAATTTCATCTTCCAGCACAGAGATCCTGCCCTGTTTTTTTCTTACTGTGATCTTGCCCTCATTTACCAGAGCTATTCCTGCAGAGTCATAACCTCTGTATTCAAGTTTTTTCAATCCATCTATGATAATATCACGAGCGTTGTCGTGACCTGTATATCCTACTATACCACACATTTCAATTCTCCTTTTACTTGTCTTTTTCCTGCCATACGGCGTTGCCCACGGTGCGCTCCGGTACTTGCGTACCACATGTACGCGCCGTTCCTCGCCACAGTATGCGCCTTGTCTGGCAGGAAAAATCCTGCGTAACTATATTTTTCTTTTTCCTGCCATACGGCGTTGCTCACGGTGCGCTCCGGTACTTGCGTACCTCGTGTACGCGCCGTTCCTCGCCACCGCGTGCGCCTTGTCTGACAGGAAAAATTCTGCGTAACTTTAATTTACTTGCTCTTTTTTTCTATCAGATCTGCCAGATCCTGTGCCAGACCATAGATGTGTTCAATGTCCTTGCCTTCGATCATTACGCGAACCAGTGGTTCCGTGCCTGAAGGGCGAATCAGAACGCGGCCGTTGCCAGCCATTTCATTTTCAACTTTTTCAATGGCAGCACTTATCTCGGCATCGTGTTTCCAGATATCCTTCTTCTCGCCTGCTACCTGAGCGTTGACCAGCACCTGAGGGAAAATCTCGATCTCTGCAGAAAGCTCCGAAGGCTTTCTGCCGGAGGCTTTGATTGCCTTCATGAACTGAAGTGATGAAAGCGTACCGTCTCCAGTTGTCGTGTACTCAAGGAAAATGATATGGCCCGACTGCTCGCCGCCGATCACGCATCCTGACTTCAGCATCGACTCTAGCACGTATCTGTCGCCAACTCCGGTCACGTCAACTTCTGCGCCCAATGTATCCTCTATGTATTTGTGGAAGCCTAGGTTGCTCATTACCGTTCCGGTCACTTTGTTCTTCGCCAGACGGCCTTGTTCCTTCATCATCTTTGCGCAGATGCATATGGTTTTGTCGCCGTCTATGATCATGCCCTTTTCGTCGACAACGATGAGCCTGTCGGCATCGCCATCAAAGGCAAGGCCAATGTTTGCCTTCTCTGCCACAACGGTCTGCTGCAGCTTTTCCGGGTGTGTCGAACCGATGTGATCGTTTATGTTCACGCCGTCCGGGTCATCGCCGATGGTCACCACTTCCGCGCCAAGAGCTCTGTAAACTCTTGGTGCCGTCTTGTACGATGCGCCGTTTGCACAGTCCAGCACGACCTTCATGCCGTCAAGTCTGAAATCTGCCGTAGACAGCAGAAAATCGCAGTAGAGATCCTCTGCGTTTTCTTCAGCCTCGACACATCTTCCAATTGCATCACCGGTCATATGGCTGTTGGTGTCAATGTCTCTTATGATTATGTCTTCGATCTTGTCCTCCAAAGCGTCGTCCAGTTTGAAACCTTCGCCGTTGAAGAACTTGATGCCGTTAAACTCAAATGAGTTGTGGGATGCGGAAATCACTATGCCCGCATCGGCCTGATAGTGTCTGACGAGAAAGGCTACCGCAGGCGTTGGGATAACGCCAACCTTGATCACATTTCCGCCGACTGCCAGGATTCCTGCCGTAAGGGCATTCTCCAGCATATCTCCTGAGACTCTGGTGTCTTTTCCTATTACTATTACCGGCCTTTCGTTCTCTTTCCTGAGAACAAAGGCGCCGGCCTTCCCTATATTGAATGCAAGTTCTGGTGTGAGCTCAGAGTTTGCGACGCCTCTGACTCCATCTGTACCAAATAGTCTGCCCATAATTACCTCTTTTTCTATTTACGATCAGCGCAGAGACACAATTGACCACGATGCCGTCTGCTGCTGATCTGCCATAATTAATTATTGTCTGTCAATGTCACGCTTACCTTTTGCGGTGAAGTCGTCATCTTGATGTATGTGCCGCTGCAGCTGACATCCAGATTCACACTGTGTTTGCCGGCAGAAAGATCAGAAAGATCGCAGGAAAGAGTGAAGTCTCCTTCTGTAATGTTGCTGATATTGTCAGCCTTTCCCGTTACAGTTACAGTGATCTCATCAGTATTGACGCTGGCATCCAAGGTGTCATCCTGACCGGATGTTTCTACATCCGCCGCAGAGAATGTGAACGTCTGACTTGAAAGTTCCGCAACCGTTACCTTCAGCTTCAGGCTCTGTGATTTGTTCGAAACCTCAACGCCGTCAGGAAGGATCGGCACGATTGTTATTGAACTGTCCTTGGTGACGTTGGAAATATCTATGTCTTCCGCCGTGATGGAATCAATATCCGCCACGTCAGCAGCCTTGCCCTTGATGGTAATGGTCTTAGGCGCGGAATACGTGCGGTCGACCGAGTCGCTTGTGTCGTCTGTCACAGGAACGTCCAGTGTAACAGTCTTCACCATGGCGAGCACCGTAGACACCTTCACTGTTTTTGCTGACAGATTTACGCCGTTTACTGCATTTCCTGAACTGTCGACGGCATAGAGCACGCCTTCCAGCCTCTTCATCTTATCAGTGACCTTGGAGGAATCGATAGTCGCCGTGACTGCAGATACCTTGTTCACCAGCGACTCTGCTCCGCTTACGGTGACGCTGTTCCTGCTGGTATCAACAGTCAGAGGTTCTGAGTCCTCATTGAATTTGCCTGAATACCTGACAGTAACGTCTACCGACTTGGAAAGCAGCTTCTCGACCGCGACATCGACTCTGGCAAGGCTGGTGCTGTCCACCTGAACGTCTTCTGGTACGGTAACCGTGATTTTCAGACTGTTGTCTCCGTTGTCAGCGTCTGCCAGATTTACTGTAGCCGTTATCTCCGATGAAGTAACCGTGCTGACGTTCTTTCTTGAGCCAGACAGCGTCACACTCAGTGAATCTGCGCTGGTGCTGAGCACCGCCAGTTCTTCGTCTGTCAGTGTCTGCTCGTTGTCAAAAGTTATTGGGATATTCTTGAATGTCTTGGTCGTCTGCGGATTAGTTTCACCGTTGACATAGGCCCAAAGAGCGATGGCGATCACCAGTGAAATGATGAAGTTGACTCTGTTATTTTTCAGCATTGCCGTCACCTCCATCTTCGTCCTGGTCTTTTTTGTCTACGCTGAACTTGAACGGCCAGAACTTATGGCTTTCCTCATCTGCCTTTGGTACGAATATGTTGAGCAGTACCTTTTCCACGGCCTTAGTATCCAGGAACCTTGTCAGTTTCCCATCCTCTGCCATGGAGATAATGCCTGTCTCCTCACTTACAATAAAAACCAGGGCGTCAGAGTTTTCGGTAATTCCTATCCCTGCTCTGTGTCTGGTACCAAGGCTCTTGTTCAGTTCTTTGTTCTCCGTCAGCGGCAGCACACAGCCAGCCGCATAGACTCTGCCTCTGCGTACGATCACGGCTCCGTCATGGAGTGGCGCGCCTTCGTAGAAGATGTTGCCAAGAAGCTGCGCGGTAATGTCCGCATCTATCAGTGTTCCGCTCTCAGCGATGTCGTTGAGTGCAGTCTCTCTCTCAATGATTATCAAAGCGCCTGTTCTCGTTCGTGAGAACTCCCCAATGGCGCGAACGAATTCGTCGACTATGCGTTTGGCGTGGTCTTTATCCAGCTGACCGACCTTCACCAGCTTGCTTCGTCCAACGTACTCCAGTCCTCTCCTCAGTTCTGGCTGGAAGATGACTATCAAAGCAAAGGCACCCAGTGTAACGGTTGCCTTCAGGATCCAATGCAGCGTATACAGATGCAGCAGATCCGACAGAAAATACGCAGCCACCAATATCAAAAGCCCCTTGACCAGCTGCTGTGCTCTCGTTTCCCTTATAAATGCGAGTATCTTATATATGACATAAGTGACGATCAGGATGTCCAGGACATCTGTCACGGCAATGCCCGCAGTCAGATTGTTGAAAAAATCAGTCATAAATTATCCCCTTAATCATAGTTACTATTATTTTACTAAAAACACGCTGAAAGTGCAAGGGATTGTAGCAAATATAGATGGGCATCACCCAATTACCTGCGCAAAAAAAGGGCTGCGGTAAAGCAGCCCAAGTTTATCAGATCAATATGAAGTTTCAAGCAGTCCGTAATCGTCATCGTTTCTTCTGTAAACAACGTTTACGCTGTTCGTATCTACATTCATGAACACGAAGAACGTGTGCTGAAGCATCTCCATCTGCAGGATCGCTTCCTCGACCGTCATAGGTCTGAGTTCGAATTTCTTCTTCTTCACAACGTTGACTTCTTCGACTTCTTCCTCCATCTCTGGCAGCGACTCAAATCTTACTGATTTATTGTCGTTGTACCTCTTCTGCAGCTTGCCTTTGAACTTTGACATCTGCTTAGAAAGCCTGTCTACTACCTTGTCGATTCCCTCATAAATATCGGCAGACGTTTCTTCAGCTCTGAAAACTGCTCCCTTGGCGTTTATTGTAGCTTCGATCTTGTCTTTGCCTCTCTCCTGAGATAATACTACATTTGCAGTGATGTCATCTGAAAAATACTTTCCAAGTTTATCAAATTTCTTTTCCAGGGTATCCTGCAGTTTCTTGTAAGTCGTAAAATTCTTACCTGTAACTATTACCTTCATTTGATGACCTCCTTTATGCCTCAGGGCCACATTGGCCATAAGTTATTTTGTGATTCTATTATAACATAGATAATGTGAAATGAGTATGTTTTTCTTATGTATTCTTTAGGGCGCTCCTCAGACTGTCCGGCTGACCTGGTCTTTGACCCCACATCTGCCTTTACCGGGATTTTCCCGAGGACTTACATCTAGAATGCGCCGTGCTCACTGCCGCCTTGCGGATCAGCTTACGTGGATCCTTTCGCCCGCATCTGGCCTGGACTTTCAACCACAGACCCGGACAGCCTGAGCAGCGCCCTGTTATTCAGTTGTTTATTCACATTGTCTTGCAGCTGGTCCTCTTGTCTACCGATGTATTCGTCCGCGCCTTTAATATTTTGCCGCAAAGGCAATGAACCAGATGTCTTCTATCCCCGCCTGGGTCAGGACTCTGGCACACTCTCTCGCCGTGCTTCCAGTCGTATAAAAGTCATCAAGCAGCAGAATGCGTTTTCCCTTCAGCCTGTCTTCCCGCGCCGGCGTTACATCAAATGCACCGCGCACGTTCATTTCACGTTCAAAAGGTCCAAGTCCGCGCATCGGCATGGTTCTGCGGTTTCTGATCAAAGCATCGGCAATCTGCTCTTTTCCTGAATATTTTGCCAGATATTTGCCGATCAGCGCTGCCTGATTGAAGCCGCGGTCTTTCTCCTTGCCTGCTTCCATCGGCACCGGCACTATGATATCGAAATCCAGTTCTTCCAGTTCCAGTCTGTCCCTGACGATGGCCGCCAGGTCTCTGGCTATGTATTTCTTTCCATTATACTTCAGTGAAAAGATCAGTGTTCTCTCATATATCCCATACTCAGTACACCTGAGCATCTTCAGTCCGTCTTTCTCTACGATCTCCCCGGCATCCCATTTTATGTGACTGATGCAGTGATCACATAGATTGTATGTTCTGGTCCTGTCTATCACATTCCCGCAGCAGCTGCAGTACAGAGACGGCGGATAGAGTATGTCCAGACCCTTCTCAGTCAGGCTGCTGATCTTCATATTTTTCCAGTGCACTCAGTCTGAATTTCAGTCCTGAATAACGCATTTTTATACGGTTGTTGTCTATCATGGCTTTCATGCGGTTTTCCGATCCAACCATGACGACGATCTGCTTTCCGCGGGTCACTGCCGTATACAGCAGATTTCTGGTAGCCAGCACCGGCGGAAAATATGACACCGGCATTACGACTATTGGGAATTCGCTTCCCTGACTCTTGTGGACCGTAATGGCATATGCCAGTTCCACTTCTTCCAGCTGTGAGAAATCATAAGTCACGTATTTATCATCGTCGTAAATTACGTTGACCTCATTGAACTCTGTGTCTATCTTATCGATGAAACCGACATCTCCGTTGAAGATTCCCTCTCCTTCGGTATAATCGCTCATCCTCTTCCATTTCAGACCGTAGTTGTTGCGGATCTGCATGACCTTGTCACCCTCACGGAAGATCCTGTCGCCGTATTTTTTCTCAGATAGCAACGGATCAGGCGGGTTCAGCGCCTGCTGCAGCTCGCTGTTCAGCGATACGCAGCCAAGATTTCCTTTCCGCACCGGAGTGAGCACCTGAATGTCTCTGATTGGCTCAATATCGCGGTAATAGGAAGACAGTCTCTTGGTCACCAGCTCCAAGATCAGGCTGACCATGTCCTTTTCGCTCTGTCGTTCCATGAAGAAGAAATCCTTGTCTTTCTCATTGAGGAACGGATACTCGCCTCTATTGATTCTGTGGGCATTTACGACGATCATGCTTTCCTCTGCCTGGCGGAAGATCTCCACCAGCTTGACTGTGTGCACATATTCGCTTTCAATAATGTCGCGGAGGACATTTCCTGCTCCAACTGATGGAAGCTGATCTGCATCTCCCACCATGATGAGCCTGGTACCGGGCTTGATAGCGTCAGTAAGCCCCTTCATAAGCAGCAGATCGATCATTGAAGCCTCGTCAATTATTATCACGTCGTAGTCCAGCGGGTCGTCTGAATTCTTGCCAAACTGCATATCATCTTCGCTGTCAGAGTAGGCATACTCCAAAAGCCTGTGGATAGTTGAAGCATAGTTGCCTGATGTTTCCGTGATCCTCTTGGCTGCACGTCCCGTAGGCGCGGCAATGGCAGTCTTCAGGCCGCTATTCTTGAATATTTTTATTATTGCATTGATTATCGTTGTCTTGCCTGTTCCCGGACCGCCGGTGATCACTGAGATGCCGCTTGTCAGCGAACTCTTGACCGCGTCTTTCTGCCTATCCGAAAGCTTGATTCCAGTCTCGCCTTCCGTCATGGATATCATATTGTCAGGGTCAACGGTCAGCGACTTAAGCGGCGCCGAACTCAGAAGTGCAAGATTGGCGCATACCTTCTGCTCTGCCAGATAATAGAAAAACAGATAGACCACATTTTGTCCATCCACAGCGTCGACTTTCACATCACCCTCAAAGGCCATCTGCACGAGATTATCGTATACCAGCTCTGTCGACACGTCCAGCAGTTCTGCTACTTTCTCACAAAGCTCCTGCTGCGGCATGAAGGTGTTGCCTTCGCCTGCGTAATAGACCAGCCCATAGCGTATCCCGCTCCTTACCCTGAAGGGGCTTTCTTCTTCGATCCCCATTTTGCTGGCGATGACGTCAGCCTTATGAAAACCTATGCCTCTGACCTCCTCGACCAGCCGGTAAGGGTTCTCTTTGATTATGTCAACACAGTCGGCGCCGTAGGCTTTGTACAGCCTGAGCGCGTATTCGCTGGACACGCCGTACTGCTGGAAAAACATGAAATAGTTGCAAACTCACGGTGCGCATCATAGGATTCTTTGACCGTGGCGATTTTCTTCTCGCCTATGCCGCTGATTTCCAGCAGTCTGCGCGGTTCCTCTTCAATTATCTTCAGGGTGTTTTCACCGAAATGTCCGACGATAAGCGCCGCAGTCTTTGGGCCAATGCCGCGGATTACTCCCGACGCAAGAAAGGCAGTGATTTTGTCAGCGCCTTCAGGGAGCAATTCTTCGTATTCTGTGAAAGCAAACTGTTCGCCATAGGTCGGATGCACTTTAAAACTCCCCCGCATGCGGTATCCGGTACCCTTTACACATACCGGCAGTACGCCTACGACGGTAAATTCTTCCTCGTCTGTCTCCATTACGGCAACCGTGTAGCCGTTGTCATCATTGCGGAATATTATTTCAGTTATTGTGCCCTGTTTTTCTTCCATTTCCTCTTTCCGGTTTCCGGTCGTACGGCTACTTCAGCCAGGTTACATACCTGGTAGAGCTAGCCAGTTTGCTCTTGCTATATTTTTTCGCCATCTTCAGCAGGTACGTTCTGTCATTGTTCTTTGGATCGTCGTGTACCGGGGCAAGACACATGAAAAGAATACTTTCAGCTTTCTCCGGATCATCGGTTATTCCTGCTTCCATGATATCATTGATATCTATGCAGAGATCCTCTGCAAAAAGTGGCTCCTTATTTGTAACGATTTCTTTCATGTAATAGTTTCTGCTGTCGACTTTTGTTAATTCCTGTTCATATACTATTCTCTGAGCTTTGTTCAGATTGTGCAGATAATCATAACGTTCCATACCCAGTTCACTTACGTATTTCTTGAACTGTTTGATATCGCCTAGGAACTGGATATTTATAAACTCAAGCATTGCATCTTTTAATAATCCGCGGCTCTCTTCATCGAATTTCATGCGCTCGATAGCCTCCAGGCCGCGCTTCTTGTCGAATATAGTATAGAAAAGTCCAAGTCTGCGCATTCTCACCGGCATAGTCTTGTCGATATTTTCGCAGAGTTTTAAAAAGTTCTTCATTTCACCTGACTTCATATGTCTTGCAAGATCTTCTCCGATTATTACAGGCATCAGTCCAGTACCTGCCAGCATATTGAGACCTTTTCCAGCATTGTCGGCCGTTAAGAGCATTTCAAATTCAGGTCTGATCTCATCAGCGTCATGATCTGCCAGACGTCTCCAGTTTACTGTTATTGCATCGAATACTGACTTATGCAGGTCAAAGTCAAGTTCTGCAGCCATGCGAACTGCCTGCAGCATTCTAATCGGCTCCGCCTTGAACAGTTCGTCAGGATCCTTTATCGTCCTGATCAGCTTCTTTTTTATGTCTTCTCTTCCTTCGAATGGATCGATAAAGCTTCTCTCCGGATTGTCTGCCATCGCATCGATAGTAAAACCCTGTTTCCTGAGGAATTCTTCTACTTCACCCTCAAAATTCCGTATGTCGAGAACTGCTCCTTCCAGATTGGTCGTAACATTGTCGTCCTCATCTTTTCTCTCGACCTCGTATGTATAGTCAACTCTGATGATCTGCCTGGCTTGACTCAACACCAGGGAATCCGGGAACAATCTTTTCATATCGTCTATTCCGGCTCTGGTTATGAGATCCCAGTCGTATACGGTCGCCCCTGCAAGAGATTCTCTTACACAGGTACCGGCTGCATAGGTTTCGAAACCTTCGCTCTCCAGCTTATGCAAAGCTGATAGAACATCCTTGTCAAATTTAATCAATTTCAGTTCCTCCGTAAATCATTATTGTTCGTCACTGACCTTATACACCCTTCTGTTATCCAGGGTCCAGACTTTCTCTGAAAACTCCCCGGCATTTGTTGAATTAAGAGCGTCTTCCATATCGAACATTCTGGCATCCAGTATGTCCAGATAATGAAGCAGCTCTGCCTCAGGGAACATCGGACGTTTAGGGCTTCCGAACTCAGGCTCATAGTGATGGGATAGTATCATGTGCTCAAGCATGATTGCCTTTTCCCTTGGGAATCCAAGCCTCTCGGTTTCCTTATCCAAAAGCTTGACACCCTGAACGATGTGCCCAAGCAGCTGACCCTCAAACGAATATCCCGGTGATATTCCGTATTCATTTGACTCTATCTCATTGAGTTTCTCAATGTCATGGAGAATGACTCCAGCACAGACAAGATCCCTGTTAAGATTTGTATATACCTCGCAAACCTTAATTCCTGTCATCAGCATCCTCTTCACATGATACAGCAGTCCGCCGTATTCCGCATGGTGATTCTTGGATGCCGCCGGATAATACATAAGTCTGTCGTGATTTCTCGCCAGAAGTTCTGTGCAGAGTTTTCTGAGATCCTGATCCTCTAGACCATCAGCTACGCCATAGATGTATTCATACATCATTTCTGAATCCTCAGGCGCTGCCTTGATATAGTCTTCCATTACGATCTCGTCTGACTCGGCCCTCGGTCGAATCCTGGATATCCTTAGCTGTGTCATGCCCTGCCATTCAGTGACCTGAGCCTTAACCTTTACGATATCCCCAGCCTTGATGCCCGAAAGTCCGTCAAGTTCTCTGTCGTCTACATCCCACTTCTTAGATGAGACCTCTCCGGTCTTATCTCCCAAAGTCACATCCAGGTACTGTTTTTTATTCGATCCAAGTTTTACTCCTATCATTTTGACCATAAAGAAAGCGGTGATCTCATTTCCGCTTTCCAGGTCTGAAACAAATATTTCTTTCATTAAATCCTCTCCATTTGATAGTATAGGGCGGCGGGCCTCAGGTATATGCCGTAACCCGCCACCTGCCACAGAATTATTATATACTATTTCCGCAGATTAGTATAGAAAATAATGACAAAAGGTATATTCAGCTTTTGAACGCAGCTACGCCGACAATTAACATTTCGCACGGCTTGATTTTATTGTAATGACCTTGGCGTTATGGTAAAATAATGTCAAGATAACATCATAGGCTGCCACTATTCGAAGGCTTGCAATGGCCCGACGCCCGCAAGTCAGCAAAAGGCGGCACCAATTGCCAGTCGGCGGCAAAAAGAATATCCTGAGGAGGATACCATCATGGAACTAAATAGTAAAGATATAGAAAAGATCATCAGTTCTAATCCTGGTGATTTTGCCATCTACAAGATAATTGACGGCAAGTTTCTCACCATATACCATTCTCCTTCACTTGCTCGGATATCCGGACTTACGGAAGAAGAATATGAAGAAATGACAGCGGCAGACGCGTCTGCCATTGTTATGGACGCAGACAGAGAGCTGGTAGCATCCAGCATACCTTCAATTTTGGCGGGCAGCGACGTCACACTTCAATATAGGATCTATCACCGCGAGACATCCTTCGCCTGGGTGATGGCAAAGGGCAGAATGATCGGAACCTCCGACGGAGCACCTTTGATCATCTCCATATTTACCAACATCTCTTCGACAACAGAATCACACGCAAGCCTGCTCGACAGATCAGCTGACATCGCCTACGTGATAGACAAAAATACTCACGAGCTCCTTTACGCCAACCATCAGGCAATAATGGGCGTCAAAGGCAACGGGTCTTACTGTGGCCGCAAATGTTATGAGTATGTCAGCAATCTTGACAAACCATGCCCGTGGTGCTCTATTGCCAACATGAAAGACGGCTTTTACCACGGTGATGCTTCTTATGCACCTGAATTCGACATGTGGTTCCGCGTTGACTGCAGAGAAGTAGACTGGTTTGGCCACCAGGCAATTGCCATTTTCTCGTCCAACATAACCGAACAGATAAAGCAGCAGGAGAGTTTGACCTATGACAGAGACATGCTGCAGGACATCATAACCAGACTTCCTGTCGGCGTCGGCGTAAGCGAATTCAAGGACGGTAAAGTCACGCCTATTGCAGTGAATCCATATGTCCAGAAAATACTCAACACCGGTGCCGGTTTTTCTCTTTCAGATCCGAAAATGATTGCCCAAATCCACGAACATGACCGTGAATACGTTGTGAAAGAGATGATTTCTCTTCCTTTCAATGAAAGAGACGTATCCTTTGCATTCAGATACAGAGATTCAATTGATTCTGACGAATACCGCTGGGTCCGCATCAACAGCAGAGCAGCAATACTCTCTGGGCGACGCATGGTTTTTGCATGTCTTTCCGATATCACCGCTGAAAAAGCCAGTGAATTAGAAGCAAAGAACGCAAGAAGCATGTACGAAGCGGCTGTATCAGTGGGCAAACTGGTGGTGTGGGAATATGATATCGTTCATCATTGCATTACAATGGGTACCAACGAATTCACTTCCTATGATCACAATAAGTTTGGTCTTCCTCCCCATATGGATAACGTTCCCGAATCGCTGCTGCCTTTCATTGCTGATGAAGATGCCGAGAAATTCCTCGATCTTTACAAAAAAATCGATGCCGGATCACCGACAGCCTCCTGCGAAGTATGGTACAAGCTCAACGAGGGGCACGAGCCTAGATGTGAATACATAACATACACTACTGTATTTGATGAATCGGGCAGACCTGTTCGCGCCTATGGCATTGGTCAGAACATCACGTCTCAGAAGATGGAGGCAGAAAAATACAGAAGGCTTTACAGACAGCTTACTGAGAACAACCCTAATTCCATCGGCTCCTTCAGGCTCAATCTGACCACGAACTACTGCGGCGACGGACAGAGCCCATACCCTGAGATATTGCTTCGCCAGAAAGCCGGGACCGTGGACGGATATATATCATCGGTTGCATGCAGTATTGCTGATGAAAAAATGAAAAAAGAATTCATCAGCAACTTCTCTCGCGAGCAACTGATAGACGGGTACCGGCACGGCATATCACAATATGACTTTACCTATCCAATAGTCCTCTCAGATGAAAAACTTCACTGGGCTGAAGTTTACGTTCATCTGCTTCAAAACCCTGATACAGGCGACGTAGAAGCGCTCTGCTATACAGTCGACAACACAGAGAAGAAAAAAGATGATGAGATAATAGCAAAAGTTACCGATGAAAAGTGCGACTATATTGGCCTCATAGATCCGGCTGCAAGGACTTTTGAATTCCACAACACTAATAAAAATATAGATAAACTGCCGATAAAGACACGCATGAACTACGAAAAGTGTATTACCTATGATATTGTGCACTTTGTTGCAAGCGAAGACCACTCACTTTTCAGGCAGAATACCGCCATTTCCCGAATCATTGCTGAGATCTCGGAACGACCCGGCTATTCATTCACATACAGGCATAACAACGGCGACCAAATGCTCCTGAAACAGCTGCAATACAGCTGGCTCAACGATTCCAAAACTGAGATTCTCGTCATACAGACAGATCTTACGGAATCGTACGAACAGGAACAAAATCAGCTGCACATTATGGAAGAGACTCTGAAAATTGCAGAAAGCGCAAACCGAGCTAAGTCAGATTTTCTTTCGCGCATAAGCCACGACATCAGAACTCCAATGAACGTCATCAGCAACATGACGTCCTTTGCCATGGCTGACATGAATGATAAAAAGAAGCTGTCTTATGACCTCAGCACGATCAAAGCTTCCAACGCCTTCCTGCTCAGTCTCATAAACGACATGCTGGACATTTCAAAAATCGACAGCGGCCACATTGAACTGAGGGCGGAACCATATCCATACAGTGAATTCATCAGCAACATCACCAACATGTTCGAACCGCTCTGCGTAGAGAAATCCATCAATTTCCACGTTGAGCAGACTGGAACTAGTGCAGTTATAACTACTGACAAGGTCAGGCTGAATCAGATCGTAATGAACATCATCTCAAACGCTGTCAGATACACCAATGCCGGCGGTACGATAACCTTCACATCTTTTGGACAAAGAACTGACAACGGCATGATCGACTGCAGTTTTTCTATCAAAGACAACGGCATCGGCATGAGCGAAAAATTCCAGAAAACCATGTTTGAGCCTTTTGCTCAGGAGACAGACAACCCGCTGCGGGATCATGAAATGAACGGCACCGGCTTGGGCCTTTCCATAGTCAAAAAACTCACCGACCTAATGGGCGGAACTATAAATGTCACCAGCACCGTCGGGCAAGGCACTGAGATCAGCGTATCTTTCCGCTTTCCTGAAGCTATGGACACAGTCTCCAATAATGCTCAGGTCTTCGAAGATCACGGATCGGCATCCAGACCACGTGGACGCGCTCTGAAGATTCTTATAGCTGAGGACCATAGGCTCAACAGCATTATCGCCGTGCGTCTGCTTACCACTTTCGGATATGAAACCTTCACTGCAGTCAACGGTGCCGAAGCCGTAGCTGCTTTCAGCAATTCAGAAATCGACGGCTTCGCAGCAATCCTTATGGATATACAGATGCCGGAAATGAACGGCTACGAAGCCACTAAAAAAATCCGGTCTCTGAAAAGACCGGACGCTCAGACTATTCCAATCATCGCCATGACTGCCAACGCCTTCAGCGATGATGTTTCACGCTGCCTTGCAGCAGGTATGAACGCTCACATCTCCAAGCCTCTCGACCCGGAGATCCTGAAAAAAACTTTGAAAAAATTCACTGATATATAGTCCAAAGCAGAAGTTTTGTGCTATACTGTCTTATATCATTTGATGATCTGTTAGCTCAGCTGGGAGAGCGTCTGGGTCACAACCAGAAGGTCGCCGGTTCGAACCCGTCACAGATCACCATTTTTTTATGCTCAAAATTCCTATCCGAAGTATTCCCGGATGGCACTTTCCACCTTGTCCATCTCAGATCTGAATTCTCTTGCCGATATTCTCAGCGCTCCGTGGCCGAGGATTATCATCTGCTCCAGAGCATCGGAAGTCACGACCCTGACAAGATGCTTCTTAGCAATCTCATGGGTCACCTTCTCTATGTACATGTCCGCAGTCTCCGCCTCTTTAGTATAAACGACGCTGACTCCCCTGACCTTCTCCGTTGAGCCATGATTGCCTTTTACCTTATACGCATCAAAAACAACGATCACCGCTTCCTGAGTGAACCCCTGGTAATTGCACATTATATCTATTAACCTGTCTCTCGCGGCACCGTAATCGTTCTTGGCAATGTCCCAAAGCTCATCCCATGCATGTATCACGTTGTATCCGTCCACCAGCAGATATGGCACTCCGTCATACTGCCTTGACTTTCCTTTATATACCGGCTCATCAGACACCGCAGGGCGTGCTTTGATCACCCGAGATCCGATGTTGCGCTTGTCCTTGACCGGGCCGTAGGTCTTTTCAAATATTGCCATAAGCTCTGCATCGCTGGCCAGCGTGGACGCGTAGGCTTTTGCTCTGGCCGCCACTGCCGCATCGTCGTCAAAAACACTGCTCCTCTTCAGCGCGCTTTCAACATGCATGCGGTCTTCCACCTGATCCCATTTTACGGTCACGCCGGCTCCGCCTTCGCAGAACACCGAATCAGGGCTGTTGTTCAGATCGCTGAGCGGGTCGTAGCCTGTCTTTTCAATGACAGACGCCGCATCAGCGCAGACACCGTAACCTTTGATCGAGCACATGATCTTGCCGCGGCCTTTTGTATATCCGTTCATCACCTGCTGATAGCCGTTGAGGCCTGACACCGGCGCGCTTCCCGTAAGCTCCGACATAGCCGTTCCGCTGCCGTCGTCAACAGGCACCGGTTCTCCCATGGTTCCGTTCATCTTCTGGATGTCCGCCATGGCGCGTCCAATGTTTTCCGTCGGCGCCGTCACCAAAAAATCAAACCACGGTTCCAGCAGCACGCTTTCCGCCTTCATCAGGCCGTTGCGCACTGCCCGGTATGTGGCCTGCCGGAAGTCGCCGCCTTCGGTGTGCTTCTTGTGGGCTCGGCCTGCAACCAGCGTGATCTTCATATCGGTAATAGGCGAACCTGTCAAAACGCCCAGATGCTCTCTTTCTCCCAAGTGCGTGAGTATCAGCCGCTGCCAGTTTCTATCCAGTTCGTCCTCGCTGACCGCCGTATCAAAACACATGCCGCTTCCTCTTTCTCCTGGCTCCAGCAGCAGGTGCACTTCGGCGTAGTGTCTCAGCGGCTCGAAGTGTCCGACTCCGTAGGCGGAATCGCTTATCGTTTCCTTATATATTATGCTCCCGTGGTCAAAGGCCACATCAAACCCAAATCTCTCTTTGATGGTTGCTGCAAGTATCTCCATCTGGATCTCGCCCATCAGGTGGAAGTGGATCTCGCCTATCTCCTGGTTCCAGGTCACATTGAGTTTAGGGTCTTCTTCCTCCAGTTCCCTGAACTTCTGCAGCGCAGTGTGCGGATCGACTCCATCCGGCAGCACCACGTTGTAAGTCAGGTACGGCTCCAGCGCTCCTTCCATGCCTTGAGTTTCCGCTCCCAGTCCTTCTCCTGCCCAGGTCTTGCCCAAACCGCAGATGGCGCAGACCATTCCCTGCTCTGCTTCCTCCACTGCCTCAAACTTTGTTCCTGAATATATCCTTATCTGGTCGGCCTTTTCCTCCCAGTCTTCACCGCGGGTGACTCCCGTCAGCCGGTCCTTTACTCTTAATGTGCCGCCGGTGATCTTCATGAAAGTCAGTCTGGTGCCTGCCTGATCTCTTGATATCTTGAATACCTTGGCGCCAAATTCTCTAACTGGTTTTTCCGGCAGCGTGTACTCGCTGACTGTCTGCAGCAGCCTGTCGACTCCCTGTATCTTAAGCGCCGACCCGAATAAGCACGGGAATACCTGGCATTCTCTCACCGCTTCCGCGATCTCATCACGTCCAACGCTTCCCTTTTCCAGAAAGCTGTCCATCAAAGCTTCGCTGCACATGGCTATCTCATCAAAAAATCCGCTCTCGGCCTGCCTGTCTGCTTCTCCGCTGCCGCTGACGCCGTCTCCACTCTTCCCGCTGGCTGCAGTCTTCCCATCTGCTGCGCCCAGCCCAAAATTCACGCACTGTCCGCTGAGTCTTTTCTTTAGGATTTCCATGAGTTCCGACTCTTTCCATATGGAAAGATCCATTTTATTCACAAAAATAAAGGTTGGTATCTGGTATCTTTTCAGCAGCTTCCAAAGCGTCTCCGTATGGCTCTGCACGCCTTCGCTGCCGCTGACTACAAGTATTGCATAGTCCAGCACTGACAGGCATCTTTCCATCTCCGCCGAAAAATCCACATGCCCCGGCGTATCCAAAAGCGTCACATACATGTCATCCCATTCCAGGATCGCCTGCTTGGAAAATATGGTGATGCCCCTGTTTCTCTCCTTCGGATCCGTGTCCAGAAATGAATCTCCGTGATCCACCCTGCCCGGTTCCTTTATTTCTCCAGTTTTATATAGCATGGCCTCCGACAGCGATGTCTTTCCAGAGTCAACATGCGCCAGAATGCCTATGGTCAATCGTTTCATGATTTGCCTTTCTGTTACGGTTTATTCTATATGATTTTACCATATTCAAAGGCAGATTGTAAACGGCTGCATGGAACCCATATAAAATACCGCTCCGGAAATTCCGGAGCGGTAAATTTATGTCATGTCTAAATTTTTTTATTTTGCTACAACCTTGATCTTAGCGAAGGAAGTGTAAACCTTGACTCCGTCGATGGTCCTGAATCCTCTTACCTTGTAATAGTAAGTATTTCCTGCTTTCAGTCCCATAGTGTTGATGTAGTATTTGCCTGCCGCTGTTTTCATAAGCTTGTAACCGCCTGCTGACTTTGATGACTTGTAGATCTGATATCCGTCCATCTTGTAGCCTGCAGTCTTGCTCCATGTAAGTTTTACCTTGCCTTTAGTCAGAGCTGCCTTGAGACTGATGACCTTGGTCGCCTGTACGCCGGCCTTGATCTTTGCATTCTGAGCTGCTATCGCTGCATCTGCCTGTGCCTTATCCATGAATGCATAATATGACAGGTGAGGAAGCTTTGCGACAGCCTTGCCGTTTATTACCTTGTATGGGAGCTCAGTTATCACGCCTGTGCTGGTTACATATACGAATCTCTTTGTGCTGACATCAGTGCTTGGATCGAGCGCCAATGAAAGAGTGATCCCGCTTCCTTCTGGGAATGTGGTGATGTTGCCGTTATCAGTGATCAGTTCTACCTTAACAACTATTGCATCTTTTCCAAGAGCTTCCTGAGCTTCTGCCGGAAGTGTCTCCAGTGCTATCTTCTCGATAACGAGAGTAACGTTTCCTGAAGTTCCAGCTGTCTCCGCTGCCTTGTCGAGTACTTCAGGGTCGATCTTGGCATCGCCTGCCGGGGTTTCAACTGTCAGTGAAGCGTCTGTCTTAGTCGCTATATCATTTACTGTTGCTGCAGGGAGAACGACTTCTGTCTTTGCTGCTGTCGATGTTCCTGCGCTTATAACGATATTGGATTCAACTTTAGTTCCTGCATCTGCTGCAGCTTTTTCTGCTGCTGCAGTCTGCTCAACTATCTTTGCCGTATCTTCTGCCGGAACTGTGACTTTTGCTGTATTATCCGTTACAGTAACCGTCGGCTGAGTAGTCGTTGTTACTGTTGCTACTGGAGTCTCTGTTCCAGTTCCACCCGTTGGAGTCGTCGGAGTAGTAGTTGTTGTTGTTGTTGAAGTTGCTGGAGGTGCCACATAAGGGATTCCTACGGAATATGATGTTCCGCTTCCAGATACTACGTAAGGTGAACTTACATATGCTGACGGATCACTTGTGAAAGTTCCGCCAGTTACAGATATTGTTGAACCGGCAGTAGGTGTTCCAATTACTAATACAGCTTTAGATGTTTCACTTGAAACATTTCCTCCTGCAATTTTGATTACGCCCATTCCACCAGGATAATTGACGGAATAGCCTAACTCAATACCGCCACAATATGTCGGCACTGCATCTCCCATTTTGTCACCATTCGCTGAAACTGTTGCACCTTTACCCATAATAGTACCAGCATTAACAGTGAGATTGCCGCCTCTGACGACAATTCCAGCTCCTGTTGTTCCAACTATAGTACCGCCATTGATTACAACATTTCCACTGTTCGGATGATACAATCCACAGTTTTTCCAGCCTGCTGAAGTAGTATTTCCTGTGATAGTACCACCATTTATTTCTATATAGTAGCCTCCTCTATCAGCGCTTGAATTTTTAGTACCATTACCACCAATACCGCAGTTATTTCTGCTCGAGATTGATCCATTATTTACATATACACTTGCGCCTTGTCCATGTACGCCAATACCATATTCCTGTGCATCAATAATAGCTTTGTTAATAACTAGCGTTGACGTTATTGGTGCATTGTGATTTGCAGTATAATCACCATAAACATTAATTCCACAACCAAACTCTGAGTAAATTTTCCCCCCTGTTGCTGAATCATTAACAGTCAACGATCCACCTTGTACATACATCGCAGTAGATCCGGCATAGTCACTAGTTTTTGTATTTTTTATTGTTTTGCCATTTAAATCGAGCGTAATACTTTT
>Ga0183101_1001137_pt1 | contig 28174 bp, 19 predicted proteins | sample Biomet3_FD_127790 | JGI IMG/M metagenome (GOLD analysis project Ga0183101, IMG submission 127790) | Microbial communities from bioreactor (seeded with sewage sludge) at LBNL, California, USA - Biofuel metagenome 3 | ecosystem: Engineered > Bioreactor > Anaerobic > Unclassified ...
ATAAAATATAATTGTAAAATTATTGTATTTTATTGTGAATTATAATCTTAAACAAAAGAAATTAAAAAATCTTTTTAATTAATTAGAACTTTAGAATAAACTTATTTTAATACATTGATAGAGCAGGATATAAAGTTTATAAAATTAAAATGAAGTAGAGATTCTCTACTTCATTTTAATTTTCAGATATTATTTCTAAATAATAGTCTGTTATTACAATTTTTAAATCTGCATTCGAATCTAAAATTAAATAATCTTTTCTCAAGCACATAATAGAAAATTCAAGATTATAATTTTTAATTGAGTCATTAATTAACTTAATATAATTTCCTAAAACAACCTCATCTGTACAAGTTAATAGTTTGGGAAATGTTATAGAATTATTATGCAAAAATATTAAAATATTTTCCTTAATTTTATCTAAATCACAAGTTGATGTTATTACTGATACTGGCATTTTAATAGCCTCCTTTGCCCTATAATACAAATTATAGATGTTACAGGAGAAAATTATAACTAAATATGTGCACTATTAAAAAAGATATTGTAATTTATAAAGATTATAGTTGAATAAAATAAATTTGAGAAAAAAGTATACAAATATATGAAAAAATAATTTATTATGGTAAAATATTGATGTAATAAATTGTTAAAATTTAAGAATAAAAAATTTATGTGGAATAAGAAATGAACAAGCTGTTAAATTTAGGGGATTGGAGGAATGAATGATGGAGGAATTATTTTTATTATGGTTAAGACCCAATAAAGGTACGTGAGTTTTTTTGCAGTAACAAATGAATTAGTATTAATAAAATTATTGGTATTACTTATTTTGTATAACAAGATAAGTAAAGTGAAAATTGGAGGATGATTAGAAATGTTAGAATATGTTCATAAGATAAATAAATTTAGAGCTACTATTGAACCTGATGTTGAGGAAGAGTTAATACAGATGTATGAAGAATCATATACTTTGGATATGTATGTAGATGTAGAATTTTTTAACTTAGGAAGAGATTGGCGTGTTGATATTTATATATCTTCACAAAATGATGAGTATTCTAAGCTTTTTGATAGGTTAGAGACCGATGAATTAATTAATGTAGAAGAATTAAATGAAATAGAAGATTCGGAAGAAGTTGGTAAAATTTTATTTGAAAAGATTAATGAAATGTATGAGAATGGATATTTTGCTAACTATATAAATGAATATGTTGGACTTTAAAAAAATGCAAACGAAAATATTATTTCTTAAACTTGATGGGGGTTGGGATTTGATAGAAAAAGGAGTATATATAGAAGTAGTAAAGAATTGGATTAGAACTTAATATTAAATAATAATAATTATTGTAGGGAAAGAAAATATGATAAGTTACCATTGGTAATCGTAATATCTTCTCATTCTATCCTTTTGGAAACTTATAAATAGGATACTTAAACTAAAAATTTAAAAAAATAACATATATAATAAATATTATAAGAAAGAGAATGAAATAATTTTAGTAGTATTTTATTCTCTTTTTATTTTTTTTGAGAAATAGAGTTTTTACAATAAATAGTTTAGTACCTAAAACGTTCGTTTTTAGAACTTTTTTTTAATGAAGATGTATTTTAAAATTAATAATAGTTTTTAGTGCCGAAACTATTATCAAAATCAAAGTTTTATAACAATCATTAAATGGAGTTTTTGGAACCTAAATATTTATGAAATAGCTTTAAAAGAGAAGGAGTTATTTATATTAGTAGATATTATAGCGCGGAAATAGAAAAATATATAATCACTTAAAGAATGATGGATACAATTACTCCAGAAGTAAAGCTGATGTTTACTATATTTAGAGGGATATCATAATTTGAAAGAAATATGATTAGCAGGGGAATAAAGAAAGCATTTGCAGTTAGTAGAGCATAGGAATAGCCTTGCAAGGCCGCTCCTAAAATGTGTATGAAAGTAAAAATCATAGTATTTATGAAAGAACTGCGGTTATAGGATTAAGTAAAACTACATTAAATAGATATACCAAATTGAATAAATATAACAAATAAAACTATTAGTGCATTATAGTATAAATAAACTTGATTAGAGCATTTATACTGTATTTTTCACATACACATATATAGAATTATGTTTAAATATGGAATATAATTTATATTATAGTAAAAAAACGATATAATTCTAACAAATACTAACAAGGTGGTGCAATTTGATAATTAAACAAGCGCTTAAAAAAAATGATTTGGGTAAAATTACTGGTAAACCTGTGTGCGAAGGTATACATGAATTTGTTAAAAATATAGGAGTAACGCTTCAAGATAATAAGAATGAAATGATTAAAGATGAAAGTAAAATTTTAAATGCAATACAACAACAAAGATGGTATTTTATAAAAAATAAACCTAATATATTGTTTGATAGAGAAACCGGGTATTTATGGCCTAATTTAAATAGTTTTAATTATGTAGATGAAAAAGGAAAATTTTATACAAAAACAAAATGTAAAGCTATAATTTCTCAATTAAATTTAGATGGCTTTTTAGGGTGGGAAATACCATCATCAAAAGATGTGAAAATAATTGTAAGTGATAAAGAATTTCCATTTAAAAATGGCAGTTATTTTAAAATTTTAGGACATCATTCGATTTATATACAGGATAATAATCAGCAAGAATGTGCTATTAAGTTAGATGCTGAATATCCCAAATTGCTCATATCAAATACAGCATATTTTATACCAGTAAATAAAAATTTGAGTAGTGAAGAATATATAAATGGTAGAAAAACAACATATTTAAGCAAAGAAGAAAAATTAAATTTAACATTAGAATTATTTAAAAAATATGAATTTGAACCAATATTTGATAATGATGAAATAACTCAATTATATAAAAAGTTATATTTAGATATTAAGAATGACAATAAAAATAGGAGGAATTTAGGGGTGAAAGAACTTAACTATAAAGTATTTATTAAAATGTATGATATTGAAGAAATAAATACATCTATTATTAAATATTATGAAGGAATACAAAACTGGATATATGACCTTTTGGAGTATATAGATTCATTTGAGGCTTCTAATAATGATTTAATAAGAGAAATTAATGAATTTTCTTTTCTTGTATCAAAAGTCTCCAGTGATAAGTACAATCTTAGTGAACAAGAAACAGAATTATTTAATCATAGAATAAATTTCTTAAAGGAGAAGTTCAATATTTCTATAGGAGAATTGAAAAATAAATTAATTGTATTCAAATTAGAAGCAGATAAAATAGAAGATAAAATTGAAGAAATAAATAGTGGTAATGATATTTTGAATAAATTAGGTAAATTGGAAAAAGAAGATAGGGCAAGTTTTAAGTTAATTACAGAAAACACATTTAATATGTTAAAAAAAGCTTTATTAAAAGTAGAATATCTTCAAGTCAATAGAGAATTTGTAATAAATATTATTAAAATCGAAAATATATGGAATGAAAATTATAAAACATTTAAGAGCAAATTAAAAGAAAATTTTAGCAAAGACTGTGAAGAAGATTCTATAGAAAAAGAATTAATAGACGATTGGTTTAACGAATGGAATAAAAGTAGATATATAATGGAAGAAAAATTATCGCAGTTAATCAAATTAGGTATAGATAGTAATATAGAGCACGAAACAGTAGGTGCCTTAATAAATATATTACAAACTTATAAAGATGAAATTGATAAATTCTATATCAAAGAAAGAAAAGGTATATATCAAAAATTTGCATTTCAAGCAGGCGGAGATTTACAAGAAAAATTTGAAGTCGAAAGTTTATTATATAAGATAACATCTAAATTAGAAGAAAAATTACAAGGTATAATATTTGATACTCATAATTCTTATAGCAAGATTAATATTTTAAAATGGGCTGATGATATTATTAATACACGAGTTGATGAAGTTTTAGAATTCATTAATAATAAGGAATTAAGTAATATCTCAAAAGATGTCTTAATTGAATTTTCTAAATTAAGAGAAAAGAATTATATAGAGTATATTTCAGATATTAAATCATACGTAGAAGAAAGGTCTATTAGAGAGAAGCAATATAATTCTCTTATGTTTAAAATGAGGAAAGAGCTAATGAGGTAATTTAAATATGGAGATAATTAGAGAACCGCTAATCTTTGATGTTCCTGATGAAGAACAGGAAATATGGATTAAAAGAAAAGCAAATAAAGGTGACCACATAAAAGTAGATAGAGGATTATATACACATCACGGAGTTTACATAAGCAATGATGAAGTGATACATTTTACTGGTAGCGAAGAAGATAGTGTTTTAGATTGGTCCAAGCCGGAAGTAATACAAACAGATTTAAGCTATTTTTTGAAAGATGGAGAACTTGAGGTTAAAGAGTATACAGATGATGAATTACAAGATTTATATCCAGTAGACCATATTATAGCTTATGCAAGAGCATGCTTGGGAGATAAAGGATATAATTTAGTTTTTAATAACTGTGAACATTTTGCTAATGTATGTACATTAGGCAGATTTAGAAGTAGACAAGTAGAAAAAGTATTTGATGTAATTATAGGTAGGAGGAAGAAAGATATGGGATTATTAGGGAAAATAGGTGGATTTGTAAAAGGATTATTTGGTGGTAGAAGCAGTGGTGGAAGTAGAAGTACAAGCAATACTAATACTACATATGAGCCAGATAAAGTTAAAATAGCAGAAATAGAATCACAAACTAAAATTAGACTTGCTAATATGGAAAAAGAAAGAATACAGTTATCAACGGATGCTCAACTTGAAATAATGGAGCAGGAATATCGTTTTAAAGTAGGACTTGAAGAAGCTAAGGCACTTGGATTTAATAATATTGCAAATACAATTGTTGGTATGCAAGAAAAATTGAATGAGGTAGCTCAAAAAAGGGTTGAAATAATAGAAAAAGGGTCATTACAAGTAGTTAGAGAGATTGAAAATTTCTACTTAGAATTAAAGGGGAAAATAACAGAAGATAATCAAATATATAGTGAAGAAAAATTTCCTAAACTACTCGAAATATTAGGAAAGTATGATGAAAATTCACCAGCTTATAAATTATATTTTAAGAGGGTAGAAGATGATATGGATGCACAACTAAGAAGCTTTAATAAGCAAATAGATGGAATTGCAGAAAGACAATCTAAAATAATAGATAGTTTCTTAAATTCTAAAGATAAAATGATTGACCAAACAGCTATGATTACAAATGGCTTAATAGATAAAATGATTGCAAGTAATGTTAATATTGCAGAATTAGAAGCTACAAATGATATTAGAAAATTAGGAAGTAGTCAAAATAATAGGTTGTTAGGTGAATGAAAATAAGAAAATTAGGTCTAAGGGATAAATTTAAACTTTAAAGCAGATTAATAAGTGAATTAAAGGGGAACAGGGATATGCAAAATGTTAAGGAGTTATTGACTCAAAGAGATGAAATACTTTCAACGATAAGAGAAATTGAAGAAAATTGTGAAGGTATTGATAATGAAAATAATACTAAAAAAATTACTGAGCTCAATATGCAAAAATCTAATTTAGTTAGTAAGAAAAATAGCATTTCAGCGGAACTTATCAATATAGAACGACAACTTAATAGAATAAATGAAGATATTCAGAATTTATCTGAAAAAGGTATTGATAGAATTTTAGAAGCTATTAAAGAACAAAGATGGTATTTTTTTAAAAATAAGCCTAAGGTTTTAATGGATAAATGGACAGGTATTTTATGGCCTAATCTTGATTATGTTGATTATAATAATTTACAAATTACTAACTTGAATTTAAATGAATATTCTGAGTGGGAAATTCCTGAAGAACATCAATTTAAAAAAATGATTTCTGATAAATCATTTCCATTTCAAGAAGGTGGCTATTACTATATAAATAAACAACAATATTGGAAAATAAAAAGTGAAAAATCTTCAGAATCTGTTGATGGTGAGAATAGTGTAGGTTTTCTTATTGCTATGAGTAAGTGCTTTGAAGAAACATGCATCGATTTGCAAAATTTAGAATCGACTACTTTCAGCAGAACAATGCTTAGTGGTAGTAAAGGATGTTTATTACCATGCAATCTATCAATAACTACAGAAGATTATGAAAAGAACATATCATCTGAAAATAAAGTTTATAAAGAACAAGAACGTCTTAAACTTACTTTGAATCTGTTTGTAAATAACAATTTAGAACCTATATTTAATAATCCTGATATTACAGAGTTTTACAAAAAGATTTATTTTGAAAAACCTTTATTAATTCAAAAGCTAAATGATTTACAAGAACAAATTAATAATCTACAACAAGAAATTGTATTATCATCAACCTTTGATTACAACACATTACTTGTAAAATATGATATTAAAGCAATTGATAATTCTATAATTAAATACTATGAAGCAGTTATTAGTTGGATAGATGAACTTATGGATAAAATGAGATATTATGAAGGGCAAAAGAGTGAAATTATTAGAGATTGCAATGTTATTGGATTAACATTATCTAAAAAATATGATAATAATCCTAATTTAACAGATGAAGAAAATGAATTATTAAAGAGTAGACAAGTTTTCTTTAAAAAGCATTTTGAACTTGGAATGAATAGTGTAACTTCTAAACTTTTAGCAATTAAAAAACAAGCTGAAAAAATAGAAGAAAGAATTGAAGAAATTAATAATGGAGATAATGCAATTGAAGAACTTGCAATACTTGAAGATGAAAAAAGAGCAAGTTTTGGATTTATAGCTGAAAATACTTCTAACATAATAAAAAATGCATTAATAAAGATTGAGTATTTTGAAAAGAACAGAGATTTTGCAACAAATGCAGTTAAGCTTTGGGATAAGTGGACAGAAGATTATAAAGTGTTTAAGACTACTAAAAAAGATGAACTTAAAAATATTTGTGAAGAAGATAGTATTGAAGAAGAGATATGGCAAGGTTGGTATGCTGATTGGAATAAAAGTAGATTTATAATAGAAAAGCAATTTCTACCTATAATTGAAAAAGGATTAAAAGGTAAAATTACTACAAATAAATTAAAAGGAAATAATGAGAAAGAACAAGAAAATGTTATTGGAAACCTAATAGCATTATTAGAAGAATATAAAGAGAAATTTGATGTTTTTTATTTAGAAGAAAGAAAGGGCATATATCAAAAGTTTGCTTTCCAAGCAGGAGGAGAAGTACAAGAAAAATTTGAAGCTGAAAGTGAATTATATAGGATAACTTCAAATTTTCAGAAACAATTACAAGAGGTTATATTTAGCCTTGATAATGTAGAAGATAGACTTTTCTTATTAAATTGGGCAAATAATATTATAGATTTGCAAATAGATGAAATTTTGTGTTTTATAAAGGATAAGGATTTAGACAAAATAGCAAAAGACGTTTTAAATCAATTTGCAGACTTAAAAAGAAAAAATTATGATGTTTACATTTCGGATACGAAGGCATATGCGGAAGAGCTTGTAAGGAGAGAAAAGGAATATAATTCATTAATATTTAAGATGAGAAAAGATTTGATGAAACAATAACCCTATAAAAAAATGGAATAATGGAAATTATGAGATTTAGTGAAAAGTTATTTATGGCTAAGGCACATAAGATATTTTTTACCCGAGCCAATTATATGATTATAATTAAATTGTAAATTTGAAAATAATCATTTCTAAAAGAAGATGTTCATTGCAAACGGAATTTATATAAATATGCAACAAACCAAAATTGGTAATAAGTTTTATAAAGGAAAACAGAACAAGTTTAAGGTGATAAAAATTTGGGGGGAGTAATTGTGAAAATATTTAAAGAACAATTTTTAGATTTTAAGTCATTTAGAAATGATAAATTTTTAATGAACACAATAACTACTGATTTAGTGAGGCAATTATCTTATGTTATAGTACAGGAATTAAGCGATATGGTTGAGAACTATAAAGGTAGAGGACGATTAAGCTTTGATGACAGACTAAAGGTGTTATGTGATATAATTTCTGAATATACAAATACAGAAAAAACTACAAATTGGGGAATGCCATATTTGAAATCAGATTTTGAAAAAAGTATATATTACTTTAAGGATAAACCGTTCAATAAGTTTATGGATGCTATGAGTAAAATAGCTTTAGAATTTTTTGAGGGGACTTCTATAGATAAAATGAATGAAGCTTTTGAAGAAAATAATTTTGGATATAGATTACAAATGAATTTAGATAGACCATGGATTTGTATAAATTCTGATATAGAAATGGTTACTAATATATCTGAAATAATAGTTACAACAGAAGATTTAAGTAAGCAAACTTCAGAGCATATTAGGCAAGCAAGAGAACAATTAAAAAGGGCAAGTGACGAAAGAGCAAGAAAAGATGCTATTAGGGATTGTCTATCAGCTATGGAAGCCTTGATGAAAAAATTTGCTAATGCGAAAGATATAAAAGAAGCCGATAGATTATTAAGGGAAAATAAAGAAAAATGGGGACCAAATATAATAATAGGGGAAGGAATTAAGCTGTGGAAGTTATTCCATGAAGAATACACAGATATCAGGCATGGTAATGATGAAATTAGTGATATAACTTTAGAACAATCAATTTATTTTATAGATAGAATCTTGGCTTATGTAAATTATCTTTGTAAAGTTGAACAGCTTAACTGCTAATATTATATAAAATTAAGGGGTAAAGAGTGTGAAAACTATACAGTGAAGCATGTTGGAGTTTATGCAATAATCAAAATAACAGTTTTTAATACCTGTTATCAGAGGACTTGTAAGTGGACAAGATTAAAATGTAAGTAATTATTAGATAGTATAATCCTACAATTAACATTTATTTATAGATATTTATAAGTAGTCATATAAAAGTTATATTAATCTCAAAAAAAATAATATTAATTAACTTATAGCGTTTAAAAATAGAAAATGAAAAGTTAGGGATGAGAAGTATGGAGGGACGAGATTTAAGGATTAAACTTATGTTAAAGAAAGTTTACCCCAATAATGAAGTTGTAGGACTCACTAAAAAAGGAAATAAACTATATTATGAGATATCAAATGAAGCCAAAAAGAAAAATTTAAATGTAATAGACTATATTGAGAGTTTAGGCTTTGTTTATGTAAGGGGATGGAAAGAAGAATTAACAGAAAGTGAAATAGTAAATCTATTGGATGGATTATTTCCACAAAAAATTATTAAAAATATAACTGATATTATTAAGAAAAATAGTGCGTTGTATAGTTCTATTAAGAATGTTTCCAAAGAAAAAGGTATTAAAGTTAAAGATTATTTAGAAGAATTGGGTTTTATATATACAAGCAGTAGAAAGAATGAATTAACAGAAAATGAAGCAGTAAACTTGTTGAATGAATTATTTCCAGAGAAGGTTATTAAAAATATATCAGATATTGCTAAGAAAAATGCTACGCTATATAACTATATTAACAAACGTTCTAAAGAAAAAAATATTAACCTAAGCGATTATTTAAAGAAATCAGGATTTGAATATGCTAATTCAAGTATAAATTATAATTATGACATGAAAGCTATAAACATATTGTGTAGGGACTATAATGTAAATATGTCTGAATTGGCGAGAATAGTAGGAATATCAAAGCAAAATTTAGACGGTAAACTTAAAGCAAAAAAGATAAGAAAAGGTTCATATAAAGATTGTGAATTTACTGATAAAGAATTAAAATTAATAGTTAATGCAATAAAAGAAAGAACTCATTATTATGAAGATAACTCTAATGAAATTATTATAAAAATATACCACGGTAAACATGATATTGGAGTCAATGCTATTTTGTACAAAGAGCATCTAAAGATAAAAATTTGTTTTGATTTACCTATTATTATACTCAAGGAACTGGGTGAATTTGGATTTGATAAATATCAAGAACAAGATATGGAAATACTTAATACAATATATTCTGAAGATAATTCATTTAAGATATATGATGAGGATAATGAAGATGGATTAACAACTATTGATATAGATGATTCTAAATTAAAAAACAGACTTCGCTCCAGAGCGAAATACTTGAATATGAATTTAAATGACTATGCTAAATCTTTAGGATTTATAATTTTAAATAGAAGCAAATATACTGATGAATATATTAAAAAGCTCTTAGAAAAATATAAATTGGATAATAATATAGTTAAAATTCCGTCAGGAACCAGTGATTATATTAGCATATTTAGAATGGCAAAAATAAGAGGATATAAAGGATTAGAAGAATTTATTACAGCTTACGGATTTAAATATGAGAGAATTAGAGAAGTAAATAGTATAGATGAAAAATATAAGGAAATTATTCAAAAAAGGTATGTAGTTGAGAATAAAAAAATATACATAAATTCATTCGACCCATTTTATAATAGAATTCGTTCATTCTGTTATAAGCATGAAATATCATTAAATGATTTTCTTTCAAATTTAGGATTTGAAAGAACTGATAACGCAAATGAATTACCAGAAAGTTATATTCAATATGATTGGAAAGCCGAAGAAGCTGAGAGACTAAAAGATGTTTTTAGTGATGAAAATATAATATTATTTTTAGATGAAATAGCAAATGAAAATAATGAAATTTACATAGATACAACATCTCAAGCTTATTCAAACTTATGGAAAATTGCCAATATAAGAGATATGTCAATAAATGATTTAATTGATATGTTAGGCTATAAAAGAATATATGCATGGGATGACCACAAAGTACAGCGACCACGGATAGCCGATGTAGAAATTGAATATGACAAAAGTAGTATTGAGGGAATACTTGATGAATTAGAAAAAATTCAAGGTAGTTTAGAAAAAATTGAAAATGGAAATGAAAAAGTTAAGAGAAATCAAACTTTAGTGAAAAAAATAAAAAAATTATATCATAATAAATGCCAACTATGTTGTTCTGATGATAGTGGATTTAGTGTACCTCCTATAGAAACAGAAAATGGAGAATTGTATGTCGAAGTACACCATATAAAACAAGTTAGTGAAGCTTTTAAAAGTGATGATGAATCTGATAAATTAATTGATAATTATAAAAATGTTATAGTTGTTTGTAGTTATCATCATAAATATTTACATTATCACCTCGGTGGATTTAAAGAGATAATTCAAAAAAAAGATGGACAACTTTATTTTAAATCAAAATTAGGTGAGACAATTAAAATATTTACTAACTATCACTTAACCAGTACCAATACCGATAATATGAATAAATTTAAATAAGAATTATGCTTAAGGGGATAAAACACCTACTTTCAGTAGTATTTATTCCAGTAATATTTAATCAAAACATATCATAGATGTGGTTGAAAGTCTACCTATAAAAATTCTCAATACTTTAGTGTGAGATAGTTTAAGAACTATAGAAGTGGGAGATGAATTTATTGCATCTACCCCAAATGGTATATACATAATTAAAAATAAAATTGATATTCCTCATGAATTTAAAATTATTCCAAAACATTAAAATTATATTGATTAGTTAGAGTATACTCTAAACGAATAATTCAATTTTATTAGAAAGAATTCGTTTAGAACTAATTGTATAATTTTTGAATAGGTGCCTGTAGAACCCTTTGAAGTTAAATGAACAACTTTGTATAATATCATTATAATTACTAAAGATATTAAAGAAGGGAGGCTAAAAATGGATATTGGATATATTAGAGTTTCAACCCATGAACAAAATGAAACGCGCCAGATTGAAATGATGAAAGAAAAAGGCATTGAAAAATTATTCATAGATAAATGTAGTGGAAAAAATACTAATAGGCCAGAGCTTAAGACTATGCTTGAATTTATTAGAGAAGGCGATAATTTATACATAGAATCATTTTCGCGCTTGGCGAGAAATACTCAAAACTTACTTGAGTTAGTAGAGTATATAACAGAAACTAAAAAAGCACATTTAATTTCATTAAAAGAAAATATAGATACAAGTACGGCCGCAGGCAAAATGATGCTTGCAATTATTGGAAGCATATATCAATTTGAAAGAGAATGCTTACTTGAAAGGCAAAAAGAAGGTATCAGGATAGCAGTTGCTGAAGGTAAATATAAAGGAAGAAAAAAGATTGAATTTCCAAATCAATGGGAAGAGATTTACAAAAAGTATAAGATAAGAGAAATTACGGGTACTAAAGCAATAGAATTACTAAATTTAAAAAGAACTACATTTTACAAGCTCAAAAATGAATATGAAAATAAAGAACGAGTGCTTCAAAAACATTACGTATAGAAATCATTAAAAAAAATTATGATGATTTCCTATATGTAATGTTTTTTTTATGCCACCAGTTAAATTTCGTATTATATATGCAATTTTTATTGAAATTAATAATTTATCGTAAATAAATATACAAAATGGGGGAGGAGAAATTTTTATATGGAAAAGGATTATGAAGGTTCAGTTAAAATTCAGGATTTTTCTTCAAATGGAAGAGTTTCAAGAATTTTAGGTAGAAAAACAGGAAGAATTCATCATTTTCTAAGTGATTTAGAAACAAAAGTATTCTATATTTTAGATTTTGATAAAAATGTAGTTGATATAAAGGAACATTATCCATTAGAAGATGTTAGAGATTTAATAACGGATAATGATATTAACTGGAAAAAGTTTAATGATAAAAAAACTGACAAAGAGTATGCAATAACAACTACATTTTTAGTTACATTATCTAATAATAAAGAAGTAGCTATTTCTTGTAAGAATAAGAGCCAACTTTATAAGAGTAGTACTCAGTTAAAATTAGAAATAGAAAGACGATATTGGAATATAAAAGGAATAAATTGGTGTATTGTTACAAACGAAGATATTTCGAATATTAAACTAAATAATATAAAGTGGCTACAATTAGGAGAATCTTTGATTGATATTAATGCAGAATTATTAAATATTATTGAAGAAACAATTTCTATAAATACTGGTAAATTAAAAAATTACATTGAAAACATTAGTAAAAAATATAATTATGAATACAGATTAGTTTTATCAACTATTAAGACAATGATTATCAATAATTATTTGCTCATAAATTTAGATGAAGAAATATCACTTGAAACTAACATAGAGCGGTTTTTAATCAATGAGGAAATGCAATGGAAATCTTAGTAAATATGGTGGTTAAAAAGTTAAAAAATAATACTATTGAAAGAGTTTTATGGGCGGATAATGAAAGAGTTATTATCATTAATGTTGAAGATAACAGTTGGGAATATCAAGAAGAATATAATTTATTTATTGAAAGTTTTAATAATAAAGAACGGGAAATTATTAATAATTACATAGATAATACAATTTTTTTAGAGGAAAATTCAATTAATAATGTAGAAAAAACTAAAAGAGATAGAGCTTACGAAGTAGTAATGGAATTTTATAATAGGATTAATGAACCTGATATTTTCTATATAAAATTAAGAAACAAACATATAGAAGACGTTATAAAGAAGTTTAATATTAGTAGAAGTACTGTTGAATTATATTTGAAAAAATATTGGAAAAGAGGTATGACTAAAAATTCTTTATTGCCCAATTATTATTTATGTGGAGGTAGAGGAAAGGAAAAATCATCAGGTGGAGCTAAAAGAGGTAAGCCAGCAAAAAATAAAGGAAATGGATTAAATGTGGACGAAAAAATCAAGAAGATATTCAAAACATCAGTTAACAAATTTTATAATAATTATAGTCAAAATACATTAAAAACAGCCTATAATTTGATGCTAAAAGAGTATTTTTCGCATAAAATTACTGATAATTATGGAAAAGAGTCTTTGGCTCTAAATAATGAGATACCAACCCTTAATCAATTTAGGTATTGGTTTAATAAAGAAAGAAATATAAAAAAAGAAATTTCGAGTAGATATGGGGGAAGAATATTTCAACAAAAAAATAGAGCAATATTAGGAAGTGCAAGAGATGGAATAATAGGTTCTGGTTATCAATATCAAATAGATGCAACTATTGGAGATATTTATTTAGTATCAGAATTTAATAAAAATTGGATAATAGGACGTCCGGTTATATATGCTGTAATAGATACATTTTCTTATTGTGTTGTAGGAATCAACGTAACATTGGAAGGACCATCATGGGAAGGAGCTATGGGAGCTTTAAATAATGCATTTATTGAGAAAACAGGATTTTGTAAGGAGTATGGAATTGAAATTAAAGATGAGGAATGGCCTATGAAATATATTTGCTATGAAATATTAGCAGATAGAGGAGAAATGGAAGGATTTAATGCAGATAATCTTGTTAACTTAGGCATAAAAGTATCTAATACGGCACCTTATAGAGCAGAATGGAAATCACTTGTAGAGCAATATTTTAGATTACTAAATATACATGTAAAACCTTTAGCACCGGGGATTGTTAATCCTGATTTTAGGCAACGTGGTAGTAAAAATTATATATTAGATGCAAAGCTTAATATTCGGGATTTAACAAAAATTATTATTAAATCAGTACTATATCATAATAATTGTAGATTATTAACTAATTTTAAAAAAGATATTGGTATGTTAGAAGATGATGTAAAACCAATTCCAAGAGAAATATGGAACTGGGGCTTAAATAATATAACTGGTAATTTAAGATGTATTAATAAAGAAGAACTAAGAGTAGCTTTATTGCCAAGAGGTGAAGCAACTATAACTGAAAGAGGCATTAAATTTAAAGGTATATATTATTCTTGTATAAAAGCTATTGAAGAACATTGGTTTGAAAATGCCAGAGTTAATGGAGCTTATAAAATATTAGTTTCTTATAATCCAAATGATTTAACTAATATATTTTATATTGATATTAAAAATAGAATTAATGAATTATGTTTTATATTAAACAAAGATAGCAGGTATAGAGGAAAAAATATTTTTGATATTGAGTATCTTAAAAATAAAGAAAAAATAGAAATAGAGAATATGCAAAAGAGTGAAACTGAAAGGGAAATAAATTTATTTAATGACATTGAGCAGATAGTAAAAGAAGCAGAGACAAGAATGGATGGAATAGATTTTAAATCATCGAATATAGCAGGCATTAGAGAAAATAGAAGATTAGAAAAAGAGTTAACAAGGGAAGTAAAGAATAAAATTAATAATAATTTTAGTAATAATGAGACTAATAATAATTTTGAAATTGATGATAGCGACTTGGAGTTAATTAAATCAATTACAAGAAAAAGGTGAAACAAATGATTAATGAAAAAACTGAAGCTGTTTATAGTGAACAAATAATAGAAGAATATAAAGATAATCCTTTAATAGAATCATTGCCAGACATATATAGTAATAAAGAAGTTATTAAAAAGTTAGCTACATATCCATTTTTTAAAGATGAGGAACGATATTATGAAAAGCATATAAGATTGCACATCATTCAAAGAATATTTGAATTTTTTCAACCTTTACCAAGACATATAGAGCTTGAACAAACTATTGGGAGGCTAATAAGGCAGGGGTATGTTAGCAGGAATCCTTTATCAAAAAAATACGTTGAGGAGTTAAATGAAGGATACAATGAAATTAAGTATGGAATAAAAAATGACTATAGTTATAATGCTACAGCAAATTCTCTTACGTTAGTTGGTGTAAGTGGAATGGGAAAAACTACTGTTATTAATAAAATTTTAACTTCAATTCCGCCGATTATATCACATTCAAATTATAAAGGAAACCAGATGTGTTGTACGCAGATGGTTTGGTTGAAATTAGATTGTCCTTATGATGGTTCATTAAAGGCACTCTGCTTAGATTTTTTTAGCAAAGTAGATGAGCTTGTTGGTAGTAATTATTTTAATAAGTATTATAATTCAAGGCTATCTGCAAATGCAATGTTGCCAATTATTAAACAGATAGCACTAAATGTAAATCTTGGAGTTTTGGTAGTAGATGAAATTCAGCATTTATCAACTGCAAGAAGTGGTGGAGCAGAAAAAATGCTTAACTTCTTTGTAACGTTAATTAATGTAGTTTCAATACCAGTAATTTTGGTAGGAACGCCTAAAGCGTTGCCACTATTTCAAACAGAATTCAGGCAAGCACGCAGAAGTTGTGGGCAAGGAAATATTTTTTGGGACAGGCTTAAAAATGATGAGGAATTCTTTATATTAGTAGAAGGATTATGGGAATATCAATGGATTCAAAAACCTAAAGAATTAACTAAGGAAATTGTGGATGCATTATATGATGAAAGTCAAGGAATAATTGATATAGTAGTTAAGCTGTTTTTTATGGCGCAGATTAGAGCTATAACATCTAATAAGGAAGAAATGTCAGTTGAACTAATAAAAAAAGTAGCTGATGAAAATTTGAAACTTTTGAAGCCAATGTTGAAGTCGTTAAAGTTAGGAGATATTAGAGAGATAGCAAATTACTCGGATATTATGCCAATAGATATTTCAAAAGTTATTCAAAAAGAACAAAGAAAGTTAGAATTTGATAATAAAGTAGAAGAATTAAAGAAAGCACGAGAAGTTATAAAAGAAAATAGTCAAATAAATATTAAAGAACAGATTAGCATTAAATTATTAGAATTAGGTTATAAAGAAAATGAATTTAATGATTTTATAGAAGACATTTTATCTGTAGGAGAAATCAATGTTAATAAATTAGTTAGGATAGCTATAGAAATTATTAATGGAAATAGTAATGATAGAATTAAGGAAACAAGAGTTAAAAATAAATTACTTAATGAAGATGACATAAGATTTTTAGGAAAGTTAGCGAAAGAGGGAAAAGCCACAGTCTATGAACAATTAAAAGAAATAGGATATATTAGAAATTTAGGTGAATGGTTAAATGAGGTGAGTAAGTAATGGTATATTTTTTTCCTTTGCCATACCCAGATGAAACTTTATATAGTGTTATTGCAAGGTATAAAATATGGAGTGGTAACACTAATTCAAAAGCTCTTTTAAGAGAATTATATGGAAAAGAAACAATAGTAGCGAGCAAACATTTACCAGCTAATATAAAAGAATTACGGGAAAATATACCTAAAAAATATAGTTTAAGTTCAGATGATTTAATTAAGAAAACAACATTATATAGATATTATTTAGCCTTTTCAGATAAAGAAAGGGCTAATTTAGTATATAACCAAATGATAGGAAATGAAGGTTCAAAAATATTTGCTACATTAGGGTTATCTAATAATTCTATTAATAGTAGAAATAATTTAAAATACTGCAAGGAATGTTTTAGAGAAGATAAAGAAATATATGGGGAAGCTTATTGGCATAGAGAACACCAATTATCAGGTGTAATTATATGTAGAAAGCACATGACTTCATTGTATGAAATTAATAATGAGGATGTTAAAAATAGACAAGAATATATTAATATTAACCATAAGAATTTACCAGAAAGGACAATGGTTAATAATATAAATGAAGAAATTATAAAGAAACAAATATCATTAATAATAAATTCTAACTTGATTTTAAATCATCCTTACAAGTATAAAAGAATGAATTATTTTAGGGAATATTACGTTAAAACGCTTGTGGAAATAGGAATAGCAGATAATAAATTTAGAATAAATCAGGATATTCTACATAATAGATTTACGGAGTATTATGGGAAAAACTATCTCAAGTTAATAGGTGGTGATTTTGAAGTTGCTGATAGTACAAGTTGGTTAACTAAAATAACAAGAAAACATAGAACTTTTTTTCATCCATTATATCACTTGTTATTAATAGATTTTCTTAAGATTAATATCCAAGAATTATTTAATAGTAATGAATTTAATATTTGTAGTGATGATAGAACATTATCTAAAAAAAGCGAGGAAGATAAAGATGAATATAGAAAAAGATGGAGCTTATTAATGGCAAATAATCCTACCAAGTCAAAAACATCACTAAGGCAGATTGACCGTTCAACATATACTTGGCTTTATACATATGATAAGAAATGGTTGGAAGAAAATTCACCAAGTAGAAGAAAAAATATTGGTATAAAGTATATTGACTGGAGTGAAAGAGATGAAGAGATTTTAAAAAAAGCAAAAGTGGTTGTAGAGGAAATAATAAATTCCAAAGATAAACCTGAAAGAATTACCATAAGTCTCATAGGAAGAAAAACCGGAAGTTTATATTTATTGCAAAAATATCTTAGTAAAATGCCTAAATGTTATGAATACATACTGGAAAATGCGGAATCAGTTGAAGAGTTTCAAAAGAGAAGAATAGAATGGGTTAAGGAAAATTGCTTTAATGATGAAATTATAAGTGAGTGGAAGGTGAAAGCAAAAGCAGGCATAAGAAACAATTTAAATGAATTTTATAGTTGAGAAAAATCAATATATTTGAAATTTATAATATACTGATTTTTCTACATGAATAAATCAGTATATTATAATGAGTTGTTCATCAATAGTATTATTTTGGTCATTTGAAACAGCACAATTAGCAGAATATTTTAATGATAGAATTTTAAAGGTTGATATTGTAGAACATGTAGAACATGATAAATTAAAACTTTCATTATTTTTTACCATTAAATTTTCTATTAAACTTGTGTGATATTGACCACATTTTTTGCATTTCCAATCTATATGCATAAATAGACCTCCTTGTATTTAAAGAATACAGTTTATTACATAATATATACAAAAAGTAAATGTTTTAGAAGGAATATTCTTCTTTTTATTGAATTATTTATATAGATAAAAAGGAGTGGTGAAAATGAAATTTAATAAAGGTTCTGTTTGGAGTAAATGGGATTTACATATACATACACCTAAATCAATATGCAATAAATATGGTGCTGATGATGATGAAACATGGGAAAAGTTTATAACTCATTTGGAAAATTTGCCTAATGATGTAGAGGTTATAGGGATAAATGATTATTATTTTATAGACGGTTTTGAAAAAGTAATGGACTATAAAATGAATAAAGGTCGATTAGGAAATATAAAGAAGATATTTCCTATATTAGAATTCAGAATAGATACATTTGCTTCAGCAAGTGGAAGTAAATTTCAAAGAATTAATTTACATATTTTATTTAATATAGATGATACAAAATGGAAAAGTGAAATTAAAAAGATAAAGGAGGAATTTATAGAACAAATTCACTTATCACAATTAGAAATACATAAAACAAAAGTTTTAAGTCGTAAAAATATTATTGAATGTGGTGGAGATATTAAAAAGGGATTTGAAGCTACAATTCCATCAAAAGAAGAAGTATTTGGTGTTATTGAGAGCAAAACTTGGAAAGATAAAGTATTTACACTTTTAGGATATAAGGAATGGAATAATCTTGAAAAAGGTACTCAACTTAAGCAATTTAAAGAAGCCTTATATAATAAAGTGGATGCTTTTTTTACTGCATCCCCAGATGATAATTTTTCAAAAAAGCAAATGGTTCTTGATAATTTTGGAGAAAAGGTATTGATTCATTCTGATGATATACATAACTTTGAACAATTAGAGGAATCAAATTACAGATGTTTAACTTGGATAAAAGCAGATAAAACCTTTGAAGGATTAAAACAAATATTAATTGAAACAAAAGAAAGAATCAAAATACAGGAGACAAATCCTTTTTACAATGAAAATAAGACAAATATAATAGATAGTATAAGTATATCAAATGGTAATGGATGGTTTGAAAATGGAAAACTTGAATTAAATAGTGGATTGGTATCGATAATAGGAGAGAAAGGAGCAGGAAAGACTGCGTTATTAGATTTAATTTCTATATCAAATGAAGAAGGAATATATGAAAAAGATATAAAGAATCCATATTCGTTCTACAATAGAGCAAAAGAAGTAATAAAGGGAACGAGTTTAGATATTCAATATTTAGGTGGGGCTAAAAAGTCATATACATTTAATGGAGAAGATGCTAAGAGTAGTACGGACAAACATGCCAAAGTAAGATATTTATCTTTAAAAGAGTTAGAAAGTTATTGTGATGAAAAAAATAAATTTCAAGAATTTATTAAAGATATAATTTTATCTACATATCCTGATGTTAGTGAATTTGATGAAAAAGCTAAGGATGCTATAGAAATAATTAAAAGATTAAATAAAAAAATTAACGAACTAACGGAAATAACTAAAAAAATGGACAAGATTAATAGTGCTATTGAAAATAAAAAAGTTGAGTTAAATAATTATTTAAATAATCAACCGAAGATAGTTACAAATTTTACTGGTGAACAGGAGCAACTATATAAAAAATTAATTAGTTATGAACAAGAACTAAAGACTAAAATGGATATAACTATGAAAGAACAAAATGAAATAAATGAGTTTGGCCAGTGGTTAAATAATGAAATAAATACGTTAAAACAAAATTTTTATAATAATTTAAATATAAAGAGTAATACATATAAATATTTAAGCAAAAATATTATAACAAATCTTGAAATTAAAGTGGAAGTATTAAAATCAGATGGAATTAGAGAACGAATCAATATATTAAAAAAAGAACAAAAGGAATTACAAGAGCAATTAAATGAGAATATAAGTAAAATTAAACCATTAGAAGAGTTGAATAAGAATTTAGAAGAACAGCAGAATATCACAAAAAAGTGGTTTGAAGGTAAAAGTATAGTTGAAAATGAACTTAAAGTTTTACAAGCAGAAAAGGTAAATTTAGATAATAATATGAAACAAATTCAAGCGTTAAAAATTCAATTGCAAAATAAATATGTGGAACTAATAAAAAATAAGATTCAACAAAAGAAAAGATATGAACAATTAAAGATGAAGTTAGAAAATGACAATAATATAAGTTTCAACGTAAAGATAGAATTTAATGCTGATAAATTATTTTCAGTCGAGGATTCAATAATTAAGCATGGAAAAGGAAATTCACAAGAAAAAATAAAAGAAATATTAACAGAAAGATTAATTAAGAAATTAGAAGAAATTGATAACAAAAATGTAGAAGAGGAGCTATCAGACATTGATTTATTATTAAATTGGATTAATAATGACTCGTTTGTAAATGAAGTGTTTGGGGAAAATAGAGATTACGAATCTTTGGTTAAAAATGGATTCGACTTGGCATCATTTTACGATTGGATTTTTGATGACTATTATGAAGTAAACTATTTTATTAATTTTAAGGGAAGGGCGTTAGAAACTTTATCGCCCGGTCAAAAAGGACTTGTATTAATGAAGATTTTCTTGAAACTTGATAATAGTACTAAACCATTACTGATAGACCAACCAGAAGATAATTTGGATAATAAGTCTGTGTACTTAGACTTAGTTAATGATATTAGAGAAATAAAGAAAAAAAGGCAAGTAATAATAGCAACACATAATCCTAATTTAGTTGTTAATACAGATAGCGAGCAAGTTATAGTAGCAAAATTTGCAGATAACACTAAGAATGGAGAAGCAAAAATAAAATATTTTAGTGGTGGGCTTGAAAATGTAGAGATTAGAAATGAGGTATGTGATATTTTAGAAGGTGGAGATATAGCCTTTTTAAAAAGAGAGGAAAGGTATTGTTTGAATAAAGAAGCATAATTTTAACTTCGTAATAAATAGTTTATACTTTATTTATTAATATGTTCATTGCTAAAATAGCTTAAAAAATAAAGCTCTATGTATGAAATAAATACTGTCATATGTAGGGCTTTTTTATGCTTTGGCAATGATTAAAACATTGAAAAATAGGGGGATTATGGTGAATTCAATAAGTAAAAAATATTAAATTTAATATTAGAATTCTTCACTAAATGATATATGTAATAAATTTAAAGCTTTTTTCTTTAATGAATCTTTATATATCCATTCAGGATTGTCATGATGACTACCTTTTTGCAATTCGATACATTTTATAATATATCCATCTGAATCTGAAATTACAAAGTCTATAATGCATTTTTTTAAGTAGTTAATATCAGCTTTTGAAAAGTAATTCTTTAAAAGTTCAAAGGAATCACCAAGTATTGTAAGCAGATTGATATTTGGAGAAATAATACAATTTGGATAACATCTTTTCAAATCATTAAATAGAATTAACTCGGCATTTGAATTAAAAATTCTATATTTGGTATTACTTAAAATATCATGAGAATCATTCATTTTATTAAAATAGTAAGGGTTTAATTTATATAAGTTCATGGAATTTATATCCATATTGTTTAAATGTAGATAATCTCTTCTTTCGTGAGTATCTTCAATATAGTCGTAATCAATAGAAAATGGCATTAGAATGGTTGAAGCTTGTATTCCCATACTTCCGCTACATAGACGAGATATTCTATTTTCCTGTATTAATTTAATTAAATATAAAAATTTATCTATATATGAGTTAATTGAGTCTGAAACATTATTTATATCAAGTTCAGAATAAATTATTCCGTGTTTAAGTAAATTAGACATAATATTATCTATACGAGTTTTAGACGAATATCTACTTTTCATTTCTTTTAACAAAATCTTAATTTCAGAAAAGTTTTTTGGTTGCAAATTTAATAGTTCATTTTCAGTTTTAGTGATAGAATTTTTATGAATTTTGTACAACTGCTCTAAACTTATAATAGGAGTTTTAGAGTATAAAGATAATATATGATTATATAAATCTTCTTTAAATGAAGCATAGTTATTATATATATAATTAGTTAATTCTTTACGCCAATTTGCACATGAAGAACAATTACAGTAAGTCATTTCAACAAATCTTTCAGTAGTGAAATTTTTCCCATAGTTATATCTATTATTATTAGAGACTTCAAAGTAGAAAGTATGATTACAATTTTGGCATTCTAAAAGCTGTATATTATAATTTTCGGCTCCTCTATATATAACTATTGTATTTATTAAACTACCACAATTGGTACATGATATTTTATAAGGAAAGGAAAGAGCAGTATCTGGTATAGAAGATTTGTTAATGAGAATTTGTATTAATTTATTTAAAGTAAGGTTTTTTTCGATACCTAAGGCTATACAAAATTGATTTATAGAAGGTAATAAAGCCTTGTTAAAGTGAGATTTTACTTTGAAAAAAGTACATAGCTCTAATCGTTCATCATATGAAAGAATTTTAATTTTTTCATTAAGTAAAGCAGTAGTTGATTCATTCAAAATATCATAATACTTTGAATGGAGATAATTGCAAAGTTTTGAGAAAAATTCTATTAGACCAGTTATTTCAGCCTCATTTTTTATTAAATATGGAGCAGGTTGAGCATTTAGAATGCTTTTTAAATTATTAATGAAGTTTAAATTAGATATGTCAACGTTTCTGCACATAAATATCTCCTTAAAATTTTATAATATTTAATTAATATTGTTACCAAATATAAGGCGAAATATTAATTAAACTTAGTTAATGTATCAAATTAATTGGTTTGAGAAAATAAATAAAGATTGATTTACAGTAAGGATTGAAGTTTATTAAAGAGAATTTCATTAAAGTTGTAATGATTAGGTACTGGAGATAAAAAGAAATACAGAAATATTAGTATAAACTAAATATACATATAAAGGTTTGATATGGTTAAATTTACCTTGAATTATTGAGAATAATAATAGCAATTTGTGTCAATTATAAAAGACAAATAAGAAAGAGAGCGTGATAATATGAAAAATAATATTTTAGGTGGAGACGGTACACGGGGATTAAAAATAGGGAGTGAACTTGGTAAAAGAATTGGAGGAGCCATAGGCAAAGCTGTAGGTGGAGAAGCAGGAAGAAAGGTTGGAGAAAAAGTTGGTGACATAGTTGGAGGGGCAGGAGGAGTAATAGTAGATAAATAATAATTAATACTGATTATTATTTTAGTATGAGAAAGGTTTATATATACATTTGATGCGATGTTCTTTCTTTCAAAAATAGTTTGAAAAAATAAAGCTCTATGTATGACTTAATAAAGGTTATATATAGGGCTTTTGCTGTCTTTCCAATGGTGAAAGTGTTAAGAAATAATGCAGAACTAATAAAAAACAATCATTATTGATAATAATATAAAACAGATAATAAAAATTAAGGATAAGATGGTATAATTTATAATGAGATGAGCGAATAATATACTAAAAATGAAAATAAAACAAAAATTTCGTGGGGGATAATATAATAATGGTTAATACAAAGATTAACAATAAGTGTACTTATAAGGAATATTTAAATTCTTTGGATGAGTGTGAATTTATAGCTAACGAAGAAGCAAAAAGGTTAGATATCCAATTTAATAATTTAGTCTCAATGTTAAAAGATAAAGAAAATGATTTAAATGAGTTTATAAATGAAATAGAGAGTATTGGTGTTTTAAAAGATGATAAACTTAAAGAAACATTATTACAGTTAAATTCAGTAATGGATGAAAAAATAGAAGATGGTATAGAGTATATTAATAATACGTTACAAAAGAAAAAAGAAAATCTTAGTAAGTTTACAGTTGCATTGTTTGGAAGAACAAAAGCAGGTAAAAGTACACTTAGAGAAACGCTAACTAATGGCGATGGTAGTACAATAGGACAAGGTTCACAGAGAACAACAAGAGATATAAAAGAATATACATGGAATAACTTAAGGATAATTGATACTCCGGGTATATCTGCATATGAAGGCGATGACGATGTTAAGTTAGCAGAGAGTATTATAAGTGAAGCAGATTTAATACTATTTTTAGTAGTAAGTGACAGCATACAAGAGTCAGAGTTTGAAAAATTAGTAGAATTAAAATCATTAAATAAACCAATTGTAATTTTACTAAATGTAAAGCAAGCCATAGATAAAGATATATATATGAGGAGATTTTTAAAAGATTATAATGATGTAGTTAGTATAAAAGGACAAGAAGGACATGTTAATAGAATAAAGGATTACTGTAAAAAATATTTAGGGACTGATAAAATTAATATTATTCTAATTCATGCAATGGCTGGATTTGAAAGCACACGAACAGAAGATGAGGAATTAAAAATGAAATTATATAATGCCTCCCAAATTAACAAAGTTAAATATTTACTTAGAGAGATAATTATAAATGAGGGCAGACAAAAAAGAGTACTAACTTTTAGAGATGAATATATATTGTATTTAAATAGCTTAGAAAATGTTTTTTGGGATAGCTATAAAGAGATAAAACCGAGAATTAAATATATTAAAGAAAAACATAAAGACATTAAAGAATGGTTTGTTGATTTTGAAAAGAAAGGGAAAAAAACGATAGATGTAGAAGTAGGTAAAATATATAATGGGATGTTGTCAGAGGTAGATGATTTTATCGATAGATACGCAGGTGATAAAACAGTAGAACGTTTATGGAATGATAGGGTAAAAGCTCATAATGTAGAAGGTAAAGTTAATGAGATATATAAGGACTTATATGAAGAGGCTAATAGAAATTTAAATGAATTTTATAGACAATTTGAATTTGAAATAAGCAATTTAAATTTTGACAATGACTTAAAAGGAGTTAAAAATTTAAAGAAGGGTGTTATAGGGAGAGTAGCAAGATGGGGGTCAGTAGTATTAGATGGAGTATTTTTATTTAGTTTAACAAATTTCTGGAATCCAGCTGGGTGGGTTGGCGGCCTAATAGGTATAGGAGGAGCAATTCTTACATGTATATCATGGTTCTTTGGGACTGATAGTAAGAGATATGATAAGCAAAAGTCTGAAGCAAAAATGAATATGAAAAAAAGCATAAATAAAGGGGACTTAGAAACAAAAAAATTACTACAAAAACATTTTAAAAAGAACATTATAAATCCTCTATATAAAAATATAAATAATATTTTAGAAGAAAAGATAAAGACTTTAGAAGCATATTTAGATAATGTAAAAGTAATAGCATTAGATATACGTAAAAATGTTGATATAGAAAATGCCGAATTATACAGAGAGATATATAGGCAGACATTTTCACAAGAATTTAAAACAGACTTTATAAGAATTGCAAGGGAACAAGGAATAATGAGTAAGATATTAGTAAAAGAAGATATTTTCTTAAAATATAATAAATATAGAGAAATTCTCAGAAATATAATTGGAGAAAGAATAATCTATGTGGAATTTACTAATGATTCTAAAGAATTATTAAAAAGAGCTTTGTATCCTGCAAAAATTGATAATATAGATATAGAATTTAATTTAAAAGATATAGTCATAAAAGCAAAAAAAGATGACATACGGCACATTATAGGGAAGGGTGGTAGAAATATTAAATTAACTAATAGAATATTAGATGATTTTAATATTAACATTGAGGAGGTATAAAAATGGAAGGATTAATATTTTCAGAGATAAATAAGAAAATAGACAATGTAAAAAATAGACTTACATATGCTATAAATGAGGTATATGAAAATAAAGATAGTTTTATGGAGGAATACATTAATGATTTTAATACATTAAATAAGAAGAATAAATTTAATGTAGCATTTATTGGACAATACTCAGCAGGGAAATCATCAATTATATCTGCAATAACTGAAAATAGTAATATTAGAATAGGGCAAAACATAACTACAGATAAAGCAAAGGAATATGAGTGGAACGATATTATATTAATAGACACCCCCGGCATACATACAGAGAATTCAGAGCATGATGAAATATCGTATAGGCATATGGATTTAGCAGATTTACTTGTATATGTTGTAACAACACAAGGATTTGATGATTTAATAGCAAAAGACTTTAGAAAAATTGCATTTGAAAAGAATAAGTATTATAAAATGATGTTAGTTATAAATAAAACATCATTAGAATCTATAAATAATAAGCCTAATTGGGAAAATGATGTCAAGAAAGTTATACAACCATTAAAGCTAAGTGATTTTAGAGTAACGTTTATAGATGCTAAAGACTATTTAGAAGGATTAATAGAAACTAATGAAGAAGATAAAAAAGAATTAATAGAAATGAGTAATTTTCATGAAGTTATTAATAGTATTAATGAATTTGTATATGAGAGAGGAATACTTGGAAGATTATTATCTAAACTCAATGTTATAGAAACTCATGTTACAAAAGTATTAAATGATATAACAACAGAAGATTCAAATATAAAAATCCAAGAGTTACTTACAAGAAAAAAATTTTTAGTGAGCGAAAGCAAGCGACTAACAGAGCAGAAAATTAACACAGTTATTGATAATTCATACAATGAAATAATACAGCTATCAAATAGAATTATTGATAAAATTTCAAGTGATTTTAATGTAAATGAATTGGAGTATGAATTAGAAGAAGCAAAGATGAAGATTGATACATTATGTGAAAAATGTGTTAATGAAATAGAAGAAATATTAGATTATGAAATAGATAATTTAATTAAGAAGATAAATCAACTTGAGAATACAGCATTATATAAAGATATACTTAATGATTTCAATGCTGAAATTGATGTTAACGTTAATTTAAGCGAAAAGCAGGATTTAACAAAGATAAAAAAATCACCTGATGCATTAAAGAATATTAGTAAGTTTTTAGGTGTATCAGGAAATGGAATTAAAAGCTGGTGTACTAATTCTGATGCTGTTGGGAAGGGCATCAAGGCGTTAGCTGGAAGTGATGCTCATAAATTTGTTTTGAAAGTAGGAAGTTTTTTTGGAAAGAAATTCAAACCATACGAAGCAGTTAAAATAGCTGGAAAGATAGGAAAGGCAGGAGAAGTGTTATCAAAGGTAGGTAAGGGAGTCGGCGTAGTTGGAGCTTTAGTTGCACCAGTTATAGCATTTTATGATGAATATGAAGAAGATAAATATGAAGACAATATAAAGAATGCAAGAATTCAAACAAGGGATAACTTTAGAACTTTAGCAAATGATATAAGAAAAAACTTTAATGAAGCAAAAAAAGATATAGTAAAAAATATATATGAAAATGAATTAAATAATATAGAATATGAGTCAAATTCTTTAAGAAATAAAGATATAATAAAATCTAAGAATGCGCAAGAATTAATAGAAATTCAAGAAGAGATAAAAGAAATAGTTAATGAAATAAATAAAAATTCATAAGGTACAGATAGTTAATCCCTTATTTCTGTAACAAATAGTCTAAGACTATTTGTTACTATGTTCATTTCAAATAAACTTTCGAAACTTCAAAATAGTTTAAGAAAATTATAAAAAAGTTTCGAAAAAATAAAGCTCTATGTATGACTGAAAAACGGTCATATGTAGGGTTTTTTTGTTGTATTCAC
>Ga0183101_1000553_pt3 | contig 28115 bp, 27 predicted proteins | sample Biomet3_FD_127790 | JGI IMG/M metagenome (GOLD analysis project Ga0183101, IMG submission 127790) | Microbial communities from bioreactor (seeded with sewage sludge) at LBNL, California, USA - Biofuel metagenome 3 | ecosystem: Engineered > Bioreactor > Anaerobic > Unclassified ...
TGTTCATTTCAAATAAACTTTCGAAACTTCAAAATAGTTTAAGAAAATTATAAAAAAGTTTCGAAAAAATAAAGCTCTATGTATGACTGAAAAACGGTCATATGTAGGGTTTTTTTGTTGTATTCACGAACCGAAGCGGAGCCGTAAACCGTTCAGGATTAAGGGATAAAGGCGATTTGAATATGCAAAAAAATGATAAAAATGATTTTTCGAGACTTTTTTATGACTGAAATTAGAAAAATGGAGTTAACCCTTGATTCTGTAAGCACTCACGTGACCTTATTTTTTTGCGAAACTTTATTATAACTACGAGAATTTAAAATGATTTTTTTAGAAAAATTCCTGTGGATAAGTAGAGGTTTTAACGTGTTTTTTCTTTCGAAACTTTTTTATCACTGCTTTTGAAAGAGTTGCGGTTAGAGCTGATGGAATAAAGGGTTGGAGGTTGGGGGGATTTTTTGAGACATTTTTATGAGGAAACATAGATAATAAAGAATTTTTAAAAATAAAAAATTCTTTATTACAGGATTAAGGGATAATATTTAATATAGGTACGTAAAACATAGAAGCAATCACAATATATATATGAATATGCTAAGGAATGATATAATCAATCAAGTAACACCAAAAATAATATTAGAAAAGTTAAAGTAGTTATTTATAATAGTTTAAAGGCAAAAGGAAAGAAAATACTAATATAAAATATCAATAAGTTGTAATTACTTGATAAACAAAGGAGGAAAGATATATGACAGGAAAAACACATATGGCAGTTGGCGTAGGAATAGCAACATTATTACTTCCTACAAATGATGCAAAAACTATTATTGGAGGAACTACATTATCATTAATTGGTTCTTTGATAGTAGATATAGATACTGATAAATCAAAAGGTGCTATGTTTCTTAAAGAAGCTTTTGGAGGTGCTGTAATACTTATGATTTTAGGATTAATTCTTAAAACAAAATTTAATATTAATGTTTTAAACTATATAACTGAAAATAAAATAATAACTCAAATGTTTCCTGCATTAGCGATATTAGTAGTAGTATTAACAATAGGTAAGTTTTCAGCGCATAGAGGATTTACACATAGCTTGATTGGTATTGTAGCATATACGGTTCCAGTATACATGTTGGTGGGTTCTTTATATACATGGTTCCTTATAGGATATATAGCTCATATATTAGCTGATATGTTGAATAAAAAAGAAGTTAGACTATTATATCCATTAAAGAATGGAATATGTTTAAAACTATGCAGTGCTGATGGAGTAGTTGATAAAATACTTTTTATTAGCTTTATAGCTATAACAGGATTAAAATATATTAATGCTTTGAATATAATACATAATACTTAGATAGGATAAAAGTTAATATTTGTAAAGTACTGTATATATAGATTAAGTTATAATCATAGTAAAATAAATTAACCTTCTATTGCTAAAGATATAGTTAGGGAATTTTTATTAGTTTAACTTTTTTGATAAGTAAATAAAGTTCTCCAAATTATATCTGAATAACTGGAGGGATTTACTTGAAAATAGAATCTATAATTATAACAATTGCACTATTATCAATATCGACAGCAATACAAACAATAGAAAACAAAAACAATACACCAAAGCAACAAATACAAAAAGTAAATATATTATCAACTCTTACACCTAATTTATTGGATAAAAGTTACAATAAAACTGATGTTTTAAATAATAAATCTTTAAATTCTAAAAAAGCAATAAGTAATGGAGATATTGTAGAGATTTCATCTCTTGATTGGGTATCAAGTAAAACACATAATGGTACAGAAATTTATAACATTAACAAGCTTGATGATTTTATGGAAAACATTAGAAACGGAAAGAAGGATGCAATTCGTATTGTGAAATATGCATATGAGGGTGGTAGTACATGGGTCAATAAATTATATGATTTAGAGTATAATGGTAAAAAAATAAAGTATATTGTGTATGATACGTATTTAAATCCTAACGAGTTCATACCATCTGAGCCTTCTTATTATGATAAAATAATAAGAAGAGACTATCCAAATGATTTATGGTATGGAATCTGTTCAGTAAGTAATAAAGGGGATGACTGTGCAACATTAATTAGTTTAAATAAAATCAGTATAGTTAAATAATTATTTAGGAATTCATTTGAAAGTTATAACATTTAATAAAAGTTGAAATTATGTAGATGCGTAGACTCATTCTTAAAATATGAAGCAATAGTTATTAATAACGTTACTAATAACTTATCAATAATACAAATAAATTAGCCTATATCTTAAATTACTAAGTAAAATAAGATATAGGCTTTGTATTATAGGTAAAAATACTACTTATATACTTTTAACAACAGATGGCTTTTTGTAATCAACTATATTTTTAGTTTTTATTGAAAAAATCATATAAATAGTCAAAGAGAAAATCTGAATCTGCTTGTACAATTTCACCTTCTGAGCTAAACATATAAAAAATTTCTGGAGTTATTATTACGGTTTTATTTCTATCATCGATGTTGTTAACAAAATCCTTATTCATAGCATTAATAAGACTGTTATCTTTGTTTAAAATTATAAGTAATGTACCAAATGTAGAATTAATGTATTCATATTTTTTTGTATCAAGGCTAAATTTTCTGCTTTTTAAACATTCTTTTAAAGAATCTAAAAAGTTAATGACAATTAACTTAAAAAATAATCTGTTATCTTTGAAATCATCTGGAGTTTCTTCCTGTATTATTGATTCATCATTTTCTATATCGTAGTCAACTTCATTAAATTTATTAACTGGTTTAAAAAAGGTTCTGCGAGATTCTTCTTTTTTAGGAATATGAATTTTTACAAGTTTGCTATAATTTAAATAGTTGCTTATATACTCTTTAAGAGAGTCTATATCATTTAGAGTTTTTTCTTTTTTCGAATTATCATCAATATTTCTAAAAATTTCTTCTAATTTTTCTTCTATAGTTTTTCTTACTTTTATGGCTTCCTCTGATACGTTAGCATCTATATATATCATTAATATTGCCTCCTAAATAGTGTGATGTATATTATCTTTTCTTCTATTTATCAGTGAAGTAATCATGTAAATAGTCAAATAGAGAATCGGAGTCTGCTTGTACAATTTCTCCTTCGGGGGTACAAGAGTAAGAAATTGTAGGAGTTATTTTTATTGCTTTAAGGTATTCATGTAACTTATTAGAGATTCTATTAACTAACGGTTTATTTGTAGAATTTATAAGTTCATTATCTATATTTAAAATTGCAATTAAACTAATAAGAGTTGGAATGATTTGCTTATTTTTTCTGGAATCTAAATTGAATTTTTTACTTTTCAAAGAAACTTTTAAAGAATCTAAAAAATTAATAATAATTAATTTAAACAATATTCTATTTTCTTTAAAATCTTCAGGAGTCTCTGGTTGAATCACGGCCTCATCTCTATCATTATCATAATCAACCATATTATATTTTTTAAACATTATTGCAAAAAGTCTACGTTCATCACCTTTTTCAGCGACTTTTATTTGAGCTTCTCTATTATAGTTCAAATGGTTGCTTATATAATCTTTAAGAGAATCTATATCATTTATAGTTTTTTCTCTTTTTGAACTATCGTTAATATTATTAAGAATTTCTTCTAACCTTTCTTCTATAGTTTTTTTTACTTCTATTGCTTCATCAGATATTATTGGTTCTAAACATATCATAAATATACCCTCCTAATGATGTATTATATTCAATATTATACATTATTTAACATAATAAATATACAATTTATATCATAATATATAAAAATTTGAATTATAAATAGTTTTTAGTATAAAAGAAATCATTCAGCATTAAGGAATAAGTATATTTATCCCTTAACACTACAAAAAAGAGGGATTTACCTCTTTTTTGTTCATGTTATATAGTCAATATCAAAATGAAAATATTTTATAAATAACATATTATATAGTATATTTTATTGAAAAAATGCAGATGCTAATTAGTCGTGAATAATTACTTAGAGAGTTGGAATACTAATTGTAACATCTCAAGAATTTAGCGAGGTGTATTATTACAAAGGAAGGAATGATAGATAGAATGAGCAAAAGAAATGAGAATTTATCTCAAGAAGTTCGAATAGCAAATAACAAACGCTCAAAGTATTATAAAGAAAAAAGGTCAGAAATCTTGGGTGAAAGTATTGATGGAGCATGGTATAAATTGAGGAAAATGATTTTGTTTAATCAGGCGAAAGAATCGGGAAAGGATATTTGTTGTCGTTGTCATAAAAAAATTGAAAATATAGATGAATTTTCGATTGACCACATTGAATCTTGGGAAAAATCATATGACCCTAAAAAATCGTTTTATGACATGAATAATATAGCATATAGTCATGAAAGGTGTAATTATCTAAATGATGGAAGCCAAAGGTTTAGAATATTTAATTCTAAATCTGGATTAAGAGGCGTGACTCAAGTAGGGGAAAGATGGAAATCATCTATAAAAAAAGATAGAAAATCATATTCATTAGGAACCTTTGATACAAAAGAAGAAGCAGGCAAAGCGTATGATGATAAGGCAAAAGAATATTGGGGGGATAAAGCTGTAACTAATAAATCACTGGGAAATATTAAATATTAGAAATTACAGATTACAAATTACAAAATTGCTTTTGTAATGGAAGGTAAGGGGGTAAGTAAAGCCTACTTATCCCTTTTTCTAAGCATTATAATATAGGAATTTAAGTATTATCGAATGAAATCTGCAAAAAAGAGGACATTCCTCTTTTTTGTCCACATATTATATAGTCAACAAAAATTATAAAATATTTTGTAAACGGCGTATATTATAGTCAATAAAAACAAAAACTAAAAAGTTATACGTATAATCCTGCTATATATACGCATACTAACTATATTAATTTGAATGAACAGGATGTGAAGAAATTGAATAAAGATACAAAAGAAATTATAAAAGAAAGACTATTATCAACTAATAAAATAGGAATAAAGGAATTAGTAAAATACTTAGAAGAAAAAACGGATTATTTTACAGCCCCTGCATCAACCAAATTTCATAGTAATTTTGAAGGTGGATTAGCAGAGCACTCCCATAATGTAGTTGAATTATTTAAGGAGAAAAATGAAAGATTTTCATTAGGGCTTTCTGACGAAACTATATATATTGTGGGATATTTACACGATTTATGTAAATGTAACTTGTATAATAAATCAATGAAATTGAAGAAAGATGAAATGACAGGGAAATGGATAGGCTATGATACATATGAAATAATAGATAAAACTCCACTTGGACATGGAGAAAAAAGTGTAATACTTATACAGCAGTTTTTAACCCTAACGCTCGAAGAGTGCTTAATCATAAGATGGCATATGGGGGCCTATGTTCCTAAAGAAGATTTAAATAATTTTAGGAAAGCTACAGAGCTTTACAAATCAGTATCAGCATTTCACCATGCAGATGATGAAGCTTCAATTTTCTTGGAAAGAATAGAACCAGAAAAAGTACATACCGTTGAAGAATACAATGAATTCATGAGAAAAAAAGCAAAAGGTGAGGTGTGATACAGCTATGGATGAATTATATGAAGCAATAAAAGAGGAGCTACACGAGTATAATATAAGGGGCATTGAGCCAGATTATGAATGTATAGCAGAGGAGCTTGAAGTTAGTAGTGAGTATGTGGAAAATGTAGCAGAAGATATAAAATCTATGTATTGGATTCCAAGACATAGATAGAATTAAGGGGGAAATAATTTTAAAGATGGTAGAATATAATATGCTTTCACAAGAAGAAAAAATAGATGTTTTGTTAGGTAGAATTAGGGAAATGAAGTCTGTAATAGATGATTACAGAATGATTTTAATACAACTTGCAATATCATGTGGATGGACTGATGAACAAATTGTAAATGTTATAGGTGTAGATTCGGAGACGATAGAACACCTAAGGTAGGGGAATAGAATCAAGGGAGAAATAATTTTAAAATAAAGCTCTGTATACAACTGTTTAGTATGTATGCAGAGTTTTTTTTTATAAGTAATATGCAATATTTAAGAGAAAAAGTGAAAATAATATATTAGGTTTTTAGTAAAAGGATTAAGGTTGAGTAATTAGTCCTATTCTATTTTAAAAAGTTTTTAGAAATATTTAAAGATGAGATGTAATATTAAAATTTTGCTTTGAAATATATAAATTTGAGATTAAATAATCACTTTATGTTGTGAAATAAATGGATAAAATAACCAAAATATTTTGTGAGTAATAAATATAATTTAAATAGTTAATTATACTTTGCATGTTTATAAATTATATATACTTTTTTATTCTATTTTAAGAAATAAAATAAAAATAAAGATTATTTATATAAAAAAGGTTTACAAATATAGACAAATTTCTTTGCAAATGTATACAAAAGTTGCCATTAATATGAAAAAGGTGTAAAATTAAGTGGAATTGGTACCGTAAATGTATTTATGATGTTTTTAATACTTAAATTTTATAATATTAATAAAAATGCATAAAGATATGAGATAGATATTTAAGAAATTAATCAAAAGTAAGATAAAAGAATATAAAAGTTGTTGTTTTGTGGAAGAAGGTAGTCAAAATGAATGAAAATAATAAATGCGTTTTGAAAGAAATGGGAAATTGGGATATGTATAAACGCACTCTTGATGGAGGAAACTATTGGGCTTTAGAATGGAATATAAATAAAGAAAAATTGTTCATTTGTAAAAAAATAGAGGAAATAACAGGATATAAATTAAGTGAAATTACAAATATGTATGACTTTATTAATATTATATCTTATGAAGAAGATACGATATTAGCAATAAAAGACTTAAAGGAATATATTAACGGGGATTTACCACTTTATCAAAGCACATTTAGGATAAGAACTCAGAATAATGCTATTAGATGGATTTTAATTAAAGGAAAAATATTTAAAGACAAAATAGGAAATAATAATTTGCTTTCAGCAGTAGTATCAGATGTTACAGAAAATAAAATACTTGAGGGATGTGATAGCCTCACTAAGATTCCTAACAAGGAATTCTTTTTTGAAAAACTTAAATTTTTAATAAAATTAAATAAAATCCAAAATAGAAAAGGTGCATTGATATATATTGATATTGATAACTTTAAAACATTAAATGACAATTTTGGTCATCATTTTGGCGATATGGTTTTGAAATTATTTTCTCAATTAATTGCAACTTTATTTGGCAAATATGGTGAAGTGGCAAGATTAGGTGGAGATGAATTTGTAATATTAATTTATGAGTTTGATAATATAAAAAAAATAGAAAAGATATGCAATGAAATTCATAAATGTATAAAAGAACCTTTTGAGATAATGGGCAATCAAATGTATATTACTGCAAGTTTAGGTATAGCAGTTTTTCCGGATGATAGTTCAGATATTGATGAATTATTAAAATTTTGTGACTTTGCTATGTATAAATCTAAACATAAAGGAAAAAATATGTGTACTTTTTTTGATAAACAACTATCAGAAGCTTATTTTAGAAAACTTTTAATAGAGAGTGAATTAAAAAATTCTATTACAAATAATGAATTATATATTGTTTATCAGCCTCAAATTAATGCTTTAGATAATGAAATAGTAGGTGTTGAGGCACTTGTAAGATGGAATAATGATAAGCTTGGAAATGTTTCGCCTGCTGAATTTATTCCTATTGCTGAAAAGATTGGATATATAACTCAAATTGGAAATTGGGTTTTAGATAAATCTTTAAAAACGGCTAAAAACTGGAAAAACAAAGGCTATAAGTTTAATTCTATATCTGTAAATATATCTCCTATTCAAATAAAAAGAAATGATTTTAAAGAAACTTTACTGAACACGTGTGTAACATACAATATTCCTCCGTTTTTTCTTGAAATAGAAATAACAGAGGGAACTTTAGTAGAAATTTGTAAAGATAGGATTACAGTATTAAATGAACTTATCGAAAGAGGAGTAAATGTTGCAATAGATGATTTTGGAACTGGATATTCATCTTTAAATTATTTGACTACCTTACCAGTTAAGACATTAAAAATAGACAAATCATTTATTGATAATATTAAAAGTGAGAATAATCAAGCCGTAATTAGAAGTATAGTACATTTATCAAAATCTTTAAAATATAAAATAATTACTGAAGGTGTTGAAACAAGAGAACAAGTAGATTTACTTACTGGGTTGGAATGTAACATAATTCAAGGTTATTATTTCAGTAAGCCACTTTTAGAAAGTGATTTTGAGAATTTATTAAAAAGTCAAAGTAAAACATTAAAAGAATTGAAAGTTAGGGAGCTGTAACTGAAAAAATTGATTAATTTCATATATTAAGGAGGAAATTACAATGAACTTTTTTAAAAACATGAAAGTTAGAACAAAATTAAGTATATCGTTTATTATTGTGGCTATATTAATTGGAATAGTTGGTATTATCGGTATAATGTCCTTAAAAGCTGTAAATAAAAATTCAGAAGACATGTACAGTAATAATCTACAGAGTGTTTATGTGCTTACAGATATGAAACAAACGTTAATAGAAGTAAAAAGTGATGTTATTGAACTTGTTTTTGTAAGAGATGAGTCGAAAAAAAATGATTTAGAGAAAGAGATTCAAATTAATGTAGATGAGAATAATAAATGTATAACTGCTTATGAAAGTTTTCCAATGAGTGATGAAGAAAAACAAGTATGGCCAATATATAAAAGTCAGCTTGAGCAATACAGAAATTTAAGAGATGATATCATTAAACTTGTTGATGCTAAAAATTATGATGAAGCCGTAAAGCAATATCAACAGATACCCGTTATGAGAGAGTCGTTGATGGAGAATCTTGATAAGCTTATAAATGCAAATCTTGATTATGCAAAAACAGCAAATTTAAATAACCACTCTGTATTCTTAAATAGTAATAAGGTTATGACAATATTAGTGATAACAGGATTATTGATTGCAATTGCACTTGGTTTGATTATATCAAATGATATAAATAATCCTTTATTAAAAATAAAATCTTTAGCTGAAAGTCTTGCAGAATTTGACTTTTCAGTACCAATACCTATAACAAGAGCTGATGAATTTGGACAAACAGGAAAAGCTTTGAATAAATCAATAGAAAATGTAAGTGGTTTAGTTAAGTTGATAATAGAAAAATCACAGGATATGAGTGCATCAAGTGAAGAACTTTCTGCCACTGTTCAGGAACTTACATCAAAAACTGAAGAAATAGATAATGCAGTAACCAATATTACATATAAAATACAGGAGGGAAGTTCATCATCAGAGGAAGTAACAGCATCTGTAGAAGAAGTTAATTCAAGTATAAATGAACTTTCTGAAAAAGCTATGGAAGGAAGCAATAATGCAAATAAATCTAAAGAAAGAGCTACTGAAGTTGAGAAAAAAGGAAAAGAAGCTATAAAAGAAGTCAGAAATTTATATGAAGAAAAGAAAAAGAATATGTTGATAGCAATTGAAGAGGGAAAAGTTGTAGATAACATAAAGGTTATGGCAGATACTATTGCCAGTATATCAGAACAGACAAATTTATTAGCGCTCAACGCGGCCATTGAGGCGGCACGAGCAGGAGAACAAGGAAAAGGTTTTTCAGTTGTTGCAGAAGAGGTAAGAAAACTTGCAGAACAGTCTTCACAGGCAGTAACAGGTATACAAGATACCATTGTTAAGGTTCAGGATGCATTTAAGAATCTATCTACAAATGGTGGTGATGTGTTAAAGTTTATAAATGAAAATGTAGACCCACAATTTGAGGAATTTGGGAACATAGGAAATCAGTATTATAATGATTCGAATTTTGTGAGCAAGATGTCTGAAGAAATAACATCCATGTCAGAAGAACTTACTGCTACAATTGGTCAAGTAAGTGAGGCTATGCAAAGTGTAGCAGAAACTGCACAGAAATCATCAGAAGAAGCAGAAATAATAAAAATAAGTGTAGATGAAACAACAAAAGCAATAGGACAAGTGTCTTTAACAGCTCAAAGTCAGGCAGAACTTGCACAAAAACTTAATGAAATTGTAAATAAATTTAAGATATAATTGAGTAATTGCAGATTTAAATAATGCTATATTAATTCTTTTGATAGAATTAAGGAAAAAAGTTAGAGAAAAAATAATTTTAAATTAAGCTCTGTATACAACTGTTGAGGTATGTATGCAGAGCTTAATATATACAATTAATTAAAGTAAGCCATTTGAGGCTTATATTTCATTAATTATGACATTATAAACTATTAATTAAGAAAAAATCTCAGCGTTAATTCTTTGCTCAATAGAGAATTCAAAAAATATAGAAAATCATAATACATCTTAAGGTATATAAAAGTATTTGAATTAGTAATACTGTTAAAAAGAGCCTATTGCATAATTGACAAAGTAGTCAGTTGCAATAGTTACTTTTTAATTTTTTCAAAATTAGTTCCAATTTAGTTCTAAAACTTTTTCAACGAATACTCGTGTAATATATGAATCAAATTGAGTGCCTGCATTTATTTTTAGCTCTTTTACAGCATCTTCAATATTCAATGTATGTCGATATGAACTATTAGAAGTCATTGACTGATAAGCATCGACAATATGAATAATCCTTGAGAAGAGAGGTATTTTAGTACCCTTCAGTCCTTTAGGGTATCCTTTGCCATCTATTCTCTCATGGTGATATAACACGCATTCAGCTATATTTTTATATTTATTTAAATAATTAAGTGTTTTATATCCAATTTCACAATGGCGTTTTACTTCGTTTCGTTCGTATTCATTGAGATTATCAGGTTTTGATAAAATTTGGTAATCAATACCCACTTTTCCGATATCGTGTAATAAGCCGGCTAATTCAAGTTGGTCAACTTCATTTTGACTCAAATCTAATGCAATACCTAATCTTTTGCAAAGATAGCTTACTTCTTTACCATGTAACTGTTCTACTAAATTTTTATCATATAAGATTGAATTCAAGTGTTTCATTAAGTTAATTTCAAAAACATCTCTGTCAAGAAGTTTTTGACTATACATAGAATCATCAGCCTTTTTACATACTTCTTCAAGTAGTTCATTAGAATTATATTTTGTTGCACAACCAAATGAAACTGATAAAATACCTTTATCAAGGGGGTGAGTTGATATGGATTTTTGAATTTTATTGATTATTTTTTCTAATTGTATAGAGCTTGTTTGAGAAAGCAATATATAAAATTCATCACCACCAATTCTTGCGACAATATCTTCTTTTCGGCAATTTTTCTTTAAAACTTCTGCAAAAGCTTTTATAAGCTTATCTCCGGCTATATGTCCAAATACATCATTGGTGAATTTTAGACCATTCACATCTGCCATAATAATAGAAATGGGATAGTTGCTTTTAATATCTATTTGTTTTAATTTTTCTTCATAAAACCTTCGGTTGTAAAGTCTGGTTAATTCATCATGATAACTTAAAAATATATTTCGTTTTTCCGCTTTTTTTGTGATGTAATGTTAAGTACAAAACAAGTCAATCCAATTACATTTCCATCACTTGAGATTATCGGAGAGTAATAGTCTTTCCAATATAAACGTGAATATTTATTATAACCATATTCCTCTTCGAGACTAAAACTTTCACCATTCAAAGCCCTGTCAAAGTTTTCTTTTGCTTTCTTGCGGTCTTCATCATAACCAATAACATCTAACATATTCATACCTTTTTTTATTTCTTTTTTCCATATATTTAAAATAACTTTTTGATGTATATTATTAAAAGCAGTATAGCAATAATTTGTGTCTAAAGAAAAAACTATTACATCTGGAGAACTTTCCAAAATTGCAGATAATAATATATTTGACATTTTTATTTTATTTTTTGAATCTATTAATTTAGTTAAGAAATTTTTTGTGAGTTTGAAATTTATTACCGAAGTCACAAGTACAAAAATCCATCCTTTAACAATACTTATAGTCAAAGTGAATGAACTGTTATGAAATATTGCCATTACCATTTTATCAGAAAATAATATCCATAATGACGATATTAAAATATAAATATATGTTATCTTCAAAGCCAGACTATTTGCACTGACTTCATTTTTGCTAAGAAATTTTTCTAAGAAAAATAAATAGCGCTTCTTTTCCTTGCTTTCGTAATAGTTAATTTTTATCATTTTTTGAATTTGTAACCTCCTATACTAAGCTGTTATTAGTTTAAGAATAATTGGATTTTTGTGATGATATAATATAGTAAATTAATGAAAAATAACTAATATATACTATTAATAATATATATTAGTTAATAATATGTCAAATAAAGAAGAATAATTAAATATTAACCAGAAATTGCAACTGAAAAGATGTGAGAGCTTTAATTATAGAGAAATTATTCTTACAAGGAAAAAATATTGAAAAAAGGTTCTGTGGCTATAATTGTATTACAGAACCTTTTTTGTTCATATTAGGTATTTATTTTAAAGTAATTTATATAGACAAAAAAATTCAAAAATGTGGTAAACTAAAATGTATAGACTATTATAACGAATATACTAAAATAATGGATATAGATTGACGAGGAGATAAGATTATGGAGAAACTAACATTACAAAATTTAGAGAGCGTATTGTGGTCATGTGCAGACATTTTAAGAGGTGAATTATCGGCCGCAGAATATAAAGATTACATATTTGGATTACTATTCTTAAAGAGATTAAATGATGAATTTGATGAAGAAAGAGAAATTAGAAATAAGGAATTTGCAGAGCAGGGAATGGTTGCAGAAGAAGTAGAAATGCTGTTAGATGACAGTTCTATATATGAAACTTTTTATGTGCCTGAAAGTGCAAGATGGGATAAATTAAAGAACTTGAATTTAAATATAGGACCTGAACTTGATAAAGCGTTTAAAGCATTAGAAGATGAACCTAAAAATGCAGAGCTTATAGGTGTTCTTACTACAGCTAACTACAATGATAAAGAAAGAGTTCCTGATAAGAAACTTTCACAACTTCTTTTAGTACTTGATACTATTAATCTTGCAAACTCAAACCTTGAATCAGAAGATATTCTTGGAGATGCTTACCAATACTTAATAAAGCAATTTGCAGATGAAGGTGGCAAGAAGGGCGGAGAATTCTATACACCAACAGAAATAGTTAAAATAATGGTGAATGTATTAAAACCAGAAGAAGGTGATAGGATATATGACCCAACATGTGGTTCAGGCGGTATGCTTATTCAATCATTGCAATACATAAAGAATCAAGGTGGAAATTATAAAAACATATCATTATTTGGTCAAGAAATTAACCTTTCTACTTGGGCTATTTGTAAGATGAATATGTTATTTCATGGAGCTAAAGGAGCAGATATTCAAAAAGGAGATACAATTAGAGAACCTAAACATACAGAAGGTGGAGTTTTAAAAACTTATGACAAAGTGTTAGCTAATCCTCCATTTTCTTTGAAAAATTGGGGGCTTGAAGAAGCAACAGCTGATGAGTTCCATAGATTTTCTTATGGATTACCACCAAAGTCATATGGGGATTTAGCATTTGTATCACATATGGTAGCAAGCTTAAATGTTAAAGGTAAAATGGCTTCTGTAGTGCCTCATGGTGTGCTTTTCAGAGGTGGAAGCGAAGGAAAGATAAGAGAAGGCTTTCTTAAAGATGATTTAATAGAAGCTATAATTGGATTACCTCAAAATATATTTTATGGTACAGGTATTCCTGCGGCCGTTATAGTTATCAATAAGAACAAGAATGAAGATAGAAGAAATAAGGTTTTATTTATAGACGGAAGCAACGATTTTGTAAAAGATGGAAATAAGAATAAGGTTAGAGATGAAGATATAGATAAGATAGTTAAAGCTTTTGATGAATATAAAGATGTAGAAAAGTATGCAACTGTAGTTGATTTAGAAAATATAAAAGAAAATGATTATAACCTTAACATAAGTAGATATGTAGATACTACAGAAGAAGAGGAAGAAGTAGATATTGAAGCAGTTATTAAGGAAATAAGTGGGTTAAAAGTTAAGGAAGATGAAATAGGATTAAGGTTAAATGGATATTTGAAAGAACTTGGATTTGAAGAAATACAATAGGATTAAAGATATAGAGGTCAAGATGGATATATGAATAGTACAGATTTTAGCAAGATGTTCTATGAACCGTTAATAAATGGATTCTTAATAGCGTTTAAGATATTGTGGGCTACAAATGAATTTAAATCTGCTGTAATTGGAGTACCAGTATCAATAATAACATTTAGAATTGTTGGTGAAATTTTTAGTTATGGTAGAGCCTATGGAATATGGTTTGGAAGCATAGGTGGAAAATTACTTTATTATTTAATCAATACTTTCCTTGTTTGGTTGATAATGAAGATTATATGAAGTTGAGGTGATGGAATAGTGAAAAATATTAGAGAAGGATATAAGCGAACAGAAGTAGGTGTAATTCCGATAGATTGGGATATAGATAAATTAAGTAACTTGGTTGAGAAAATTACAGATGGAACTCATAAGACACCAACATACACAGATGACGGTGTTCCGTTTTTAAGGGTTACTGATATTCAAAAGAGTAAAATTGATTGGAATAATGTAAAATATATTTCAGAAGAAGAACATAGAGAACTTATTAAAAGATGTAATCCGGAAATTGGAGATATTTTGTACTCAAAGAATGGAACGATTGGTATACCTAAGATAATTGATTGGAATAAAGAGTTTAGTATATTTGTTAGTTTGTGTCTTATAAAAATGAAGAAAGAGAATAACAGATTAAGTAATAAATACTTAGAAAAATATCTTGCTTCTGACAGTTGCATGAATCAAATTAGATTAAGAGCAAAGCAAGGAACAGTAACTAATTTACATCTTGAAGAGATAAGAGAACTTATTATTCCTATGCCATCAATTGAGGAACAAGAGCGTATTTCCTTAGTTCTATCCTCTGTAGATGAACAAATAGAAATAACTGATAATCTTATAGAAAAAACAAAGGAACTTAAAAAAGGGCTTATGCAGAAGCTTCTTATAAAAGGAATAGGGCATAGTAGGTTTAAGGATACTGAGATAGGAAAGATACCAGAGAAGTGGGAAGTTACAAACCTTATTGATATAAGTCAAGGAAAAGGAGAATATGGTATAGGAGCAGTAGCTACTGAATATGTTGTTGGAAATCCAAGATATTTAAGAATTACTGACATAGGTGATGAAAGTAGACTGTTATTTAATGATATAAAAGGGTTAGATGATGAAGAATATGAAAAATATATATTGAAACATAATGATATTGTATTTGCCAGAACTGGGAATACAACTGGAAAGAGTTATGTTTATAATACTAAGGATGGTGATTTAGTTTATGCAGGATTCCTTATTAAGTTCAGTATAAATCCTAAATTAGCAAATGTGAACTTTATAAAATATGTAATACAATCTAAAAGATACTGGGATTGGGTAAATGTAATGTCTACAAGGAGTGGTCAACCGGGAATTAATAGTAATGAATATGCTAAATTATTAATTCAAATTCCAAGTATAGAAGAGCAGAATCAAATTGCTTTAGTTATATCATCTGTAGATGAAAAGATAGAACAATATGATTCAAAAAAAGAAAAGCTTCAAGAATTAAAAAAAGGACTTATGCAGAAGCTTTTGACAGGAAAAGTTAGAGTTAGTTAATTCGAAATAACAAATTATTACATAAACGGAAGGTTAAAAATGGAATTGAAATGATAGTTGGATTATTTGTAAGACATTATAAAATATATCAAGGACTTTATTTTATACCTATTTGTAATGATTACAATAATAAATATTCTGTATTCATAGGAGATAATGGTGTAGGAAAAAGTTCAGTATTAGAAGCGCTTAATACTTTCTTTAATAATGAGTATTGGAATAAAAATAAAAGTGGAAAAAAAGATGAGGCTTTTATCGCACCAATCTTTTTATTGAAAAAGGATGATTTAGAACAAGAGTTAAGTAATACACCAGATGTACTGAGGTTTATTGAATTTTTAAGTGATTATTTTTGGAATGTACTACCTGATGCAAATGCAAATTTGTCTTCAGATGAATTTAAAAGGTTCTTTGAATTCCGAAATAATCTTAAAGAAGATTATGATAGTGAAAAATATTTCTTATTTATTTTAGGTGTTGAATACGAAAATAAGTCAAAGGTAAATTTTATAACTTTTAATAGGGATTTACTGGAGAAGAGACCAGAGGAATTAAGAAATTTTGAATTTAATTGTTTGATAGATGTTGTAAGAAATATATATTCATATGTATATATACCTACACAAACATCACCAAGTCAAATACTTAAAATTGAGAGTAAAGAATTACAAGAGTTAATGAATACAGATATATTGAATAAAATAGATTCAATATTAAACCAAAAAAATTTCAAAGATGGAAAAAAAGCTATAAGTGTTCTTGATTTCTTAAATTACTCATTAAATGAATATATGGATTCAATAAATGAAATAATTGAAGATATTAACGATGAATATGCTTTTAAAGTTGAAGGAACATATAAGAAAAACCTTACATCAAGTGATGTTAGAAAAAAAATTTTAGAGGCTTATTTCTCTATAAGAACATTAAAAAAAGATAAACAAGAGATAGAAGAGTTAAGTTCAGGAGAACAAAGAATAGCATTGATTGATATAGCTACAGCATTTCTTTTAAGTAGTGATAATACGAATAAAAAGATAATTTTTGCGATAGATGAACCTGAAAATTCCTTGCATATATCAAAAGCATTTAATCAATTTGATAGACTTGAAAATTTGAGCTGTAAACATCAAATAATGATAACCACTCATTGGTATGGTTCGCTTCCTATTACCAATAAAGGAAGTTTGCAATACTTAGAGAAAATGGAAAGAATAGATAGAATAAAAAGAGTGAAAATCTATTCATTTGATTTTAATAATTATTTTGAGAATAGGAGAGACTTTCCACAGGATTTAATGATAAAAAGCTATTTTGAACTAACTTCATCAATATTAAGTTCTATGAGAGCAGATAAAACAAATTGGATAATATGTGAGGGAAGTGATGATAAGTTATATTTAAAGCATTACTTAAAAGATATAAAAAATTTAAAAATCTTTAGTATTGGTGGATGTGGGAATGTAAGCAAGTTGTATAAGTATCTTTACATTCCTTTTTCAGAAAAGGATGAATCTAAATATTTAGAAAGTAAAATTTTATGCATTATAGATAGCGATGATGAATTAAAAACTATAGAATTACCTAATATTACAGCAAATAAAAGATTAAAAATTGTAAGAATACAGACTGATAGAGAGAATAGAATTGAATTTAAAAAATTAGATGGAAAGGGACTCTATAACCCTACAGAGATAGAAGATTGTTTAGAGCCTAAAATTTTATTCGATGCATTAGTTAAAACAATAAGAGAAAGTGGTTCTGATGAACAAATTAATGCTTTAGAAGACTTTGAGTTCAATGAAAATGTTAATACATCAAGAGTAAAAGGGGAAATTATAAATACTATATTTAAACCTAAAAAATTGGAAGCAATCTATAACAAAATTTATATTGATAAATTCATTGATGATTATAGATTTAAGTATTTAATTGCAGAAAATTATATTTGTATTGCAAGTTCTATAGAAACTAATTTAAAACCTGAATTGTTTAATTTAGTCGAACAATATTTTAATGTTGAGTAAATTGTATTAGAAGGTAGGTAATATTATGAGCCATTTAGGTAATGAGGAAACTTTAGTAGAGCTTCCTGCAATAGATTATATAAAAGATATTTTAAAATATGATTTTATTCATGGAAAAGAATTAATACCTGAAAATGGAGAACGTGATTCTTTAAATGAAGTTATATTGGTTAAAAGACTTGAAAAAGCATTAAAGAGACTAAATCCATGGATGGATGAAGGAAATATTAGCAAGGCTATTAGATATTTAAGCAGACCTGAAAATTTAGGGACAAGCTTATTAGAGATAAATGAGAAGCTTTATGATGCTATTGTAGATTTAAACTATACTGTAGACCAAGATGTTTATGGAAATGGTCAAAAGAAGCCTCAAACAGTACATTTTATTGATTGGGATAATGTAGATAACAATGATTTTTTAGTTACGAGGCAATTTGAAGTAAAAACTCAGCTTGGAAAATCAATTTATTCTGATATAGTTATCTTTGTTAATGGAATTCCTGTAGTTGTTATTGAATGCAAGTCTCCATTTTTAGAAAAAAGTAAAAATGAAAGTATAGGCAAAAGAGAAGCATTTAAACAACTTAGTAGATATATGAATGAAAGAAATGGCAATGTTATAGAAGGTAATCCAAGGCTTTTCTATACTAACTTTTTTACAGGAATACTAAATAAATATCATGCTTATGTTGGAACCATAAGTTCAAAGTATAATCACTATTTAGAGTGGAAAGATAGTTATCCAGTAGCAAGGGATAAGGTTAAAGATGTAGATGATTTTGGACAGAATATATTTATTCAAGGTTTGTTAGAAAAAAGAAATTTGCTTGATATTATGAGAAATTTCTTGCTGTTTGAAACTGATAATAGCGTTACTATTAAAAAAATATGCAGATATCAGCAGTTTAGAGCTGTTAATAAGGCTATTCAAAGGCTAAAGGAAGGAAAAGATTCTTTATCAAGAGGTGGAGTTGTTTGGCATACTCAGGGGTCAGGAAAATCTCTTACTATGGTAATGCTTGCAAGAAAGATAAAAAGAATTAAGGAGCTTTCAGATGCGACTATAGTAGTTGTAACTGATAGAATTGATTTAGATAAGCAGATTTATGGGACATTTATAAGAACTTTATCAAAGATTACTACGCCAGTGCGAGCTGATAAAATATCTAAAATGAAGGAACTTTTAGGAGAAGCTCAACCTAAAATTATTATGACTACAATTCAGAAGTTTGAGAGTGAAACAGAAGAAAGAGAAATCATAGAAGCAGGAAAAAAGGTTAAGAAAAAGTTTATTAAGCCATATGAAGTTTTAACAAATAAATCTAATGTTATTGTACTTTCTGATGAAGCTCACAGAAGTCAGTATAAAGATACAGCTTTAAATATGAGAATAGCCCTTCCTAATGCAACTTTTATTGGATTTACAGGTACTCCCATTGATAAAGAAGATAAGTCTACTCCAAGAACTTTTGGAGGGTATATTGATAAGTACGGAATTAAGGAAGCTGTAGATGATGGAGCTACTGTTAAAATAGTTTATGAAGGAAGAAGACCAGAACTTCATATAAAGGGCGAAAGCTTAGATGAATTGTTTAATGAAGCTTTTGAAGATAAAAGTGATGAAGAAAAGGAAGCTATAAAGCAAAAGTATGCTAATAAGAGAACTATAATTGAAGCTGATGACAGGATTAATGATATAACTGTTGATATGCTTAAACATTACAGAGATAATATAATGCCAAATGGATTTAAGGCTCAAGTAGTATGTGTAAGCAGGGAAGCATGTGTTAAATACTATAAAGCTTTAAGGGATAATATGAAAGAGATTATAGGCGAAGAATTAGAGGCTAAAGTAATATTTTCAGGTACTTTAAATGATGAACCTCATTTGAAAGAACATTTTACAACAAAAACAGAGCAAGAGGCTATAATTAATAGATTTAAGCAACCAATAGAAAAAGACAAGTTATGTTTCATTATAGTAAAAGATATGCTTCTAACTGGTTTTGATGCACCAATAGAGCAAGTTATGTATTTAGATAGGTCATTAAAGGAACATAATTTACTGCAAGCAATTGCCAGAGTAAATAGAACATGTACAATGGAAGTTAACAGGAATAAGGATAAAAAGGACACGATTATAAAGCAATGTGGCTATGTAGTTGATTATTACGGTGTTTCAGATTATTTGGAAGAAGCTTTAGCTATATTTGATAAAGAAGATTTAGGACAGCCAATGCAACCTATGGGAGACTTATATAAAGAAATGCTTTCTTATAGGGAAGATATTATGAATATGTTTAAGGGTAAAGATAAGAATAATATTGATGAATTAATAACCGTTTTAGAACCTCAGGATAAGAGAGCAGAATTTGAAATTGGATATAAGAGATTTTCGGGTGCAGTTGAAGCGTTATTACCTTCACATATAGGAACAGACATTTTAAATGACTTAAAGTGGCTTGGTTATATCAGAGCAGGAGCCAAAGCAAAATATAGCCCACAAGAGGAATTAGATATAAGTGATTGTGGTGAAAAGGTAAGAGAAATAATAGAAGAACATCTAAAATCACTTGGAGTAATTCAATGGATAGAACCAATCACGTTGTTTGAGGATGATTTTAAAACAAAGATTAATACATTAAAATCTGATGAAGCTCAAGCATCTGCTATGGAACATGCTGTTAAGCATGCTATAAGTGTAAAAATGGATGATAACCCTGTATTTTATACAAGTTTATTAGAGAAACTTCAAAAGATACTTGATGAAACTACAAATGACTGGATAGAAAGAAAAAAGAAACTTGAAGAATTTATTGATAGAGATGTAGAAAAAGGTACAAAATCTCAAGCAGAAAGCTTAGGATTAGATGAAAAAGAATATGCTTTCTTTGAAGTTGTAAAAAAATATATTGTTGATGAAGAAGTTGAAAATGATAAAATTAAGGAAGAAAATGAAAGCTATATAAGTAATGACATTATAGAATTATCTAAAAATATTGCTATAGATGTACGTAAAGCAGTTGAAGATAATTATGTAGTAGATTGGACTAATAACCAAAGTAAGACTTCTGATATAGAAAGAGCAATATTTATGCTACTAAATAAGAATTATTTTAAGGAAATACCATTTAAAAATAGAAAAAGTATGATACAGCCGTTATTAAACTTAGCAAAGACACATTTTGCAGTAATTGTGCCACAATGCAAATTAATGTGAAATAACGATTATTAAAAAATAGACAGATAAATTGTAATTTGTAGGGTAGTTAAACAGAGATTTAACCAACTAAGGAGCAGGACAACAAATTCGAATTTAGATTATATATGCAGGAGGATAATATGTTTCCAAATAGAGAAATGGCTGAAAAGGAATTAGAGATAGCAGGACAATTAAACCCAGGGCCATGGACAGAGCATTCTATAAATGTAGGATTAGCGGCCCAAATGATTGCTGAAAGATGTAGTAATCTTAATCCAGAGAAAGCGTATGTGTTAGGAATTCTTCATGATATAGGTAGAAGATATGGCATAAGTGCAAGAAGGCATTGTATTGATGGATATAAATTAATGCTGGAAAAAGGTTGGGATGAAGTTGGTAGGGTTTGTTTGACACATTCATTCCCAGTTCCTGATTTCGACAAGGAAATAGGCAAAAATGATATGAGTGATGAAGAAGGCGAGTTTGTTAGGAAGTATATTAATCACATAACCTATGATGACTACGATAGATTGTTGATTCTTTGTGATGCGCTTGCAGACGCTCAAGGTTTTTGTATTTTGGAAAAGCGGTTTGTTAATACAACAAGACGTTATGGAACATTCCCATTTACAGTGGAACGTTGGAATGCAACATTTGAAATGAAAGAGTATTTTGAAGAACAAATGAATTGCTTTATATATGATATTCTGCCAAATATAAAAGAAACTACATTTGTAGATGTACCATTATGGAAACCACCAGTAAAATAGACAAATTCCAATTTATAGATATGCTATAAGTATTATTATTGCATATAAAAAACTGATATATATAAAATTTTATCACTTGCTACTAATACGGTTCATCCCCACCAAGCATATCCTCGATTTTTGCATTTATAAAAATGGTGCAGAATAAGAAGCCTATGAATACTAAGATAGAAATACGTCTACCAGACCATTCTCAAGTAAACATAAAGTTAAAATAAGTGTTGATTATTTTAGCTCAATAAGGAGGATTTTATGATAAATACTAAACAATAGTATTATATAGGTGTAGATGCTAAAATTACAAATAGTGATGAACGAGGAGAATGAAATCTATGAAAAAATTAAAAAATAATAGAAAAGAAAATATATTAAAATATAAGTCTAATGTTGGTTCTGTTGTTTGTATGATAAATAAAATTCATGACTGTGGTGGAAATAAATATAAAGTAATTCAAAGAACGGATACAGATGTAAAATTATATTGCATAAGATGTGGAAAGACATTAGAAGATATTCCAATTATGAGATTTGTCAATTTGGTTTCTGAAAAAACAATAAAAGCTTCTAAAATAGATACTACAAAAGAAATATTAAATTCGAATATTTTACAAAAAAATAGAAGCGTTGAAGATAAAGTGGTTCCAATTATTCAACTTGATTCAACAGTTACACATGTTGAGGAAAAATTTGAGTCATTAATTGAGCCTATATCCTCATCAAATATAACTCGAATAACCAATAAAACTATTTCAAGCTATGAACGTAGTGAAGAAGTAAAGTCATTTGCTTTGAAGAGAGCAAATGGTTTTTGTGAATATTGTGGTAAGTTAGGTTTTTTAAAGAAAGATAGGACAAGATATCTGGAAGTGCATCACTTAATACCCTTATCAGAAGGTGGAGAAGAGGCTGATAATGTTAGCAATGTAGTTGCTATATGCGCAGACTGTCATAGAGAAATGCATTTTGGCATTAATGGCAAAGAAATTACAAAAATACTTATGAAAAAATTTAAATCTTGTTAATTTAAAATAACACTTATTATTAAAATGTATTGCTTTCGATTTTACAAGTATCTGATTTAGAAAAGGAATTTATCTATATAATCATTAATAAAAGAATAGTATATTAGAAGCAAAGAGTTTAAGAATCTATTATCTGTGCTTATTAGCCCTTTTCTTATTGTAAATTATATTTTAGTTTTTATATTTCTTTTAGGTATAAGATAATTCCAATTTATCGTTGAGGTAATTTACAACATTCTTAAAAGGTGTAACAATAAAGATTTTATGGTTATTATAATCTTGTAATTAAATTGAGAATCAAAAATAACAAGGAAAAGTTATAAGCAAATTTAAAGTTTATGACTTATTCCTTAAAACTAACATACATTGGGGGTTAGATGATGAAATTGGAGTTAATGTATGGAACAACAAATATAGCATTCACTGTAATCTTTAAAAAGAGAAAGACAATGGAAATTGCTGTAGAACCGCCTAACAATATTATTGTTACTGCTCCAATTGGAACAACAGAAGATGAAATTCTAAAAAAGGTTGAGAGCAAAGGAAGTTGGCTTATTCAAAAGATTTATTCTTTTAAACACATGAACTATATGCCTATTCAAAGGGAATTTGTTAATGGTGAATCTTTTATGTATCTGGGGAGAAATTATTCTTTACAAATTGAATTAGATTTAGAATCAGGTTCAAGGGTTAAGAATCCTAAAGTGAAATTATATAGAGGTAAATTCATAGTTAAAGCAAGCAATAAGAATGAAGAAGACATAAGAAAAGCTATGGAACAGTGGTATCGAGATAGGGCTAAGGAAGTAATAGAGACAAGGGTTAAATATTATCAGAGATTTTTTAATATTGAGCCTACGGAAATTAGAATTAAGGAACAGAAGAAGAGGTGGGGAAGCTGTACATCAAAAAATGAATTGTTATTTAATTGGAGATGTATCATGGCTAAGTCAAATGCTCTTGATTATATTGTAGTCCATGAAATGTGCCATATGTATCATAAAGACCATTCTAAGGAATTTTGGGAGCTTGTAGCTTCTGTACTTCCAGATTATGAATTGAGGAAAGAATGGTTGAAAAACTATGGCGTTAGGATGGATTTGTAAATTAAATTCATGTTGGTATTTTAGAAATATAAAAATAACAGGATTAAGGGATAAGATATATAATGAATTCTTATACCCCTTAATTCTATTATTATTGGAGGTTTTATGGAAAAGTATTCACGAATTTTAGGCGGTTTATTTGGAGTCGCTTGTGGTGATGCTCTTGGAGGAACGTTAGAGTTTTTAACACAAGAGGAAGGTAAAAAGAAATATGGATATTTAAAAGATATTATTGGTGGCGGATATTGGGATTTAGATGCAGGCGAGGTTACTGATGATACTATGATGACTATTGCCGTTGCAGAAGGTATATTAGATAATCCAGAAAATCCAATTAATTATATTGGTGAAAGATTTATGAAATGGTATTTGAGCAAACCAAAGGATATAGGAGAGATAATTGAATTTGCATTAAGAGAGTATAGCAGAAGTAAGGATTGGTCAAAAACTGCAAAATTTGTACATGATTATAGTAATGGCATGAGTGCAGGAAATGGTTCTTTAATGAGATGTATCCCAGTAGCTCTAATTTACGATGATATAAATAAGATGATTGAAATCACAGAAAAACAATCTAAGCTAACACATTGGGACGAAAAAGCTACAAGAGCCTGTGTATTTTACAACAAATTAGTTAACCAATATATTAATAACGGTTCTAAGATTCCTGTAATTAGAGAGGTTATAAAGGAATATCCAGAATATAATGTAGTTTTTAAAATAGCTAAAGAAGAATTAAATCCAAGTGGATATGTAGTGGATACAATGATATGTTCATTATGGTGTTTTATAAATACTGCAACCTTTGAGGATGCGGTTTGTGAAGCAGTGAATTTATGTGGAGATGCAGATACAGTAGGAGCAATATGCGGTGGATTGGCAGGAGTTTATTATGGAGTTGATAGTGTGCCTGAAAGATGGAGAGAGAGAATAGTTTTAAGGGATAAGCTGATAGAAATTGCAGAGAAAGTACAGGAAGTGAAGTCAATATAATTTTGTTGCGGCCGCACTAATTATTTGTACAGAATTAAGGAATAAATAAATATTAGGGTTAAGGGATAAAGGATTAAGAAAACCAGAATTAAAGTATTCAAGATTAAGATAAAAACAGGGATAAGGGTTAAAAGAGTTATCCCTTGATTCTATTATTATTGGAGGTTGTTATGAGTAAAATAATTCATATAGTTTTTTCAGAAAGTGCAGAGGGAAGCTTTAAACAAGCGATTAAGAAAGAATATCTTAAAGGAGATAAGCTTATAGCACTTTATGATAATCTTTCAAATGGTGTAATAAATGATTTGAAAGACATAAAGAGTAGAGAAGATTGGTGGAATGAGCTTAATGGAGATGAAAATTATTTTTATTGTGAAATAGATGAATTTGAAGCTAATTATAAGAAATTCTATGATGACATTTCTAAAATAAGTGATGGAGACGTTGTGTATCTTTGGTATGGACATTGTAATAGAGAAATTTGTGGAATGATGTATACTATTTATTTATTAAAGGATAAAGAAATAAATCATTATGTTATCAATGTATCAGATAAAATTATAGAAAATAATCAAGGAAGAATTCTTACGTATATTGCAAATTCTGCCTCGGAAATTATACCAGAAAAGTTAGTAGAATACTTAAAATTAGCAAGGAAAATAGAAGTAGATGAATACAAAAAGTTATTGAATCAATGGGATGAATTAGCTAAAGAAAATTCATTATTACGTAGTTATATAAATGGAAATATGGAAAGTGTAAGTGAAGACTATTTTGATATAGATATATTGAAATTTACAAATAAAGAATATAGAAAATCAGCAAGAACTGTTGGTGATGTACTTGGAAATACTGAGCCAAGAATTACAGATGATTATATATTTTGGAGAATTAAAGAACTTGTGAAATTGGATAAAATCAGATTCAAGGGGAAATTTGGTGTTATGCGAGAAATGGAAATATGTATAACTGATGAAGGATTAGAGGATTTAAGTAGGAATAAAGAAGCTATAGATTTTTGGAATGAAAGAAAAAGAGCTAATGAAAAAAAGTTAGAATTTATTAATGATATTAAAGAACAAGGACGATTAGAAGAAAAAATTAAGATAGCTAAGAATTTATTAGATGTGTTGGATGTAGAAACTATTGCTAATAAAACAGGATTAACAGTTGGGCAGATTAATAGTTTTAAAGCGAAAGAGTAAAGGTTGAAATTGAGTAATTTAAGATGAATAGAAAAGGCAGTTGGCTGTATAATTTGTGATTTATATTATAAATTTAAATTGAAATTATAAGCTACTGAATAATCGTAAATTATTATTCATCAATAATTTACCTAAAACTCAAGATTTATGCTTGGAGGAGTATTTTAATGAAGAGAAATATACTATCATTTGCTACAAAAATTCTTTATATTTTATTTATGATATGTACTATAATTATGCTTTTTATTGTTTATAAAGATATAGATAATAATATAGCTACAAAATTTGGGATGTATTATTTTTACTTAACTCTTTTTATAGTTATGTACATGCTATTAACTACTATTTTAAATTTAAGAAAGTTAGGATGGATTGAACTTAAAAAAGAATTTTGGGATTTATTTTTGTTTTTATCTTATTTTTTTCTGCGAAATGTGGTTTTGACTATATATTTAGACATTTAGAAATTGATTTATTAGATGAACTTAAGTCTGCATTAGGCATTGCTTTTATTTTTATTTTTTCAGATATTATATTTTGGGAAAAGAAAAAAATTTAGAGTGATTTATATAACAATAGTAAATTTTTGCGAACAAGATTATATTAAAATGGGGTGTTTTATGAAAAAGAATAATACAATTTTATGGACTACCGGAATTGTTATAGTTGCAGTAATTACAGCATTACTTGTTATTAATCCTTTCAAAAAAGATATTTGGGATATAAATGCTGATAAATTAAGAAACTCATTTAATGTTATAAGTGGTACTGCGGTTATTGATGACTTGTCACAATGGACACCATTTGAGTGGGATACACTTTACAGTTTTGCGCCATATACAACAACAGATAAAATATACGAAGTCATTGGATATAAGTGGGATAACATAAGTGAAACTGTAAACGAAGGTATGAACCAAATTGTGTTTGTTAAGGATGACAAGGTTGTATGTTATTTGTATGGGTATCCTGAAAATATTAAATTGGGATTTGACTTTGGGGAATATAAAGGCAGTTACATAAAACTTACAGCAAAACAAAAGTTATCTTTTAACACTACAATCTCTGGTAATGGTGTAAGATATTTTGATTATATTAAATGAGTATGTCAACCAGTAGTTAGTTCGAAATCTTCATTAATTGTGTCACAACAGCGTTTTAAGTAAATAGTAAATTATTGGAATAAATGGAGGTGTAATTTGAAAAAAATTTTCAGTGTTATTATAGCTATCATTATAATAGTTATTTCTATATTTTATTTATTTAACCATATGAAGAAATCAAGGTATCCTTCAATGCCAGATATTGAGGTTACATATAATCAACAAAATATTGAAACAGTATCAGGGCTGTGCAATTGGTTTGATAAAGACACTGGTGGAAATAGCTGGTTCCCAAAAGAGAGCGACCCAGAGAAATTGGTTGAAAATCTAAATAGTATATCTGTCAAAAAAGAAGATAGCGTAAATTTTGTATTTCAAACCTCTTATAAGCAACCAACAAAAACTACAGTATATTTAATAGTGCCAAATAAAGAAAACCCATATAATTTTAGTATGATAAATCAACCTTCCAATGATAATTATTTTAATGTTCCCAAAGAAAAAGGAGAATATATATTTTTCATCGATGGTTACTGGGATGATACTCATAATGTAGAATATTGTTTTCGGATAAATGTTGAATAACTAAGTTTACAAAAAAATTATAGGTTATTCTAATAATCTACACAACATTCTTAAAAAGTGCAACAATCAAGAGTTTATAGTTGTTACATCCTTGGAATTAGTTATAAACTAAATGAAGGAGGAAAAGAGATGAAATTAAAAGTTTTAGTAGATAATAATACATACATTGACCAATATTATTATGGTGAACCTGCTGTTTCATATTATATTGAAGATGATGGTGTTAGCCTACTATTAGATGTAGGATATTCTGATTTGTTTATAAAAAATTCTATGGCATTAGGTGTAGATTTAGAAAATATAAGCACTATTATTATTTCACATGGTCACGATGACCATACAAGAGGATTAAAATATTATTTTGAATAAAAATAT
>Ga0183101_1000065_pt3 | contig 28099 bp, 26 predicted proteins | sample Biomet3_FD_127790 | JGI IMG/M metagenome (GOLD analysis project Ga0183101, IMG submission 127790) | Microbial communities from bioreactor (seeded with sewage sludge) at LBNL, California, USA - Biofuel metagenome 3 | ecosystem: Engineered > Bioreactor > Anaerobic > Unclassified ...
ACCCGATCTATGTGAAGAACCCAGTTGCGGCTTAAGCCGCAACTGGGTTCTTCGACAGACTGCGGCCGCGGTCCTTTGGACCGCGGCCTTTTTCATTTAAAAATGCCGTTATTCCGTCTTGCCGGAGGCACTCTCCGTATGACTTTCGGATTTGCCGGAATCCTCCGGTTTCTTCTCCTCGCTGTTGTTGCGGGAATTGCCCATGGCCAGGGAGCCGGTGATGACAGCGCCCCGCTCCATGACCATCGTGCCGGTGGAGATATTGCCCTCCACCCGCGCGTTCTGCTGGAAAGAGGCGTTGGCGGCGGTGTGGATGTCGCCCTTGACCTTGCCGGCGCAGACCAGCTCTTTGGCGTAGACGTTGCCCTCCACCGCGGACTTTTCGTCAATCAGCACGGACCCGACGATGCGGGCGTCACCCGTCATAACGCAGGAGACCACCTCCAGATTGGCGGCGGTAATGTTTCCGGTGATGCCGGAGCGGACGGTGACATTGCCGCTGGCAATGATGTCGCCCTTGAACGTGCCGGCGATTTCCACGTCGCCTTTGGCTTTCAGCGTGCCCTCCATATAAGTGCCCGGCGCCAGATAGGTCACGGCGGAGCGGGGCGCCTCCGGTAAGGGGCTGTGAACAATCGGAGCGGCGGCCTGCACAGGGGCCTGGACGGGTGCGGGACGAACGACGGGAGCGGGTTCCGGCACCGGCTCCTCCGTATGGACATAGGAATCCGGCTCCATGGCTGCGGCAGCCGCCACGGCGGGATTCTGCTCCTCTTCGCTGTCGCCGCCCACGCCGAACATATCGAACATGGCCTTGTTGAAATTGCCCTTTGATCCCATGATGAATTCTCCCTCTGCTTCAAATTTAAGGCGGCTCCGCGCAAGGATTTCCGCACGGATGCGCCGCCGGGTTTTCCGTTAAATCGGCACGCAGAAAACAGAACGCGCCGCGCGGCGCCGACTCAGCCGATCGCCGGATAGTTGAACAAAACAGGCTTCTCCGCGCCCGTCAGCTTGTCAAACGAGAAGCCCTCGCCCTGAAAGCCGTCGATCACGTCGGGAAGCGCCTCCACCGTGGACTCCTTGTCGGCGGCGTCGTGCATTAGCACGATGCCCCGGCTGAAGCTCTGGGCATAGGTCACGGTGTTGTGCATGATCTTGGTCCAGCTGACGTTGCTCTCGGCATCTCCGCTGGAGATGTTCCAGTCGTAAGGAATGAAGCCGCGGCGGATCATTTCCGCCAGAATCTGCTGATAAATGCCGTAATCGTAGGAATTGACGCTGCCGCCGGGCATCCGGAAGACGACGGGCGTCACGCCGGTGGTTTTGCGGATGAGGCAGAACAGGTCGTACATATCTTTGAGATAGTTCTCCACGGAGGAGTAGATCTTGGTATATTCGTGGGAGTAGGAGTGCATGCCGATGGCGTGTCCCGCGGATACGATGTCCTGCATGTCCTGAAGAGACTGCGCGTCCGTTTTCCCGACGACAAAAAAGGTGGCTTTGATGTCCTTCGCCTTCAAAATGCTCAGAATCTCCTGCGTCTTGTCGGAGGGGCCGTCGTCGAATGTGAGATAGATGGTCTTTTCCTTGGCCTGGTCGGCGGAGGAGGCATGATCGGCGTAAAAATCAGGGTAGAGGGCGGTGTAGGTGGGGGCGTCCGCAGACAGGGCGGACGACTGTGCGGCCCCCTCCGAAGAGGCGGCCGTGGAAGCTGCCGGAGCTGCAGATGCCGAGGCCGCCGACTCCGCCTGCGCGCTGTCCGGACGGGCCGCCGCCAGAGCGTGGCGGTAATGGATGGCCAGCCCGGTGGGCACGGCGATGCAGATGATGACGACCAGCAAGATCAAGTTTTTAAAAAAACGAACACTGCCAAAATACATGATATGGATTCAATCTCCGTCTCTCACATATGAAAATACCCCGCCGGAAGCCGGAAAGAACTGAAAAGTCAGGTACTTTCTGCCTTTCGGCGGCGGAAAATCATCTTATGGTAAGGATACAACCGTACCCGCAAAAAATCAAGCAATTTCGTAAAATGTCTCATCTTTCGACCGCTTTCAAAGCAAAAGGGGCGGACCGCCGTTTTTCAGCGGTCCGCCCCCAAAAGCAATTTCAGAGCCGGGAGACCACGGGAATCACCATGGGATTGCGCTTGGTATTTTTAAAGAGGTAGTTGCTGACCGCGGACTTGACCGCGCTGCGCAGCTCGCCGTCATCGCGGCCACGCTTGTGAGTCGCGCTTTCCGCCGCGTCCCGGGCCACGTTCTGCAGCTCCTTCATCATGTCCTCGGACTCCTTTACGTAGATGAAGCCGCGGGTGATGATCTCCGGTGTGCTGATGAGCTGACCGTCGTGGGAGGAAACCGGCAGCACCACGACCACCATGCCGTCCTCCGCCAGGCGCTTGCGGTCCCGCATGACCACGGCGCCCACGTCGCCCACGCCGGAACCGTCCACGAAAATTTCGCCGGCGGGAACCGTGCCGTTGAGTTTGATGGTCTTGGCGGTCACTTCGATCACACTGCCGTTTTCGGCGATCACGATCCGGTTGCGCTCCATACCCATCTGCTGAGCCAGCTGAGAGTGGATCTGAAGCATCCGCTGCTCGCCGTGCAGGGGAACGAAGAAACGGGGCTTGGTCAGGGCGTGGATGATCTTCAGCTCCTCCTGGCAGGCGTGGCCGGAGACGTGGAGCATATCCGCCCGGTCGTAGATGACGCTGGCGCCCTTGCGGAACAGCTCATTGATGACGCGGCCGATTTCCACTTCGTTGCCGGGAACGGCGGAGGCGGAGATGATGACCTTGTCCCCGGCGCCGATCTCCACCTGCTTGTGGGTGGAAAACGCCATGCGGTACAGGGCGGACATCTCCTCGCCCTGGGAGCCGGTGGTGACGATGACCTGCTTGTTTTTGGGCAGGCCCTTGATTTTGGTGATGTCCACCAGCACGCCCTTGGGGACCTTCATATAGCCCAGCTCCGTGGAGACCTTCATCATGTTCTCCATGGAGCGGCCCGTGACGGCCACCTTGCGCCCGCAGGCGTCGGCGGCGTCCAGCACCTGCTGGACCCGGTGAACGTTGGAGGCGAAAGTGGTGACGATGATGCGGTCGTCGCAGTTCTGGAACTGGCGCATGAAAGTCTTGCCCACCAGCTTTTCAGAGGGGGTGAAGCCCGGACGCTCCACATTGGTGGAGTCGGCCATCAGGGCCAGCACGCCGGCTTTGCCCAGCTCGCCGAAGCGGGCCAGGTCGATCACGTCTCCATCGATGGGGGTGGAGTCGATCTTGAAGTCGCCGGTGTGGACCACCGTGCCCATGTGGGTGTGGATGGCGAAAGCCACGGAATCGGCGATGGAGTGGTTCACATGAATGAATTCCACGTTGAATTTGCCGGCCCGGACCGTCTCGCCCGGCTCCACCGTGATGAGGCGGGTGGACTTCACAAGGCCGTGCTCCTCCAGCTTCAGCTTGATGAGCCCTGCTGTAAAACGGGTGCAGTAGATGGGCATGTTGACCTGCTTGAGCACGTAAGGGATAGCGCCGATGTGGTCTTCGTGGCCGTGGGTGATGAACAGCCCGCGGATGCGGGCGTGATTTTTGATGAGGTAGGTGACGTCCGGGATGACCGAGTCGATGCCGTACATATCGTCGCCGGGGAATGCCATGCCGCAGTCCACGACGATGATCTCGCCGCCGCACTCGTATACAGTCATGTTTTTGCCGATCTCATCCAGACCGCCAAGAGGAATAATTTTCAGTTTTTCTGCCATAAAGGGACTCCTTTTTATTCAAAAAAATAGTTGGACGCTCCCTCCGGCACGGCAGCGCGGAGCATACACCAATAAGGCCCGGCTGAAAGCCGCACCACAAAAGGTACTCCGTCCCTTCGCACGGCCCCGTTTCGCCGCCGGAGATGGACGGACCGCACCCGCGTTCCGCCGTATGGGATTGTCATTTTATTAAACTGAGCGGGAACACGGCCCGACCCAGTGAAATACGCTCTGCCGCCGGAAAAACGACGCCCCGCGTCCCGGCCCCGGTCAGGGGCGGACGCGCCCGCAGGCGTTTGCCCGGTCAAATACGGCCGGCGCCGCCCGCGGCGGCGCAGCCTGATCCGGCACACGCGAACGCGCGTACCGAAATAACTTTACGGGTATTATAGCACCAAATCGGAAGGTTGTATACATTTTTTTGCCGGCTGTGAATTTTTAAGGCGGAAAGCGGGCGTTTTCCTTGCGCCCACGGGCGGAATCTGTTATACTATTAAAACTGCGAAGTGACCTTGCGGAGCGCCCGGAAAGGACCCCGCAGGAGAGGTGTACAATGAACAAAAAGTTGTCCCGGCTTCTGGAGCCGAATCTGAAACTGTATTTTTTCTTTCTGGCCGTGTTTTCGCTGGCGGCCATCCCGTTTCAGCCGCTGCTGGCGCTGGGCGAGGGCTGCGTGACGGCGGTTTTGTACCTGTATTTCAACCACAGCAATCAGCTGCGGCGCCAGCGGATCATCCAGTATATCGACAATCTGACCGGCAGCGTGGACACGGCCAGCAAATCCACGCTCATCAATTCCCCCCTGCCCATCATGGTGTTCCGGCCCGATACCGGCGAGGTGATCTGGAGCAACGAGAATTTCCTTCAGCTGGCGGGCGTGCGGGAGCACCTTTTTGAGATGAAGGTGGCCGACGCCGTGCCGGAGTTTTCCGCCCAGTGGCTGCTGGAGGGGAAGCAGGAGTGTCCCGGCCGGGTGGAGATGAACAAGCGGCGCTTCCGGGTATACGGAAGCCTGGTGCGGGCCCGCGGAAAGGATGACGAGCAGAATCTGGTGGCCACCACCTACTGGGTGGACACCACGGAGAGCGACAGCCTGCGGGCCGCCTATGACGCCAGCCGGCCCGTGGCCGCGATTTTGCAGATCGACAACTACGAGGATCTGATGAAGGCCTGCGGCGAGGCCCAGCGCAGCGCGCTGCTGGCCCAGATCGACGAGAAGCTGAACAAGTGGGCCGAGGGCGGCCTGCTTTTGAAAACGGACCGGGACCACTACTTCTTCACCACCGAGGAGCAGCACTATGAGCGCCTGGTGGCGGAGCGGTTCTCCGTGCTGGACACGATGCGGGACATTCATGTGACCGAGGGCGTTCACCCCACGCTGTCCATCGGCGTGGGAAAAGACGGCAGCAGCATGGCGGAGCTCTATCGCAACTCCACGCTGTCGCTGGAGATGGCGCTCTCCCGCGGCGGGGATCAGGCCGTGGTGAGAAACCGGCTGGACTTTGAATTTTACGGCGGCCGCGCCAAGACTACGGAAAAGCGCACCAAGGTCAAGTCCCGGGTCATGGCCAACGCGCTGGGCGAGCTGATGGAGGACGCGGAGCAGATCTACGTCATGGGCCACAGCTACGCCGACATGGACTCGCTGGGTGCGGCGGCCGGCCTTTGCTGTATCGCCCGCAAGCGGGGAAAGCACGCGCAGGTGGTGATCGACCTTGCCAACAACGCCGCGGGCACGGGGCTTGAAAAGCTGCGGGTGCTGCCGGAGTATGCGGACGTGTTCATTTCTCCGGGGGACGCGTTTTTAAAGATGAAGCCCGGCGCGCTTTTGATCGTGGTGGATACCAGCCGCCCCGACTTTGTGGAGTCCCCCCAGATCCTGGAGGCCTGCAACCGCGTGGCGGTCATCGACCACCACCGCCGGGCCGCCAGCTATATCGAGGACGCGGCGCTGAATTTCCACGAACCCTACGCCTCCTCCACCTCGGAACTGGTGACGGAGCTGCTGCAATATCTGGCGGAACCCGCCGACCTTCTGCACGAGGAGGCCGAGGCTCTTCTGGCCGGCATCGTGCTGGATACCAAACACTTCACCATGCGCACCGGCGGCCGCACCTTTGAGGCCGCGGCGTTCCTGCGCCGCGCCGGCGCGGATACCACCGACGTGCAGCGCCTGTTCCAGAACGATCTCCATGAGATGATTTCCCGGTACGACATTATCCGCCGGGCGGAGATCGTCTGCGGCGACATCGCCGTGGTGGCGATCCAGGAGGACGGCGTGGACCGGGTGGCCGCGGCTCAGGCGGCGGACGAGCTGCTGACGCTCAAGGGAATCCGGGCGTCGTTCGTGGTCTACCGGATGGGAAACGACGTGATGATGTCCGCCCGCTCCCTGGGAGAGATCAACGTCCAGGTGATCCTGGAGGCGCTGGGCGGCGGAGGAAACTCCACCACTGCCGGCGGACGGATCGAGGGCGGCGACACGGCGACGGTGCGGGAGCAGCTGCTGGCCACCATCGACGACTATCTCAAGCGCTGAGGGCGCGAAGAAAAAAACGGCGCCCCGGCGGAGACGGATACGCCGCGCCGGGCGCGGAAAGATACACAAGATAAGGAGCGGAAACATGAAAGTAATTTTACAGCAGGATGTGCGCGGACAGGGAAAAAAGGGCCAGATGATCGAGGCGGCGGAGGGTTACGCGCGCAACTACCTCCTGCCCCGCAAGCTGGCGGTCCCGGCCACGGCGGACGCCGTCAATACCATGAATCTGAAAGAAAAGGCCCGCCGCGCCGAGGAGGCCCGGCAGAAGGCGGAGGCAGAGGCGACGGCGGAAAAGCTGAAGGGCTGCATGGTGAAGCTGACCGCCAAGGCGGGCAGCGGCGGACGCCTCTTCGGCGCCGTGACCACCAAGGAAGTCTCCGACGGGCTCAAGGCCCAGTTCGGCATCGACATCCCCAAGCAGAAGCTGGTGCTGGACGAACCCATCAAGGCGTTCGGGACCTATCAGATCAAAGCCAAGATGGGCTTTGACGTGATCGGCACGGTGTACGCCGTGGTGGCGGAGGAAAAGCCGTAAGACGCTTTCCCTTTATAGCGTCTGATTTTTTAAGAGAAGGGAGCGATTCATCATGGCCAACGAGGATTTGCTGGTGCGGCAGATGCCCCACTCGCTGGAGGGGGAGCAGGCCGTCCTGGGCTCCATGCTCATCGATGCGGACTGCATCAAGGACGTGATGGAGAAGCTCCGGCCGGGGGACTTCTATCTCCGGCAGAACCGGGAGATCTTTGAGACCATCTACTCCATGTTCACCTATGCCCGCCCCATCGACGGCATCACGGTGGCGGAGGAGATGCGCAAAAATGGCACCTACGACGAAAACACCACCCGGAGCTACCTTGCCCAGCTCATGGAGATCACGCCCACCTCCGCCAACGTGACGGAGTACGTGAAGATCGTGCAGGACAAGGCACTGCTACGGGCGGTGGCGCAGGCGGCGGACCAGATCACCGCCCTTGTGCAGGAGGGGACGGGCGAGGCCTCCGAGACGCTGGAGGCGGCGGAGCAGAAAATTTACGCCATCCGCCGGGGCCAGAGCGCCCAGGACATGGTCCCTGTGCGGCAGGTGCTTCCGGGCGTGCTGGACGAGCTGTCCGCCATGTCCGAAAAGGAGGGGGGCACCCTGCCGGGCCTCTCCACAGGCCTTTCGGCGGTGGACGCCAAGATCTCCGGATTGAACAAGTCCGACCTTATTCTGCTGGCGGCCCGGCCCGGTATGGGCAAGACCTCCATGGCGCTGAACGTGGCGCTGAACGTGGCCAAGGCCTCCCAGAAGACCGTGGCGGTCTTTTCTCTGGAGATGTCCAAGGAACAGCTGGTGACCCGCCTTTTGTCCGCGGAGGCGCTGGTGGAGAACAACCGCCTGAAAACCGGCGACCTGCGGGAAACCGACTGGGTCAAGATCGCCGACGCCTCCACTGTGCTCACCCGGCTGGACATCCGCATCGACGACAACCCGCTGCTCTCCGTGGCGGATATGAACGCCAAGTGCCGCCGCCTGGAAAATCTGGGCCTGGTGGTGATCGACTATCTGCAATTGATGACCTCCGCCGGCGGAAAGGGCTATTCCGGCGAAAACCGCCAGCAGGTGGTTTCCGATATTTCCCGTATGATGAAAATCATGGCCAAGGAGCTGGACGTGCCGGTAATCTGCCTGTCCCAGCTCTCCCGCGCCAATGAAAAGCGGGACGACAAGCGCCCCATGCTCTCGGACCTGCGCGAATCCGGCGCCATCGAACAGGACGCGGACATCGTGCTCTTTTTGTACCGGGACGATTACTATAACGAGGACACGGAAAAGCACAACATCGCGGAGTGCATCGTGGCCAAAAACCGCCATGGCGAAACCGGCAAGGTGGAGCTGCGCTGGATGCCCGAGTACACCAGCTTCGGGACCATCGAGACGCGGTACGACGAGGACGAGTGATTCTGAACATGCCTGAGCAGATGAGGGGAGCCGCGCCGGAGCTGGCGGCGGCAAAGCAGTTTTTGCTGGAGCTGACCGGGGGACGGGGCGCGCCGGTGGTGGCGGCCGTGTCCGGCGGGGTGGATTCCATGTGCCTTTTGCATCTGCTGTACACCTGGGGCGCGGAGCGGGGCTTTTTCGTGACCGCCGCCCATTTCAATCACCAGCTCCGGGGAGCCGAGGCTGACCGGGACGAACAGTTTGTCCGCGCGTACTGCGCCGGACACGGAATCCCTTTTGTCGCCGGACGGGGCGATACCCGCGCGCTGGCGCGGGAGCGGGGCCTCAGCGAGGAGGAGGCGGCCCGGGACCTGCGCTACGCCTTTTTGGAGCGGACGGCGGAGGAGGGAGGCTGCGCCTTTCTCCTGACTGCTCACCACGCTGACGACAACGCCGAGACGGTCCTTTTGAATCTGCTGCGGGGGACCGGTTCCGCAGGGCTGGGGATTCCGGCCCGCCGGGGGAGGATCGCCCGCCCGTTTCTGGCCGTTACCCGCGGGGAACTGGCGGCGTACGCGGAGAGATGGGGAGTTCCCCATGTGGAGGACTCCACCAACGCCGATACCGCCGCCGCGTCCCGGAACCTTTTGCGCCGGCAAGTGCTGCCGGTTTTGAAAAGCATCAATCCCCGGGCCGTGGAGAATATGGCCCGCGCCTCCGTCTTTCTGGCGGAAGAGAGCGCCGCGCTGGACAAATATGCCTCGGAGCTGCTGGCGCTGGCGCGCCCGGTGCCGGACGGAAGCTCCATTCCCCGCGCGGCGCTGACGGACGCGCCGGAGCCGGTGGCCGCCAGGGCGGCGCTGGCCCTGTGCGCGCAGGTCTGCGGCCGGCGGCAGGATCTGGGAAGCGTGGAGGCGTCCATGCTTTTGGCGCTGGCTGCGGGCAGGACCCGGGGCCCCGTCGCTCTCTCCCACGGCCTGCGGGCCCGGCGGACGGGCGGGCTTCTTTTGGTGGAGCGGGTGTTTCGCCCGCCGGAACCGGCAGAGCTGCGTCCAGGGAAGCCGGTTCGCTTCGGAGAGTGGGGCGTGCGTCTCGCCCAAACGCCTGGCGGGGGCGAGACGGTTTCGCTGATGGCGGAGGCAGGCGCGTTGAGCGTCACCGCATGGCGGCCCTCCGACCACCTGCAAATGGCCAATGGCCGCAGCCGCAGTTTCAAGCGGATTTGCACGGACCGGGGCATTCCTGCCTGGGACCGGGACCGTCTGCCGGTGGTCCGGATCGGGGAGGCGGCGGCCGCCGCTCCCGGTGTCGGCGTCAGCGCGAGCTTTGCACCGAAGCCCGGAGAACGGGCGGTGCTGATTACTTTTAATAAATATATAGAGGAGAAAGAGCATGAAAAATGAGATGGACGGCGATATTCTGAAGGTGCTCCTGACCGAGGAGCAGATCAAGGCCCGCATCAGCGAGATGGGAGCCCAGCTTTGCGAGCAGTTTGAGGGGAAGAACCCGCTGTTTCTGGGCGTTTTGAAGGGCTGCTTCGTCTTTATGGCGGACCTGATCCGCGCCTGCCCCATCAAAAGCGATTTAGAATTTATCGCAGTGTCCTCCTACCAGAACGCCACGGTGTCCTCCGGCCGGGTGCAGATCACCCATGACGTACAGCAGGATATTACCGGCCGCAACATCATCATTGTGGAGGATATCCTGGATTCCGGCAATACGCTGGCGTTTTTGAAGGAGTATCTGCTGACCAAGGGCGCCGCGGCCATCACCATCGTGACGCTGCTGGACAAGCCCTCCCGCCGCGTGCAGGACATCGCACCCGATCTGGCCGGATTCACCGTGCCGGACGAGTTCGTGGTGGGCTACGGTCTGGATTATGCCCAGCAGTACCGCAACATCCCCTATATCGGCGTTTTGAAGCCGGAAGTCTATTCCAAGTGAGGAAAAAGTCCCCACAAAGGAGGAACCCTTTGAAGTGAAAAAAAACAGAGCGTCCAATCTGAGCTTTCTGATGCTCCTGCTGGTGATTGTCGCCTGCTTCTCCTATCTCTGGCAGAGCACGGACAAGCCCGCCAAACTGGACTACTCCCAGGTGCGCCAGCTTTTTGAGCAGGAAAAGGTGGAGAGCTTCCAGATCTCCGACAATACCCTTACCATGAACCTCCGGGAGGCGGTAAACGGCAGCAAGACCGCCACCTATGAACTGTACGATTTCACCCTCTTTTACGACGATCTGAACACGCTTGTTCAGCGCCAGTATTCCGAGGGGATCATCACCTCCTACGACTATCACGCCGATCACTCCACCAACTGGCTGGAGCTGATTTTGCCCTATGTCGTGGTGGCCGTGATGTTCGGCGTTCTCTGGTACTTCCTTTTCATCCGCAACGGCAGCGGGGGCATGGGCCCCGACCGAATGGCAAAGTTCAGCTCCGCCCATGTCCGCACTCCCTCCGACAAGGACAAGAAGATCACGTTCGGCGACGTGGCGGGCGAGGACGAGGAAAAAGAGGAGCTGGCAGAGATCGTCGAATTCCTGCGGGAGCCGAAAAAGTATATCGCGCTGGGCGCCCGCATTCCCAAGGGCGTGCTGCTGGTGGGCCCTCCGGGTACCGGCAAGACGCTGCTCGCCAAGGCGGTGGCCGGCGAGGCCAACGTGGGCTTTTTGTCCATCTCCGGCTCCGACTTTGTGGAGCTGTATGTGGGCGTGGGCGCCTCCCGCGTCCGGGACCTTTTTGAACAGGCAAAAAAGCAGGCGCCCGCCATCATCTTCATCGACGAGATTGACGCCGTGGGCCGCCAGAGAGGCACGGGCCTCGGCGGCGGACACGATGAGCGCGAACAGACCCTCAACCAGCTCCTGGTGGAGATGGACGGCTTCGGCCGCAACGAGGGCGTGGTGGTCCTGGCGGCCACCAACCGCGCCGACGTGCTGGACCCGGCGCTGCTGCGCCCCGGCCGGTTTGACCGGCAGGTATATGTGGGTCTGCCGGATATCCGGGGCCGGGTGGAGATCCTGAACGTCCACGCCAAGGATAAGCCCCTGGCAGAGGATGTGGACCTGGCCGAGGTGGCCCGCGGGACCGCGGGCTTCAGCGGCGCGGACCTGGAAAACCTGCTCAACGAGGCCGCGCTGCTGGCGGCCCGGCGGGATGAGAAATTCATCACAATGCCGGATCTCAAGGAGGCGGAGATCAAGGTGATCGCCGGCCCCGAGAAGCGCAGCCGCGTGATCCCCGAGCATGAGCGGCGGCTGACGGCCTATCACGAGGCGGGCCACGCCATCGTGATGCATGAGCTGCCGGACCACGACCCGGTGAATCAGATCACCATTGTACCCCGCGGACAGGCGGGCGGCATGACCATCTCCCTGCCGGAGGAGGATCGCTCCTATCTCTCCCGCCGCTATATGGAAGAACAGATTGTGGCGCTTCTGGGCGGCCGGGTGGCGGAGAAACTGGTGCTGGGCGACGTGTCCACCGGCGCGTCCAATGATATCCAGCGGGCCAGTCAGATCGCCCACAAGATGGTGGCCGTTTACGGCATGAGCGAAAAACTGGGTACCGTCTCCTTTGAGAGCGGCCATGACGAGGTGTTCATCGGCCGCACCATGAGCCAGGGCCGCAGCTATTCCGAGCAGGTGGCGGCAGAGATCGACGAGGAGGTCAAGGCTCTGGTGGGCCGGGCCTATACCCGCTGCGAGGAGATCCTCAAGGCCAACCGCGACAAGCTGGAGACCGTGGCCTCTTTCCTGCTGGAGCATGAGACCATGGACCGCCGGGAATTTCTGGCTGTGTTCGGTGAGAAGCCGGCGGAGCCGTCCGCGGACAACGCATAAGATTGGAAAAAAAGAGCGCCGGAGAGGAGAAAAAGTTCCTCTCCGGCGCCTCATTTTATGTTCCCTGCCGTCAGAAAGCCAAAGAGAGAAGATTTTTTACCGGGGCGTTTCAGCAAAATCACGAAAATAAATGTCCACAATACGCGGACAGCAAAAATCTATTTCACGCCGCTATTTTCAATCTGTACGCCAATCGGGGACAAATGACCGGGCAATACAGAAGAATTTTTTCTCCGCCCCGAAAAACCGCAGATTCTTTATGGTGATTATTCACCTTGAAAATACGGCGGAAATCCCGTAAAATGCAACTTGCAGTTTATGCGGAAAGCAATTGCGGGAGCTGCGGTTGAGCGGCTCCAAACAAGAAGGAGGAAAAGAAGCATGAAGAAGTTTTTTGCACTGGCACTCAGCGCCGCCATGGTCCTGTCCCTGGCCGCGTGCGGAGAGACTGCCGGAACCTCCGGCGCCAGCAGCGCCGCGGCGGGCGGCAGCAGCGACAAGACCATTAAGATCGGCGTTTTTGAGCCGGCCTCCGGCGATAACGGCGCCGGCGGCAAACAGGAAGTCCTGGGCATCGAGTATGCCAATTCCGTGTCCCCCACCGTGGACATCAACGGCGAGACCTATACGGTGGAACTGAAGGAAGTCGATAACCAGTCCTCCACCGACAAGGCCGTTTCCGCGGCACAGGAGCTGGTCAGCGACGGCGTTTCCGTGGTGCTGGGCTCTTATGGCTCCGGCGTCTCCATTGCGGCCGCGCCCGTCTTTGAGCAGGCGCAGATCCCCGCCATCGGCTGCTCCTGCACCAACCCGGCGGTCACCGCCTCTCATCCCTACTATTTCCGCGTGTGCTATCTGGACCCGTTCCAGGGCCCCGTCATGGCGAACTTCGCCAAGGACCAGTTCAGCGCCAAGAAGGCCTATATCCTGACCATGCTGGGTGAGGATTACGGCTCCAATCTGGGTACCTACTATGCGCAGGAATTTGAGAAGCTGGGCGGCCAGGTCAAGTCCGAGTCCTTCCCGGAGGGCACCTCCGACTTCTCCGCGTACATCCAGAACGCCATTTCCTTCGGCGCGGACGTGATCTTCGCGCCCTCCGCCACCACCTACGCCTCCCTGATTATCGGCCAGGCCGCCAAGGCCGGCTGCACCATTCCCATCACCGCCGGCGACACCTGGGAGTCCTCCGTCATTCTGGACGCCCAGAAGGGCACCGGACTGTCGGTTTACTGCTCCACGTTCTTCGATGAGAACGACGAGTCCGGCACGGCGTCCGCGTTCGTCAAGGGCTTCAAGGAGTGGCTGAACGCCGACAGCCAGCGCCTGACCAACAACGGCGGCAACGACATCGTCGCGGCCGTTTCCGCGCTGGGCTATGACGCCTATATGACCGCCATCGAGGCTGTCAAGGGCGCGCAGTCCACCAAGGGCTCCGATATCCAGGCTGCGCTGTTCAACGTGGACTTCGACGCCGTCACCGGCCACATCACCATCGACAAGACCACCGGCGACGCCAACAAGACCATGGCCTACATCAAGCAGGCCACCGACGGCAAGTTCACCTTCATCAAGACTCAGTCCGTCTCCAAATAATCGCCGGACAAAAGACCCAAACAAGAGCGAAGCGCGGGCGGGACTGATCCCCGTCCGCGCGGGAAACGACGGGGGCCGTGGGATCAGGACGACAGGCTGCGGACGGCGCGGATTCGCGCCGTACCCGGCCGCTGTCCCCCGCGGTCCCGCGTCCAATCTCAGGAGGTGTCTGCTTTGCCTCAGACTGTTCCGCCGGGAGCGGGCGGAGGCAGGGCAGAACCCAAAAAATCTGGAGGTGCCTTTATGGCTGCAAAAATCCTGCCCTATCTGCTGGGCGGTATCTCCGTGGGCGGCCAGTATGCGCTGATTGCCATTGGCTATACGATGGTGTACGGCATCCTGCGCCTGATTAACTTTGCTCACGGCGATATTTTTACGGTGGCCGGTTTCCTGATGGTCTACGCCGCCGCGACCATGCCGCTGTACTGTTCCATTCCGCTGGTGATCATGCTGACGATCCTTTTGGGCGTGCTGGTGGAGAAGGTGGCCTACCGGCCGCTGCGCACCGCGCCCAGAATGTCGGTCATGATCTCCGCCATCGGTATGAGCTATCTGCTGCAAAACCTGATGTGGTACATGACCGGCGGCCTTGCCAAGCAGTATCCCACGCTGCCCTGGATCGGCGACAAGATCACCGTGGCGGGCTATACCACCAGCCGCGTGACGCTCATCACCCCGTTTTTGACAGTGGTTCTGGTGGTGCTGCTGGTGCTGCTGATCCAAAAGACCAAGATCGGCATGGCCATGCGCGCCGCGTCCCGCGACTTTGAGACGGCCCAGCTGATGGGCATTAAGCTCAACAGCGTTATCAGCTTTACCTTTGTGGTGGGCTCCGGCCTCGCCGCCGTGGGTTCCATGCTGTACTTCTCCAACTATGCCACTGTCACCCCCACCGTGGGTGCCATGCCCGGACTGAAGGCCTTCGTGGCCGCCGTGTTCGGCGGCATCGGCTCCATTCCCGGCGCGGTTATCGGCGGTTTCATCATCGGAATCTGCGAGAGCTTCATCAAGGGCGCCGGCGCCACCACATTCTCCGACGCGTTTACCTTCGCCCTTTTGATCGTGATTCTGGCAGTCAAGCCCACCGGCCTCTTCGGAGAGAATCTGACGGAGAAGGTGTGACGTGATGAAGAAGAACAATTCCCGCCGGACGCTGATCGCCGCCGGTCTCATCGTCGCCATGCTGGCGCTGCTGCTGGTGCTGGACAACGTGCCCGGCGTGCCGCCCATGCTGCTCACGGTGCTGCGCAAGGGCGCCATCTACGCGCTGGTGGCCGTCTCCATGAACCTGCTCAACGGCTTTACGGGCCTTTTCTCCCTGGGACAGGCGGGCTTCATGCTGCTGGGCGCCTATACCTATTCTGTTCTGACCATTCCCGTGGAAAACCAGACCGCCATCTATCAGCAGTATGCCGGCGGCGGCGTCCACTTCTCCATCACGGAGAGCCTGAGCAATGCGATGGGCGGATTCGGAACGCTTTTGGGCGTCATCATCTGCCTGCTGCTTGCGGGCATCATGGCGGCTATTTTCGCGTATCTCATCGGTCTGCCGGTGCTGCGGCTGAAGTCCGATTATCTGGCGATTGCCACACTGGGCTTTGCGGAGATCCTCCGCGCCGTCGTGCAGTACGCGAAGCTGGGCCCCATCACCAACGGCTCCAACCTGCTCTACGGCTTCACCAGCTTCGACAGCTTCCGCATCGGCAGTCTGAAGCTGTCCACGGTCATGCCGTTCATCTTCTCGGGACTGTGCATCGCGGTGGTGGTGCTGCTCATCAACTCCACCTACGGCCGCGCCTTCAAGGCCATCCGGGACGACGAGGTGGCGGCTGAGGCCATGGGCATCAACCTCGCAAAGCACAAGCGCATGAGCTTTGTGATCTCCTCTTTCTTCGCGGGAATCTCAGGCGCGCTGCTGGCCATGTATCAGGCCTCCGTGCAGGCCACCACGTTCAAGGCGGCCATGACCTATGAGATTCTGCTGATCGTGGTGATCGGCGGCATCGGCTCCATCTCCGGCTCCATCATCGCCTCTTTCCTGTTCGTGGGCTGCTCGGAGTGGTGGCTGCGCTTTTTGGATAACGAGACGACGCTGAAAAGCTTCAATGCCAAACTGATTTTTGCCATCATCTTCGGCCTGATCGTGCTGGGGATCCTGGTTTTGACCCTGTGGAGACAGGTAAAGACCGGAAAGCTGCCGGTGGCCACGGCTCCCGGCGGAAAGAGAAAGGTCCTGTTCGGCCGGTCGGCGGTCGGGCCGTCTCTGCTGGCGCTGGCCGTCCTTGCGTGGGATGTGTACTTTGTCATCAGCCCGAAGCTGAAGCTGCCGCTGATGCGCTCCGGCTTCCGCATGGTGGTGTTCTCCGTCGTCATCATGGTCATGGTGCTCTTCTTCCGGGAGGGCATCATGGGAGATAAGGAACTGCCCGATCTGTTCGGAAAACGGCCGAAGAACGCCAAGAAGGAGGCCGCGAAATGAGCAGCAACGTGTTGAAAATTGAAAACGCCACCATGCAGTTCGGCGGCGTGGTCGCCGTGGACAATATGAACCTGGAGATCAACCAAGGGGAGATCGTCTCGCTGATCGGCCCCAACGGCGCGGGCAAAACCACCGCGTTCAACGTGATTACCGGCGTTTACGCGCCCACCAACGGAAAGGTTGACTTCAACGGCCAGACCATCATCGAAAACCATCCCCACGGCAAGATGAAAAAGCTTTACAAGGGCCAGAACGACGGAATGTACAGCCGGATTCTGGAGCCCACGCCCGACAAGATCACAAAGCTGGGCATGGCCCGCACTTTCCAGAATATCCGCCTGTGGAAGTCCCAGACGGTGTTTGAGAACATCCTCATTGCCAAGCACTGCCGCGTGACCGCAGGGCTGTTCGCCGCCACCTTCCGCGCCAACCGGGCGGAGGAGAACCGCCAGCGGGAGGAGTGCGAGCAGCTTTTGGAGGTTTTGGGTCTGCAGGACGTGCGGAACGACCTGGCGACCTCTCTGCCCTATGGACAGCAGCGCCGGGTGGAGATCGCCCGCGCACTCGCCACGGAGCCGTCGCTGCTGCTGCTGGACGAACCGGCCGCCGGCATGAACCCGCAGGAGACCGACGAACTGACTTCGTTCATCGGCAGAATCCGGAATGATTTCAAGCTGACCGTGTTCCTGATCGAGCACCACATGGACCTGGTCATGGACATCTCCGACCGCATCTACGTGCTGGACTTCGGCAAGCTGATCGCGGACGGCACGCCGTCGGAAATCCAGAACAATCAGCGCGTCGTGGACGCATACCTGGGGGTGAGCAACGATGCTTAAAATTGAGAATCTGCACGTTTCCTACGGCGGCATCCGTGCTCTGCGGGGCATCTCCCTGGAGGTGCCGGACGGGAAGATCGTCACCCTCATCGGCGCGAACGGCGCCGGAAAATCCACGATGCTGCGCACCATCACCGGCCTTGTCAAAGCGGAGAGCGGTTCCATCCGGTGGAACGACCGGGAGCTGCTGGGCCTGCCCATCGACCGCATCATTGGCGAGGGCATCGCCATGTCTCCGGAGGGCCGCCGGGTTTTCGCGGACCTGACCGTGCTGGAAAATCTGCGGATCGGCGCCTACCTCCGCAAGGACAAGGACGGGATCGAGCAGGATGTCCAGATGGTCTATTCGCTGTTTCCCCGCCTGCAGGAGCGCAACTGGCAGCTGGCGGGCACCCTCTCCGGCGGCGAACAGCAGATGCTGGCGGTGGGCCGCGCCCTGATGAGCCGTCCCAAGCTGCTGCTGCTGGACGAACCCTCGCTGGGCCTCGCGCCGCTGGTGGTGCAGGATATTTTCAGCATCATCCGCAAGATCAACGCGCAGGGCGTGACGGTGCTGCTGATCGAGCAGAACGCCAATATGGCTCTGAAGATCGCGGATCTGGCCTATGTGCTGGAGACCGGAAACATCACGCTCTCCGGCACCGGGGCGGAGCTGCTGGCCAACGAGAAGGTCAAGGAAGCCTATCTCGGCAAACATAAAAATTAAGCGGGAGCGAGCGCTGCCGCGGAAATCGGCGTGAAAACGCGCCCCGATTGTTGGACAGCACGGCTGAAAAACGAGCGGGGCGTGTTTTTGCGCCGGAACTTCGCCCGAAAGCGGGGGAGACGAGGCGGTTTGCGGTACGCGCGCCTGCCCGCCGCACGGGCAGGCGATGGAACGTTTTGACCTACCGCCGGAGACGGCGCGCGCGGTCAAATGACGGCGGGAGCATATCCCGCCGCCATAAGAGAGAAGGAGGGGAAAGGTCCCATGAGGGGAGAGCAAAAAAGCGGAATCTTTTACGCGGTGCTGGCTGCGGCGCTGTATGCCGTGAGCACGCCCTTTTCCAAGCTGCTGCTGGGCGGAATTCCCTCCACGCTGCTGGCGGCGCTGCTCTATCTGGGAGCCGGCGGCGGAATGCTGCTGACCGGCGCGCTCCAGCGGGCGGCGGGCCGCGGCGGGCAGGAGAGCCGCCTGCGGCGGGAGGACTTGCCCTATACGGTGGGTATGGTGGCGCTGGATATCCTGGCGCCCATCCTGCTGATGGCGGGGCTGACGATGACCACGGCCGCCAACGTGTCCCTGCTCAATAATTTTGAGATCGTCGCCACCAGCGTTATTGCCCTGTGCATTTTCCGGGAGAAAATTTCCCGGCGGCTCTGGGGCGCCATCGCGCTGGTCACGCTGGCAAGTGCCCTTTTGTCAGTGGAGGATGCCGCCAGCTTTTCTTTCTCACGCGGCTCTCTGCTGGTGCTGCTGGCCTGCACCTGCTGGGGCTTTGAGAACAATTGCACCCGCGCGCTCTCTGCCCGGGACCCGCTGGAAATCGTGGTGGTCAAGGGTTTCGGTTCCGGGACCGGCTCGCTGGTGCTGGCGCTGGCGTCGGGGGAACGCCCGGCCCGGGCGGCGTTTTTGCCGGCGGCTCTGGGGCTGGGCTTTGTGGCCTACGGCCTGAGCATTTTCTTTTACATTCGGGCACAGCGGTTTTTGGGCGCCGCCAAAACCAGCACCTATTATGCGGTGTCACCGTTCATCGGTGCCACCGTCTCCCTGCTGATCTTCCGGGAGCTGCCGGCGCCGCGGTTCCTTTTTGCCCTGGCGCTGATGGCCGCGGGCGCGTGGCTCGCCTCGTCGGACGGGAAACAGGAAAAGCAGGCTCCGTCCGACGGCTGAGCGGAGCGGGCAAAACCAAAATTCACGCGGCGGCAGGATACTCGCTGCCTGCATCTGAGCAGCCAAGGGCCGGGTTCTGAATTTCAGAACCCCGCCCTAAAAAAATAATTTCCTGTTTGAGAAAAAGTCCGGCGGAACCTGAACGCGGCAAAAGCGCGCCGCAGCGGGGGAACTGCCGCCAAAGGGTCCTCGCCGTTCCGTCCGCCGCGGACAGCCCGGGGCTCTCAGCCTGGGATATCCGCCACGGTCCGGGGGAGGGGGGAGAGGCGCAGCTTTTTTCCCACCTGAAAGAGCGTGGGCTGCTGGAGGCCGCAGGAGCGCAGAAGGTCCTCGTCGGAGAAGATCGCCTCCGGTTCGCCGTCCGCCGCCAGTCCTCCGTCCCGAAAGACCAGCAGACGGTCCGCCCAGCACCATGCAAAATCCACATCGTGAGTGGCGATGACCAGTCCCAGCTCCCGCCGGGCCAGCTTGCCCAGATTTTCTTCCAGCAGACGGGTGTTGGCCGGGTCCAGACTGGAGGCCGGTTCGTCGAACAGCAGCAGCTGAGGCTCCATGGCCAGTACGTCCGCGATGCTCACCCGCTTTTTCTCGCCCCCGGAGAGATCGTGGGGCGCGCGGTCGTACAGCGGCTGCAGCTGAAGATCGCCCACCGCCGTGTCCACGCGGCGGCGCACCTCTTCCTGAGAGAGTCCCAGATTCATCGGGCCGAAACTGATCTCCTCCGCCACCGTGCCTGCAATCAGCTGACTGTCCGCGTCCTGAAAGACCAGCCCCACGCTCTGGCGCAGGCGGATCAGTTCTGACCGGCTCCCGCCGACCTCCCGGCCGGAAAGGAAAATTCGTCCCGCGTTCGGACGCAGGACGCCGTTGCAGCAGAGAAAAAACGTGCTTTTCCCCGCTCCGTTGCTGCCCAGCACGGCCACCTTTTGACCGCCGGACAGCGTGACGCTCAGATCGGAGAGGGCGGTGCGCCCCTCCTCGTATGCATAGCAGATGTGTTCCAGCCGCAGAATTTCTTTCAAATCAATCACTCACCTCAACCGGGAATCAGCGCAATACCGGCTGCAAAGGCCGTCACCGCAAGCGCGGTAAGCGCGTGTGCGGTCCGCAGCGGCCGCCGGGACTCCAGAAAGCAAATCTGCCCTTCGTAGCAGCGGCTCTCCATGGCGTCAAAATTTTTACTGGCCTGCCGATAGCTGCGCGCCAGCAGATTGGCGTAGATCTTTCCGGTGGTGCGCAGGCCCGTCCGCCAGTTCCGGTAGCCCATGCGGCTCCCGGCGGCGTCTTTCATGGTGCGGTGCATCTCCAGCAGCACGAAAATATACCGGTAGATGAGATACATCAGCTCCGCCACAATGTCCGGGCAGCGGGCGCGGCGCAGCACGCCGATGATCTGCGAGACCGTGGTGGAGAGACTGAGAAGATAGAGGCAGCTCACGGCGCCGAGGACCCTTGCCGCCAGCAGTTCCGTTCGAAGCTGGGCCGCGGCCGTGACGGAGAAAAATCCGCCGAATGCCGGAAAACTCATGACTCCGGCTGCCTCCGGCCCAAACTGCCACAAAAGCGCCAGCAGGGAGAGGAGGAGAAAAATCAGGGGAACCGCCAGAAGATGCAGATAATCGTGGAGATGCACTCCGCCCACGGCAGTGATGAGCACCGCCGCAAGGATGGTCAGCGCCGTCCCGCACCAGACGGAGCGGCCGCACAGGCAAAGGCAGATCAGGGCCAGCACCGTCCAGAATTTAAGACCCGGAGAGACGCACTGGAGCCGGGACCGCCGGGCCAGCTGATCCGCCGGCAGGATACCCTCATGGGAGTGACGTCCCAGCACGGCGAGAGCGCCGCCGGCCCCGGCACACACCGTCGCGAGCAACCAGAAAGGGACCCGGCCCAGAAACATAAACCCCAGGACTGCGGCTGCCAGAAGTCCTGCCGCGGTCATGCCGCGCCCTTCTTCTCGTCCGGACGGCGGGACTTTTCATGGGTGTCCCGATCCCCGCCGTATTTTTTCCGCGCCACCAGGTAGCCGAAACAGAAGGCGACGATGCCCACGCCGATGCCGGTCTGGACGCAGAACAGCAGGCTCTCCACCTCGCCGGGCAGCTCGTGGCCCAGCAGCTTTTCCATGACGGGGGTAAACCAGGGAGTGTAGGTGTCGCCCGTAACCTGCTCCACCATCTTGCTTCCGGCGTCGTCGCTGCCGCCGAAGTCGGCGCCCTTGAGCGCGAACAGGGGGATTCCCGCGATCAGGATGACCGCGAGGACGGAGATCAGTACAAAGCGCTTGTTTTTAGACATGAGACGCCTCCTCTTTCCGAAAGCCCAGCTCCCGCAGCTCGGGAGAGGCGAAGCTCTCCATTCCCATGACGATCAGCACGGTCAGGATTCCCTCAATCACGGCGAGGGGAAGCTGGGTGGGGGCGAATACGCCCAAAAACATGAGGGCGCTGCCGGCCACGCCGCCGGAATCGCTGGGATACGCCAGCGCCAGCTGGAAGCTGGTGACGCAGTAGGTGAGGAGATCGCCCAGAAACGCGGCGAGAAAGATGTTGAATTTCCGGTTCCAGTGCAGCTTTTCCCCCAGCTTGTACAGGCCGAAAGACACCAGCGGCCCGGCAATGGCCATGCTGAACGTGTTGGCGCCAAGCGTGGTGATGCCGCCGTGCGCCAGCAGCAGCGCCTGAAAGATCAAAACAATGATGCCCAGCACACAGGTGACGGAGGGCCCGAACAGGATGGCGCTCAGGCCGGTGCCGGTCATGTGGCTGCAGCTGCCGGTGACGGAGGGAATCTTCAAAGAGGAGATGACAAAGATGAACGCGCCGGACATGGCCAGCAGAATGAGAACCCGGCGCTTTTCCCGCACCAGACTCCGGATGCGGGCGATGCCCCGCACCAGAAAGGGAACGCAGACCGCGCCCCAGACGATGCAGTGGGCGGCGGGGAGATAGCCCTCCATAATGTGCATGGCTTCGGCGCCTGCGCACAAAAGGACCGCCAGCGCGGCCGTCATGGCGAGGCGAAGCTCCGTCCTTTCACGTTTGTTCCAACGCATGATCGGTTCCCTCACTTTCATTCGCGAATGATAAGCCCAAGCTGAAAAAGGGCGTTTTCCCAAGATCCGCAGGATTTTTGAAGCCGCTGGCGCAGTTCGTCCGGCACCTCTGTCCGGCGGGGCGGACGGCCCAGACGGCCGGAGAGCGCCTGCACCTGCGCAAGGTCAGCCCTGGTCTGCGCGTCCGGGCGCAGCAGGCGGTAATAGCAGTCGCTGAGCGTAGTGCTGTGGCGGCGGGGTTTTTGCTCACCCGCGGTAAAGGTCGTGGAAAAGGGGGCAATGTGAATGACCGGCTCCAGACCGATCTGAAAAAGGGCGTTGCGCCAACTGCCGCAGCGGGCCACCAGCCGCGCTTTCAGCTCCGGGTCCACCTCGCAGCGCAGGGGAGAACGGCCCAGACGCTCCGCTTGCTCCCGGAGGCGGTGCAGCGCGTCCCGGACCTCCGGCTCCAGATCGTCGATGCGATAGACGGAGCTTTTAAAAAAGCACCGCGGGTCGATGTCGGCGGCCGTCAGGACCTCGTGCCAGGTCCGCAGGTATCGGGAGACGGCCTCCGCCGTCTCCGGCAGGTCTGTGGGGTGGGGAAGCCGCCCAAGCTCCCGCGCCTTTTCCCGCACGGCGGCCAGAAGCGTCTGAAGCTCCTGACGCTCCGCAGCCTCCTGCTCCGGGGACTTGCCGCGCCCGCCGGCGGACTTGCTCAGCCCCGCCGCGCTGAGGGCGTAGGGCCACTTCCCGAAGCGGCTGCGCAGATATTCCCGCAGGGGCCAGAACACCTCCCGCTGGGCGGGCGAATGGTTGAGCTCCCGGGCCGTGCGCACCAGGACCGCGAGAAGCTGTTCATCCGTGAAGGCGGCGCAGATCTGACGGCCCCGGGTACGCTCCAGCGAGTAGGTACGGAAGATCTCGGAGTCCGGGTCCTCCCGGCCCATCTCCCGGTCCGGGCATTCCCGGGACAGCGCCAGGAGCTGTTCCTTGCATTTGCGCACTTCCTCCGTGGTCAGTTTTCTCTCCTCCATGCAAATCCCCTCTGCAAAAAATAAAAACCGCGGCAGAGATTTTTCTCTGCCGCGGTCGTTTTTCCACGGGATACGAAACCGGAATGCAGACGCACTCCTGTTCCGCCTCTTCTTGTAGGTCTCCTGGCTGATGCCTTCGGAACGTTGCAGTTCCACGCCTGCCCTTCGCCTTCTCAGGTTTCCCCAATGGCTGATAATCCTATCGTGAGGGCAGTCTCGGCAAATACAGTGGCGTTGCCGCTCGGGAGTTTGACCCGATTCCCTTGTCCATCCATGCTGCGCATGGCCACAAAAAGATTCAGTTGTTCCCTGCGGATACATCCCGCAAAGTCAGCACAGGGGATCTGCGTCGATCCTGCTCTTTATTTACTGTCAGCATACACAAAATGCGTTCCGCTGTCAAGCAAATTCCTTTCGAAATCGCCGGATACGGCAGGCATTTCAGAATTCGATGCCGCGCCGGGCGCGGATTCCCCGGTCGAATGGATGCCGCTCCTTTTCCATCCGGGTGATATAGTCCGCCCGGGCGAGCAGCTCCTCCGCCGGATCCCGCCCCGTCAGCACCAGCTCCGGCCGGCCCGCCACCTGCGCCCGGTCCAGAAGTGCCAGCAGCGCGTCCGGTTCCACGAGGCCGTGGCGGAAAGCGGAGACGATCTCGTCCAGTACCACAAGGCCGCAGCGCTCCGCCTCCTCCGACGCGGAACGGAGCAGCGCCGTATAGCGCCCGCGCATCTCCTCCCGCTGTTCGGGCGTCATGTTCTTATAAAAGCCGTAATCCACAGGGGAAAAGCGGCACTTGACGCCCAGCTTTTCCAGCATGGGCATCTCCGAGGAGCGGCCGGGCTTCATGAACTGAACGAACAGAACCGACATTCCGCTGCCCGCCGCCCGGACGGCCAGCCCCACCGCGGCGGTGGTCTTTCCCTTTCCGTCCCCGCAGTAAAGATGGATCATTCGACACCCGCCTTTAAGATCCGGTAGACCGCGTCCATGTCCAGCGCTCCGCGGACCACCTCGGCCAGCTTGTCATATTGCTGTTCCTTATATTCCCGGGGGTCGAACCGCACCGGCGCGCCGGGGTCCAGTCCCTTTTTGCGGCACAGGGCCGCCACGATCTCAGGGGCGATGCCGCCCTCGTCGAAAAAGCCGTGGACGTACGTGCCGTAAGCGCAGCCGCAGCCGATCACGGGCGCCTTCGCCTCCCGGCTCACGCCCATGTGGATTTCATAGCCGGTGTATGCCTGCCCGTTGAGAGAGGCCAGCGGACCCTCCAGCCCGGACACGGTGCCCGCCGTCTGGGTGCGGGTCTTGTGCTCTTCAAAAACCGTGTCGATGGGCAAAAGCCCCAGTCCCCGGACCTCGCCGCCGCCCTCCACGCCGGAGGGATCCTTGAGTGTCCGTCCCAGCATCTGATAGCCGCCGCACACGCCGAACACCACTGTTCCGTTGCCCGCCGCCCGCACTACGGCGGTCTCCAGGCCGCTCTGGCGCATCCACAAAAGATCGGAGATGGTACTTTTGGTGCCGGGCAGGAGGATCATGTCAGGCCGGCCCAGCTGCCGGGGAGAGGAGACATACCGCACCGACACGTTTTCGTAGCGCTCAAAGGGACTCACATCCGTAAAGTTGGAGATGCGGGGCAGCCGGATCACGGCGATGTCCACCTCCCGGACCTCCGGGGGCGCGTCCAGACGGCGGGAGAGGCTGTCCTCGTCGTCGATGTCCACGTTTACCATGGGGACCACGCCCACCACCGGGAAGCTGCCCATGGGCGCCATGCGGCGCTCCAGCATCTCAAGACCGGGCCGCAGAATGGCCGGGTCACCCCGGAACTTGTTGACAATCAGCCCCCGCACCAGCGCCCGCTCGTCCTCCTCCAGCAGGGCCACGGTGCCGTAGAGCTGGGCGAACACGCCGCCGCGGTCCACGTCGCCCACCAGCAGGACCGGAGCCTCTGCCCGCCGGGCCATGCCCATATTCACAAGATCGTCCGCCCGCAGGTTGATCTCCGCCGGGCTGCCGGCGCCCTCGATCACGATCACGTCGTTTTCCGCCGCCAGAGAGTCGTAGGCCGCCATAATCTCCGGGACCAGCGCGCGCTTATAGGCGAAATACTCCGCGGCCCGCATATTGCCCCGGACTTCGCCGTTGACGATGACCTGGCTGCCCACGTCCGTGGTGGGCTTGAGCAGGACGGGATTCATGCGGACGGAGGGTTCGATCCCCGCGGCCTCCGCCTGCACCACCTGCGCCCGGCCCATCTCCAGCCCCTCTTTCGTGATGAAGGAGTTGAGGGCCATGTTCTGGGATTTGAACGGTGCCACCCGATAGCCGTCCTGACGGAAAATGCGGCACAGCGCCGCTGCCGTCAGGCTTTTGCCGGCGTTGGACATGGTGCCCTGAATCATGATCGCCTTAGCCATGCAGAATCTCCTCCATCGCGCCGATCAGCGCCGTATTGCACGCGTGGTCCTTGACCGCGCAGCGATAATAGGAATCGTCCAGCCCGGGGAAGTTGCCGCACCGGCGGATCAGGATTCCGCGCTCCAGCAGCTTTTCGTAGAGCGGAACCGGGCTTTGCAGCAGCAGAAAATTTGCCTGCGACGGAAAGACCCGGCAACCCGCCTGTTCCAGTCCCTGGGCGAGAAAGGCCCGCTCCCGGCGCACCGTCTCCTGCTCTTTTTGCAGAAATCCGGCGCACCCCAGCGCTGCCAGACCCGCCATCTGAGCCGGGGTGGAGACGTTCCAAACCTGTCCCAGACCGCATATGGCCGCCAGCAGCGCCTCGTCCGCGCAGACGGCGTAGCCCAGGCGCACGCCGGCCATGCCGTAGCTCTTGGTGAACGCCTTGAGAATCAAGACGTTCGGCAGCTGCTCAATGTCCGGAAGGAGGGAGCATTCCGCCGGTTCGTCCGCAATGTCGCAGAAGCACTCGTCCAGCAGCAGCCGCGCGCCGGCGGCCCGGCAGCGTTCTGCCAGCGTCCACACGACGGAGCGGGGACAGGTGCGCCCAGTGGGGTTGTTCGGATTGCACAAAACCACGAGGTCGTGGCCCGGCACCGCATCCGGGGCGGAGGCAGGCAGGGCGAACGCCGTTTCCGGCCGCAGGGGAAAGTGATCGCAGGCGCAGCCTGCGGCGCGCAGCGCCTGCTCGTACTCGCAGAAGGTAGGCGTCACGATCAGCGCCCGGCGGGGCTTCGCCGCCGCCGCAAACTGAAAGATCAGCTCCGCCGCGCCGTTGCCGCAGAGAATGTGCTCCGCCGGAACGCCCACGGCCTCCGAAAGCGCGGCGCGCAGCCGGGTGCAGTAAGGGTCCGGATAGGCGCACAGCAGTTCGGCGGAATCCCGCACGGCCTGGCGCACAGCCTCCGGCGTCCCCAGGGGACTGATGTTGGCGGAAAAGTCGCAGCGCACGGCGTTGCGGTAGATGTCCCCGCCGTGGGGGTTTTCCCGGTCGATCAGCATAGCGCGCCTCCTAAAGCAAAAATCAGGGCCGCCTTTCCCGCGGTTCCCAGAATCAGAACGAGGCCCGCGGCGGCGAACATCAGCCGGCAGGATCGGGGAATGTCCTCCAGTTCAATGGGCCGCAGGTCGTCGCCGATGTACTCCTTTTGATGCCGTACCCCGCCGTACCATGCGTCTCCCGCCAGCCGGACGCCCAGCGCGCCCGCACAGGCGGATTCCGTCTGGGCGGAGTTGGGGCTGTCGTGTTTCCGGCGGTCCCGCCGCCAGATCCGCAGCGCGCCGGAGGCCGAGAGCCCCGTCAGCGCCGCCGCGGGCACCATCGCCAGCCCCGCCAGCCGGGAGGGGAGGAAGTTGGCCGCGTCGTCCAGCCGGGCAGCCACCCGTCCAAAATACAGATACCGCTCGCTGCGGTAGGCGATCATGGAGTCCATGGTGTTGATGCCCTTGTAGACAAAGCCCAGCCACGCGCCGCCCAGCAGGCAGTAGAAGAGCGGGGCGATGACGCCGTCGGATGCGTTTTCCGCCACAGTCTCCACCGCGGCGCGGGTGACGCCCGCCCCATCCAGCCGCTCCACGTCCCGGCCCACGATCATGGAGACGGCGCGGCGGCTTTGGGCCAGGTCCCCGCCCTTAAGAGCGCGGTGTACCGCCATGCTCTCGTCCCGGAGGGATCGTCCGGCCAGCACCTGCCAGCACATGACGGATTCCAGCGCCAGCCGCAGCCAGCCGCTGACCCGCTCCGCCAGATGCAGCAAAAGCCAGGGAATTCCGCCGGAGCAGAGCAGCACCACGGCGACGAGAACGCCTCCGGCGGCAAGCTCGCCGCCCGGCGTTTTGGGAAAGATCTGCCGGAGCACCCGCTCCCCGCGGCTGATAAGTTTTCCGATCCCCACCACCGGATGGGGCCAGCCGTGGGGGTCGCCCACCAGCAGGTCGATTCCGGCGCCGAGGACCAATGCCCAGAGTGAAATCAGCATATGCGCTCTCCTGAATGGGGGCCGCCGAAGCGGTTATACCCCGCGTTTTTCGGATGCGGCGAACTCCTCCGCCGCGCGGACAGTGCGCGCCACGTCGTCGTCCGTGTGGCACGCGCTGAGAAACATGGCCTCGAACTGGGAGGGGGCAAGATAGACGCCCCTCTCCAGCATGAAGTTGAAATACCGCGCAAACCGGGCGGTGTCGCACACCTGGGTGTCGGCAAAGCGCTCCACCGGACCGGGGGTGAAAAAGACGCACAAAAGGGAACCCGTCTGGTTGACGCAGCATCCGGGCAGCGCCCCGCGCAGTCCGGCCGCCAGACGGGCCGCCAGCGCCTCCGTCTGGCGATAGAGCGCGCGGTTGTCCTTCAGGGCCCGCAGCATGGCAAGACCCGCCGCCATCGCCACGGGGTTGCCGGAGAGAGTGCCCGCCTGATAGACCGGCCCCACGGGGGACACATGCTCCATCAGGGCGCGGCTGCCGCCGTATGCGCCCACCGGCATTCCGCCGCCGATGATTTTTCCGAACACATAGAGGTCCGGCTGCACGCCGAAATACTCCGCCGCTCCGCCGGGGGACAGGCGGAAGCCCGTGATGACTTCATCGAAGATCAAGAGGGCGCCGCTGCGGCTGCAAAGCTCCCGCAGTCCCTGCAAAAAGCCGGGGGCGGGCGGGATCACGGCCCTGTTGGCGGCCACCGGCTCCCGCATCACCGGCGC
>Ga0183101_1000738_pt3 | contig 28050 bp, 26 predicted proteins | sample Biomet3_FD_127790 | JGI IMG/M metagenome (GOLD analysis project Ga0183101, IMG submission 127790) | Microbial communities from bioreactor (seeded with sewage sludge) at LBNL, California, USA - Biofuel metagenome 3 | ecosystem: Engineered > Bioreactor > Anaerobic > Unclassified ...
TCTATTTTTCTATATTTTTTCACTTAATAAGTGAAAATTTGAATTTATTAAGAGCCACTTAACGAGCCATGCAAAGCATGTTTCTTATAATTTTATGAATAATTCAGGTATAAATATATCTATAAACTTTTTAATGAAAAAATCAACTTTACTTAAAATTATTTATCTTTGTCTAAATTACGCCAATTACCATCATATCCATTGCTATCAAGCCACTTATAAGTTTTTACTATTTCATTATTCTTTATTTGATATATTGAAAGTCCTCCTTGATGTGGCACGCAATATACATTTTTACTTGTCTTACCAACCATGTATCCACAGTATTCATCATTATAAGAGCCTGTAAGGCTAAACACATATACATCCTCTACTGGTAGATTCCATTTATCGTTAGCTATGAACTTATTAATATTCCCTTCAAAATATCTTTTTGTCAGCTTAGCGCCATATGCAGCATTCATTTTTGAAATATAATTACTGTCTTCTTTTAATATTAAATTTCTTGCTTCTTCAGCTTCCTTGGATGGTTTAATCCAAGTTCCATCTTCATCTAGTTCATATCCATCAATTACAGTACCATGTGCCATAGCTCCATCTTGATAAAAATAATGCCAAGTCTCATAATAATTATCTTGCACCCATCCAGTTTTCATATATCCATTTGAATCAAAATAATACGTCTTTCCATTAATGTCTCTCCATCCCTTAGCATATGAATTTCCTTCTGAGTACCACCATCCACTATTATCTTGTCTCCATTCAGCACTAGCTCCAGTTGGACTTAAAACTAATACTGAAATTACCACTAAAGCGCCAGATATTAACTTTCTCATTTTATTTCCCCCATATTTTTTCATAACATGATTTTATGTTATTTATTATATTTATAAAATATTACTAATCATATCTTATGAATATTGAATGAAATTTATGAGCTTAAACTGGTTATTAAATAATTATCATCACCTTGCTTTAATTTCACATACCTTTCTCTAAGATTGGCATTATTCCAGCATATTCTTAAGAATATATATGGTTTAGAATATATATTCTAGTATTCTTCAGAATAAATATTCTAATATTCTGAAGAATATTTATTTTTTGCAACATAATATATGTTCCAATTCACAATGCACATTTCACAATTACGGCTAAAATTCTTGCAATATTTTTAAGATCATGATAAAGAATTATTTTTGTAATATATATTATAAAAATTTTTATCAAGAAACTTTCTTAGCTTTAAACGTTAACCGGCTCGTCTATTTGGATTGAGTTCAGAATTTTCATAAATTCATCACCCATTATGGTTTCCTTGAAAATTAGATGCGATGATATTTTGCCCAAAGCTTCCATATTAGCCTTTAGGAGATTTTTTGCCTTTTCGTAGGATTCATTGATTATATTCATAACCTCACGGTCAACTTCAGCAGATATTTCATCTGAACAATTCCTTACTGGTCTGCCGTCAAGATATCTGTTTTGAATTGATTCAAGTCCTATCATACCAAATTTTTCTGACATTCCATACATTGTTACCATTTGTCTTGCAATACTAGTAGCTCTTTCAATATCATTTGAAGCACCTGTAGTTATTTCATTAAACACAAGATCTTCAGCTGCTCTTCCTGCAAGAAGAACAACTATCTGTTCTAGCAATTCATCTTTAGACATAAGGTACTTTTCTTCTTCCGGCATCTGCATAGTATATCCAAGTGCTCCCATTGTTCTTGGAACAATTGTAATCTTATGAACTGGCTGAGTCTTTTTCTGAAGCGCTGAAGCTAATGCATGTCCAACTTCGTGAAATGCAACAAGACTTTTCTCATTCTCAGTCATTACTCTATCCTTTTTCTCTTTACCTGCAATTACAGTTTCGACTGCCTCAAATAAATCATCCTGCCTAACCGTATCTCTCCCCATTCTTACAGCTCTTAAAGCAGCTTCATTAACCATGTTTGCAAGATCAGCACCAACAGCACCAGCAGTAGCAAGTGCTATCTCTTTTAAATTAACGCTTTCATCCATTATTATATTCTTGGAGTGAACCTTTAATATATTTTCTCTTCCCTTAAGATCTGGTTTATCTACTATAACTCTACGATCAAAACGTCCAGGTCTTAATAGCGCTTTATCAAGGACTTCTGGTCTATTAGTGGCTGCAAGAATAACAACTCCCTTTGAAGAATCGAAGCCATCCATTTCAGCAAGTAACTGGTTTAAGGTCTGTTCTCTTTCATCATTTCCACTTATATTACCTTCTCTACTCTTACCTATTGCATCAATTTCATCAATAAAAATAATACATGGTGCTTGCTTTTCAGCTTGAGCAAACAAATCTCTTACTCTTGAAGCTCCAACACCTACAAACATCTCTACAAAACCTGACCCAGAAAGTGAGAAAAATGGTACCTTTGCTTCTCCTGCTACAGCTTTTGCAAGTAATGTCTTTCCTGTACCTGGAGGTCCTACTAAAAGTGCGCCTTTAGGAAGCTTAGCTCCTATCTTTGTATATCTTTCAGGTTTGTGAAGAAAATCAACTATCTCCTTAAGAGATTCTTTAGCTTCTTCCTGACCTGCTACATCTTTAAAAGATACTCCTGTAGTCTTTTCAACATATACCTTCGCATTACTTTTTCCGACGGACATAAATCCTCCTCCGCCGCCTCCAATTTTATTACTTAAAGACTTCATGAACCAATTACCTAACATATAGAATATAGCAAAAGGTATAATCCAAGAAAGTATAAAACCGATAATTGGAGACTGAGTATTTTTTACAGGGGTAGTAAACTTTACATCTGCATTATATAGTTTATCTACAAGTTGAGGATAATCTAAGTTGCCAGTATAATATAATTTTTTATTTACAACTGAAGCATCCTCATCACTTTTTGGTGTTATAACAAGCTTGTCACTATAGATCTCAACTGATTCTACTTGTTTATTATTTACCATTGTAAGAAATTCACTATAATCAATTTGTTTATGATTTGACTGAGAAATCAAATTTATAACTATGTTTATTACTAATGTAATTATAAGCGCTGCTATAATGTATTTCGGTAACTCCTTTTTATTGGGTAATCCATTTTTTTTAGGCGACTCTTTTCTATTTTGAAACATAAACTTTCCTCCTTTAATATTAGCAAATTACAACCTTAACCAAATAATCTGTATTGTATGGACTTTAACACGCTCCATGCATGATAATTTATTATTCTCTATCACTACTTCCCATGAATAAAAATATAAGGTGAAGCAAACTTGCAACAGCAGTTATTGCAGAAGCAACATAAGTCATAGCTGCTGCATTTAGCACTTTTTTTGCAGGAGCCATTTCATTAAAACTAAGTATTCCTTGGGATTCTAACTCTGATATTGCTCTTTTACTTGCATTAAATTCTACTGGTAAAGTTACAAAATAAAATGCTACCGCCCCAGTAAAAAACACTATGCCTAGTTGTGCAAGCAAAGGAATTTGAAATATTAATCCAAAAATCGCCATATATGGGCCTGCCATAGAACCTATATTTGCAATTTGTACAAGCCCACTTCTTATAGAAAGTGGTGCATATTGTACTTTATGTTGTATTGCATGTCCAGTTTCATGAGCTGCAACACCTATGGCTGCAACAGAATTGCTGTAATATACTGATTCAGATAATCTCACTACCTTTTTTCCAGGATCATAGTGATCAGTTAAGCTGCCTGCTGTGGGAACTACAGCTACATCATAAAGTCCATTTCTATCAAGAATTCTCCTTGCAACATCTGCACCAGTAAATCCTCTAGCATTGCCATAATTGCTATACTTGTCAAAAGTTCCTTTTACTTTAAATTGACAATAAAGCGAAAAAGCCAATGCCGGTAAAACTAAAATAATATAATAAATGTCCATGTTTATCCCTCCACTATCTTGATTTTATAGTTTTAATTTAACAAAAAAGACCTTTGATCTGATTCAGTAACAACTAAATCGTATCAAAGGTCTTGCTTTCCATTTGGAGTATAGAACCAGGCAGTTTTAATTGCCGGTTGTTGGCTCTATAGCTTATAAGCTACTCCCCTAAGTTATATGAAGTATATCATACCTTATTATATGGTGTCAATACATATTAATTCACAAATTTCTATTTTGTTTTAATTTTCACTACATTCCGACATTTTATAAATATAGGTAATTATTTAAGACTATGAAAAGTGTCCAAACCTCAATAAATATTCACCTAGCTTACGACATTGATTAATCATAATGCAATAATAATAAATTATTTCACTGATGCTTCATAGATTTCTTTAATTGATTTTAATATTGTTGCATTAAATTCTTCTTCAGTTTGCTGAGCAGTGAGCCCTTGAGATAAAGCTCTTGAAAAACTGGCAATTAATCCATTATTGCGTCCGAGTCTTTCGTTTGCTTCTGCTTGACTATAACCACCTGACAGAGCTACTACTCTGACAACATGTGGCTCATCTATTAAATCAATGTAGAAATTATCTTGAGTTGGTATTGAAAGTTTAAGCATCACTTTTGTTTCTTTATCAAGTTTTGATAATTGCTCTAAAATTTCAAGTTTTAAAAGTTTTTCAGATTCTTCCTTATCGGTGCTATGGATGTCAACTTCTGGTTCAATAATAGGAACAAGACCTGCTTCTACAATCTGTTTACCAATTTCAAATTGCTGATCAACTACCATTTTAATTCCTTTAGCATTTGCTTCCTTAATAACTGAGCGCATTTTTGTTCCAAAAATGTTTTTTTCTACTGCCTGCTTTAAAAGATCATCTAAATTACTTATTGGTTTCATAAGCTGAACACCATTTTCAATTTCAGTTAAGCCTTTATCAACCTTTAAGAAAGGTACAATATTTTTTTCCTTCCAAAGATAATCAGGTGTATATTGATTGTCAATAGTACGATACATTGTGTCTTCAAATAGTATAGCACCCAAAATATATTCTGAAGTAAATGCTGGACTCTTTATTATGCGCTTCCTCATTTCATGTACTTGATCAAACATTTCCTCCTCATTAGAATAACTATTTTCTTTAATCCCATACTCAAGTAACGCTTTTGGAGTACTGCCACCACTTTGATCTAAAGCTGCAATAAATCCTTTACCTGTATGTATTCGGTTCATTTGATTTTCATTCATCTAATTCTCCTCCTTCTCTTTATCTTAGATTAGAATCATGTCTTACTTTTTATTATAGTGTCTTTCTCTATTAATTATGCGTTTGCTAATATTATAAATTTAACACAATCTGCAATCACTATAAATAAAGCTCAAAGAAATAATATAAGTCCTTTGAGCTTTATTTATAAATTCACATATAGTTGATTAATTATTATCCAAACTAATGAGTAATTGAATACTTTTTTATGAATTACGCATAACTAATGTTGGAATATATTAAAATGATTAATTCTATTAAGTAAATTACTTAATTCAGCTCCTTCAAAGGAACTTATTTCACTAGTAAATTTTGCTTTAAATATACTATGGAAGGGGAAATATATTATGAAAAAATCTACTATAGTGTTTTTTATATTTTTATTATTGTCATTTACTAATTTAGCTCAAAATACCAGTGCTGCTCCCATAAGTTTAAGTCAAGGTATTTATAATGTACGAGATATTAATCTACCAATAGGTTCTACTGTGACGGCTAGAATTAATGACCCTAACGGTAGAGTTATTATCTTCGTCATTGATAATAACCAATACATGAGAGAACTTACAAGGTTAGATTCTCAATCAAACGAACAAACTCTTAAACCTTTTAACTATGGCTATTCAGTTATAATTTTGGGGAATACTCCTGTTACTTTCTCCTAAAAAACTTTCTCAATTCATATACTTTTAATTTTTTCTGCAATAGCAGCAATATAATTTCAAAACCAAAAGCATCAGTTAAACTTTCTAATCTACTGCTTTTAAATGTATTTACTCAACAGTGAATTTTATATTTATTTTACATACTCTTCTTATAAGTGCAATAGAGCATAAAAAATGCAGTCAAGTTAATGACTGCACTTAATGGGATCTAAAGTAAAAATTGAAAATAGCTCAACTTTCACAACTATATTTTATCACATTTATTTATAAATTTTAAGCAATAAATAAAGCAGTAGAAAAATTTCTTCTAACTACTGCTTTTAGTTTTACTTTATTGGGCAATTGCCTTCATTAATGTTACAACATCATCTTCACCCGGTAACCAAGCACCGCCTTTTTTAGTTAATGTTATTGTTACTGTCTGTGGTTCTTCTTTTAATATACCAGACGCCATACTGCCCCCTATAAGCTTAAAAGCTTCTGTATATATTTGTTGTTCAGTCATTGAAGGATTTTCAGTAACTTTTTTCATTATTTCACTCTGGCCGTTTTCAGTGATTTTCTTCATATCAAACCCTTTTATTTTAACTTGAACTTTTGCTGTGTCCTTTTCTGTTGACGCAGAAACCACTTCATATTCCACTTTAGTTAATCCTGTAATAATATCTTTCTTAAAAGAATTTTTTATATCATCTGTTAGAATGCTTTCATCTAAACCTGAATTTCCAAAGGCCATCATCATGCCATCATCAAAGCTACTTCTAAATTCAGTATAATCTTCTTCCTTCATCCCTATCTTGTCCATATTAGTTTTATCATCTTTTAAAAGTAGATCTAAAAATATTTTAGCACTTTCTTCTGGAGTTGCTTTTGTTCCGCAACCTACTAGCATTATTGTTACCATCATAACAGCTAACAATATGGTAGAAATTCTTTTGATTTTTTTCATTATTATTCCCCCTAAAATATAGTATTTAATTTCATATAGCAATACATTAATTACCACATGGTTAATATTTTATTATATTTTCCAATTAATTTCAACATTTATTTCATATTAATTCAATACTTGGGCATATATGTAACCATTTAAGTTAAATAATAAAGAGGCAAACTAGAAATTCTTAACTAGAGCGCCTCAATTGCTTTATTCACATTTCGCTATAAGCATATATTACAAACTATAATATAAGTTGTTGGAAAATACAGGACTCGAACCTGTGGAGCTTTTACACTCACTAGCTTAGTAAGCCAGCCCATTAAACCACTCTGACAATTTTCCATATAAGAGAATATTATTTAATTGTTCTCCTTAGCAATTCATTGTACTCATTCAGTGCAAAGTTTAATCTTCTACACGCACTAATCACCTCCCTATCTAATGAATTTCCTTCATCGCCCATAATTTTGCATAAGGCTTGTCTCATTCTACTAATCATCATCTCTTTTTCTTTTAAATATTCCAAATATTTACCCTCCTTACTTTTTTTATTAGTATAACCCCTAAATAGTAAAATTTATGTATCACTTGTTACATAAATAGGTTGCGGCCAAAATATTCATATTATTTACATATATTCTATGTATAACCTCAGAACTTCAAATGTAATTACTTAATATGATGAACGCATGAAAATTATATATTTCTGGATTAATAATTCCACATCTGTTTTATAACCTAATTTTCTATTGTTCTCTGTGTATATTGTTTAACATTTCTTAAGTGTATCTAATATATTAAAAGTAAATGAGGTGTTTATGATGCCAAATAATGAAAATGAAATATTTTATATAGTTGGCGCCATACTTACTATATTAGTAAACGTGCCAGAGATTATAAGACAAATAAATATTAATTTAAAGTTCAATGAATCTATAAAGCACCATAAAATACTATGATTAGGATGCAAAAAAAGCGCTTAGAATAATTCTAAACGCTTTTTCCTTCCAAAAATTAATTCCTCTATAATTGTAATTTTGTCTTAGTTGAATACAGAAACATTTATTTCACTAGTTATATTTAATAATAAAAAGCATTCCCTCTAATTTAATATAATACTACAAAGGTATATTTTCTTATTCACAATTAATAGATATCCTATATTTTAAACTTAGCTATAATCCATCTTAACTCTTCAGACATTTGAGATAGAAGTTTACTAGATGAAGCTATCTCCTCAACAGATGCTAATTGTTCCTCAGCCGCTGCCGATATTGTTTGAGTCTCATCAGCTATATTACTACTTATGTTTTTAATATTATTTACTGAATCAACAGATTCTTTAGTTCCTACAGTTACTTCAGTGATAGAATATGATATTTCATGAATCTGACTAGATATTTCTATTATCATTTGAAGGATTTCCTTAAAACTTATTCCTGCAACATCAACGACATCTGCTCCTGTTTTAACTTCTTTTGAGTTTTCATTCATAACAGCAACTGCACTATTGGTTTTGTTTTGTACATCATTAATAATTCCAGCTATTTCTTTAGTTGCCTCTTGTGATTGTTCTGCTAACTTTCTAATTTCTTCCGCTACTACACTAAAACCTTTCCCGGCTTCCCCAGCCCTTGCAGATTCTATTGCCGCATTTAATGCTAGAAGATTTGTTTGCTCTGATATACCTTGGATTGTATCAAGTATTTGTCCAATTTTCACTGATTTCTCTTCAAGCTCGCTTATAATATGCGATGTTTCACTAGTCTTTTTCTCTATTATTTCCATTTGGTTCATTGCCTTCACTACAGCCTCTTCGCCAGCATTTGCTGATATTTTTGCCTTATCTGTTAACGATGAAACAGATTTTGTATTTTCAGATACTACATTTATCTTATTAGATATGTTTTCAACCACTTTGTTTGTACTATTAGCAAAAGAAAATTGCTCATCTGCTCCATGTGCCATTGTTGTTACTGCGGATGCAACTAGATTTGATGCATCTGCTGATTGCTCAGCACTTGCTGTAAGCTCTTCAGATGATAATACTAACTGCTCAGATGTATTTCCTAATTGTTTTATTAGTTCAATAATGTTTTTGGTCATCTTATCTATCGCATTACTTACAACACCAAATTCACTCTTATCATTAAGACTTTCTTCTTTTATCTTTACAGAAAAATCACCTTGTGATAAAGAACCCATGTATACTACAAAGTCATTTAATCTCTTTGTGATACGTTTTGTTATTAGTATTCCTAATAAAATTGCTAATATTGAAGCTATAATAACAATACTTATAAATGTTGCTGTTGCAATTTTTAAATTTGCTTTATCCTGAGCGTTTATTTTTTCAGCAATTTGTCTATTATGTTCTCCAAGTTCAACTAAATCAGCTAAGAAAGTATCAGCATATGATTCAACGTTTTTCTCATAGTATTCGTACGCTTCTTGATTTTTGTTTTCAATGGCTAAATCTAGTGCGACTTTTCTTCCTTCCCTATATTTAGCTAAATTACTATCAATCTTACTGATCTTATCAGCCTCAAAATCATCTAATTTCATTTTTTTATAAAGAGCCATATAGTTGTTAAATTCTTCAGCACGAGTATTTATATCTTTTGTTAAATTACTATTTTCATTTTTATCAGTAGTTACCATAATTCTAAAAATGTCAGCTGATATAGCCCTTGCATGCACTCTAGACTCACTAAGCCATTCACTAGATAGCAGTCTTTCACTATACATGACCTCCATACTTTTACTAGACGTTTGTAAAAAATAGTAACCGGTTATTCCAACTGCAAATAATCCTACTAAAGAGCAAATTATAAGCATCGCTAATTTTCTACCTACCTTTAAATTATTAAGCCACGTCATTTTATTGTCCCCCTTATCTTAATACTAGGATCTTAAATATAATTTCATTATTACAATATATTTATTAAAATGATTAATAAAAAATAAAAAACCAACAAAAACTTAATATGTTTATGGATTACTAAGTTTTAATTGGTCGGTTGCACAACTAGCTCCAAATTCTCAAAGTGCCCAGATATAGAGAATTTTTCATCGCTTCCAATTGTTCTATTTTTTATAAATACACTTACCTAATATATAGAAACATTATCATATTCATGCAAAAAAATCAATAATGCTTAATATAAATTGTCGAAATTTATTCCATTAGCTTCCGATTATACTATTCTTATTTACAGTAGAAAATTTTTAATTATACGAAACTTCCCTGTACAACCATATCAATTCACTAGTTCTCCTTAAATTAATGCATCTCAACTAATAAGTACTTTTCTAAGATTCAAGAATGAAAAAAACTACGCAGAATCAAAATTAATTCGACTTAGGATTTTTTCATAATTTTATTTACCAATAAATCACAAATAAATGCTATATATAGATAGGACGAACCTTAAAAATAGATACTAAACGCTCTATTTTTAAGGTTTCTTTTTATACATTCTTATAGAATTACATCCGCAATGTAATATTATTTTCTAAAGCACCCCCATTCTTCACAGTTCCATATATCTGTAGCAATATCTTTATAAAATTCCGATTCATGACATACTAAAATCATGCTTCCTTCATATTCTTTTAACGCACGCTTTAGTTCATTTTTAGCATTAATATCTAGGTGATTTGTTGGTTCATCTAATACTAATACATTTGTATATTCATTAATAAGTTTGCATAACCTGACTTTGGCTTGCTCTCCTCCGCTTAATATATTAATGGGGCTATCTATATGCTGCCTTGTTAATCCACACCTAGCCAATTCTCTTCTTACCTCCGTTTGAGTTAGGTGAGGAAACTCACTCCAAACATCATATAAAACTGAATTAGTGCTATTCCATGCAATTTCCTGCTCAAAATATCCTATTTTTCTATGCTCACTTAAAGTAATTTCACCATTTATAGGTTTTAGCATTCCAAGTAAGGTTTTTAGCAGAGTAGTCTTTCCTAATCCATTAGCTCCTGTTACTGCAATTTTTTGTCCTCTTTTCATTTTTAAGTTTAAAGGTTTGCTTAAAGGTCTGTTATATCCGATAATCAAGTTGCTTACTTCAAGGATTATACTTTCTGGCATTTTTACAGTTTTAAAATTAAAATGAGGTTTTATAATTTCTTTTTTTATTTCTATTCTTTCAATCTTATTAAGTTTCTTTTCTCTTGATTTAGCTTGCTTTGAAGTTGAGGCTCTTGCTTTATTTTTTCTTATATAATCTTCAAGCTTTTCTATTTCATTTTGTTGTTCTTTATATTCAATCAATCTCTGTTCTTTTCGTATTTCGTATAGTTTAATAAAATAATCATAATTCCCTTCATATCTTGTTAATACTTTGTGCTCAAGATGATAAACTACGTTTACTACATTATTTAAAAAAGCATTATCATGTGATATTAATATAAATGCATTTTCATAATTTGCTAGATAATTCTTAAGCCATTCAATATGCTCTTCATCCAAATGATTAGTCGGCTCATCCAGTAATAAAATATCTGGCTTTTGCAAAAGTAATTTAGCGAGTAAAATCTTAGTTCTTTGCCCGCCACTTAAAGTTGAAACATCTTTATCCAAAAGTTCCTTAATTCCAAGACCTACTGCAGTTGCCTGTATTTTAGAATTAATGCTATAGAAATCATCTTTATCTAATATTTCTTGCATAATAGCAATTTTATTTAAAGATTTTTCCATATCCTTCTCACTCATATTTTGAATATCAATATATAAACTATTAATTTTACTTTCTATATTAAATAAATTAGCAAATGCTTCTTTTAAGAAATTTAATGCATCAATTCCTTCTTTCAAATCAACCAATTGATCCATATAACCAATGCTGAATTTATTATTCCACTCAATAGTACCTTTATCTGGTAATATCTGATCAGTAATGATTTTCATCAAAGTCGATTTTCCTTCTCCATTAGCACCAATAAGTCCAATATGCTCTCCTTTTAATAACCTAAAAGATACATCATTAAATAATATTCTATCGCCAAATGAATGACTCATGTTTTCAATTGTTAAAATACTCATATTCTACATCTCCTTGTGTCCTCATAATAAATGATATCATCATGTAATATGAAGACCAAGTTTAAGAATAAATCTGTAATGTTTATAATCATGCTGAAAAAAGGCATATTCTCCATAGTAATGACTGTGAAAAATATGCCTTTTCTCTTATATTTAAGTAGAATTTTTTTGTTTCCTTATTATTCTTCTAATACTACCTTCAGTTAAAAAATACTGTTCAGCTAAAATTTTAACGGACATTCCAGATGAATACTTATCAAAAATTTCTTTATCTCGTGCACTAAGATATCTTTTAGTCTCAGTATTTTCTCCCCATGATTTTTTATTTTCATTTTTTCTTGGTATATAGATATATCCACCATCTGTATATTTTTGAATTAGTTCAATTATATTATATGGCAGTATATTTTGTGCTTTTTCATATTTCATAATTTCTTCGCTCCACTCTACATTTAATATCTAAATGAAGATGCAAAGACCTATTATAATATGAAAAACTTAATGTTGATATATTGGCTCCAGGCAAAAGTTTTTCACATATTATAATCTTTGCATGGAGCTAACTACTATTACTAGAAACATAATGAATTCACTTCCTTTTTATTCTATAATATTATATCACAATAACTTGTGTCAATTTTGACGCTTTGAACCTCAAATGTAATACGTATTCCTAAATCATAAGAAGATACTTCATTATAATTTAACTCAACTTACTAAAAACATAATCAATATCTCCAGTTATTTTAGTATCTATAAATCCATTGTCCATCATACTTTTTAGTATTTCCATTGCTTTTTCGTGGGATAATCCTTTTCTATATGGTCTTTCCTCTGTAAGTGCCTGATAAATATCAAGACAAGTCATAAGGCGCGAATTAAAATCTAATTCTTTCTCTGTCATACCAAGAGGATATCCTTTTCCATTTAACTTTTCATGATGATTTGAAGCCCATTCAGTTATATCCTCAAATCCTTTTATCTCTTGAAGAGCTAATCTAGTGTACTCTGGATGTTTCATTATAATTTTAAATTCCTCATCAGAAAGTTTATCAGGCTTGTCTAACACATCATTTGGGACTGCTAGTTTACCGATATCATGAAGATCTGCAGCAATAATTAGCTTCATCTTTTCTTCCTTCTCTAAGTTATAGAAATCTGCCATAATAGCTGCCTTCTCTGATAAGCCTTGAGAATGCCTTTGAGTATAGCTAGATTTAGAGTCAATAATCTTTGACAACACATTCGTTATACCATGAATCTCTTCAAATGATAATTCCAGACTATGCTTTGGAATTCTTTTTTCTAATGCTATACTAATAAAATCATTTTCCAAATCCATCCAGAATGTTTTATCTTCAGTAACTTTAAAAAACGCTTTCACAATTCTTGAAGAAAATGATACATTTTCTTGATTTCTTACAAATTCACAAACTTTATTTTGCATATCATGATTATTATTCTGCAAATCAAAGGTCTTTTCTAAAGCATCTGCAATTGCTATAATTTGCGACATTAAAGGGATTTCTTCACCCCTTAAGTTAAAGAACCCTGTACCATCATACCTTTCATGATGGTACTTTATTATATTTTTCACATTAGTAAGCAATGGATAGTTTTTAATATTACTTTCTCCAATTGTACAATGTTCTTTTACACCTTCTAATAATGCTGCATTTTTTAATTCTTTTGTAGCTAATTTTTCATGCAGGCTATATTCACTTAACCCATTGTCATGAAGCATTGCAAGTGCAGCTACATCATGGAGCTCTTCTGAATTCAGCCCCAGTTCTTTAGCAATACTAATTGAAATATATGCAGTTCTTTTTCCATGGTTAGATGCCATCCCGAGAATATCCATCTCCACAAAGTCTAAAGCAAATGAAACAGCCATTAGAAATTCATTTAACCTAAATAACATAATCCTCCTCCTTGTTACATCAAACTTATCTTTTGTATAAAAAAACGAAAATAGTATAAAAATATTTTATACTATTTTCGGTACTTTTACCACAAAATTAGTTCATTTACCAATTATGCTATCTGCTGTTATATTTTCACCGAATTTTTACTATGTCTTTAAAAAGTATAAGACTACTGTATAAATATGCATTAAACAACTTATACAGTAGTCTTATATTATATATAGTATTTTCTACTTCTAATGTGTTATATATGGTTATGAAATTCTATTTTCCTAATAATTCATCAACTAATGCTTTATTGTTTTCTACGCAATGCCCACAGCCAGTTCCTACTTCAGTTTTTTCTTGAACTTCTTCAAATGATTTTGCGCCATTAGCAATAGCATTCTTTATGTCTTTTACTTTAACATTTTTACATCCGCATATTACTTTATCATCATCCATTATATTGCCTCCTTAGTTATTGTTAGATTAAATATAAAGCTTTTTACACTGAATAGTTTTAACACTTTTATTTTTATTATGTATACTAATAGTGAAATTCAAAGCTTTTACACCCTAAATCCAATATTAATATTTGGGGTGTAAAAGCTCTGATCAATAAAATTTCACAAATTCAGCAGCAGGCTTTCTATATCCTCTAATTTTATTACTACTCTTGTCCATTTTCCCCATAGTAATCATTAAAACTGGAACTTCGTTCTCTGGAATATTTAATAACTTACCAATTTTCTCCTTCTCAAAATAAATCATTGGGCATGTGTCCCAGCCTTTATTTTTAGCTAATAACATAAATAGCATTGCTGACAATGAGGCATTTCTTATAGCTTCATCATGTTTAAATTCTTCTCCCCAGCCTTCATAAAGACTATTAATAGTATTAAGCATGATTTCATAATCAGTTTTATCGATCATTCCAAGCATCATTGAGCCTTCATAAATTTTATCTGCTGATAAGTATGCGTTTTTATCACCTGTTACAATTATGGTTGCTGAAGCAGTTTTTATTTTGTATTGTTTAAATGATGCATCATAAACTTTCTCCATAAGCTCCTTATCTTCTACAACATAGTACCTAGCATGTTGCAAATTAAAAGCAGAAGGCGCCAGTGAAAGTTCTCTAAATATATCATTAAAATCTTCTCTAGGTATTTTAATATTTTCAATAAATTTATTAGCTGATCTTCTTTCTCTTACAATTTTTAAAAAATCATTCATTATTAACCCTCTTTTTATTCTTATTTTGTTTAAGAAATTCAACCAACCTCCCTCTGAAGATTAGTTGAACTTATACAATTCTTAATTTTCTTTCTTCATTTCTAAAATCAAAATATGAGATGTCTTTTTAGCTTTGATTAAAATATCTTCCTCAACTATTTCCATTCCATCTCTATTATTTAATTCAATGTCATTTATTATAGCGCCACCTTCTATTTGAACCAAATAGGCCTGTCTCCCTTCATTAACTTGAAAATTAATTTCTTTTCCCTTATCAAGTTCCAAAGAATAAACATTTATATCTTGATTTATTTTTATTGGCGCATTTCCATTTTTACTTGAAACCATATGAAGCCATTTATTTTGTCTATCGCTCCAGTCAAATCTATAATCTCCATAATTAGGCTTATAATCTTCCTTATCTGGGAATATCCATATCTGTAAAAATCTCAACTCATCTTTTCCTAAATTATGCTCGCTATGATATACGCCTGTGCCAGCACTCATGTATTGAACATGACCACGAGTTATTGTATTTTTATTTCCCATGCTGTCTCCATGTGTAAGTTCACCGTTAACTACATATGATATTATTTCCATGTTTCTATGTGGATGAGTATCGAATCCAGTGTTAGATTCAACTAAATCATCATTTATAACTCTTAAAACTCCAAACTTTATATTATGTGGATTATAGTATTCTGCAAATGAAAAATGAAATTTACTTCTTAACCATCCTAAATTACTACTGCCCATATTTCCGCTATCAATTACTCTTAACATTTTTTATCCTCCTCCATTTTATCTAACTCTATCAAATTTTAGATCATATTCGCAAAATATAATTTATAAATAAGTAATAGATAATAGTAAATATTTAAAAAGTATTACTAATAAACTCAAAGAGTTTTTCTACTACTCCTACTTTTTCACTCTTGCTTTTTGCTCTATTTTAAAATATGGTTAACACTTCAGTACTAATTAGTTAATTACTAATTAGTACTATTTGTTTAAAAACTAAGGTGTAAGTTTCACTTTATACACCTGATAATTTCTTTAACATATTTATTAGATCCTTTTTCTCTTCAACACTTAAAGCGCTAAAAATTTCACTTAAATTATCTACATGTTTAGGGAAGAGTTCACTCATAAGCTTTCTTCCTTTTTCAGATATGCTTATTAAACTTGCACGTCTATCCTTAGGATCAGGACGCCTATCGATCAAATCATCTTTAGCCAAGTTATCTATAACAACAGTCATATTGCCACCAGTTGAAAGAGTTTTTTCTAATATTTCACTGACTCTTAAATCTCCCTTATGATACAGTACTTCAAGCACCCCAAATTGTGAATAAGTCAATCCTCCTTCTTTGATGATCTTAAGTTCTCTTTTATTAACACTTTGTATGCATCGGCTTAATGCTATAATAGCCTTTAAATTTAAATCATTTAATTCTCCATAAGTAACTTTATTCTTATTCATGGATATAATATTATTACTAATTAGTAATAATGTCAAGGTATCATATCAAAATAGTTTTCCCAAAAACAAAAACCACACAAAAGCTTCATTGGTTTTACCCAAATCAAAAAAAGCTATCTAAAACTCAAATATTTTAAGACAGCTTCTTCAACGTATAGATTATGTATGTTAAATAATATACTTATGCTATTATCTATAACATATTACTACACTTCATGAAGGCATTTATTAGTAGGACTTTCAATCCAGATTCCCTCATAATTGTATCTTGAACCATGGCAAGGACAGTCCCAAGTCAAATCATCAGCATTCCATTTAAGTTCGCAGCCTAAATGAGCGCACTTTGTTGATACTGTATATACTTTGCCTTCATTATCCTTGTAGACACCAGCCTTTTCACCTTTATATTCTATAATACCTCCATGACCATTTCCAATACTATTTAAGGTTTCCTCTGGAATATTTATCCTCTCTGCTGTAAAATTTTTTGCAGTTATGACAAGATCCTTTGCAGCATTTTTCATGGATGCTGACATGTCAAATCTTCTTGGCGAGAATATTTCAGAGAAGTCATTTTCCTTTTCAAGAATCATATCACTTATTATCATTGCTGCAACCATTGAAGTTGTCATTCCCCATTTTTTAAATCCTGTTTCAACATAAATATCAGGAGTTTTAGATGAGTAGTGACCTATATAAGGTATATTGTCTAATGTTATACAATCTTGAGTTGACCAATGATATTTCTCTGTTGCATTTGGATAAAATTCTTTAGCAACCTTTCTTAATTCCTCGTATGCTCCCCCTTCTTCATTTTCCCCAGTTCTTCTGGCTGCACCATCAAGTATTAATAGATTCTTATAATTTCTAAATGAATATGTATTTTGATCAATACCTTTATACATTCCCTTAACATCTTGCGCATTTTCTAAAGCTATAGCATATGCTCTTTCTTGATGCATTCTCATAAAATAGTAACCTGGAGTATTTAAGAATGGATAATGCGATGCTACAACTATTTTATTCGCTTTAATTTTCATATCATTCTTTGTAACTACAGTATTATCTTCAGTAATATCAAGAGCTACTGTATTTTCATAAATAGTTAATTGTTCTGAAATTGGTCTTAGGAATTTTAGTGGATGAAACTGCGCTTGATTCTTAAATTTCAATGCTTTTTTAGCTTTTATAGGAATATTTACTTCATCTACAAGCTCCGCATCAATTCCTAATCTTTTCGCTGCATTATATTCGTTCTCAATATCTTTAATGTTGTCGGAAGTATACAAGTATGCATCTTTATGCTCAAAATCACAAGCAATTTTTTCTGCATCAATTATTTCCTTGTATCTCCTTATAGCAAGTTCATTGGCTCTTGCATATTGACTAGCTCCATCTTCTCCAAATTCTTTAATTAATTTATCATAAATTAATTCATGCTGAGATGTTATTTTAGCAGTTGTATTTTTAGTAACTCCTCCTGCTATACTTCTAGCATCAATTACAACAACATCTCTTCCACTTTTACTTAGCATATATGCTGTGAGCAGTCCTGCCATTCCAGCACCTATTACAAGAATGTCACATTGAATGTCTTGATTTAAAGTTTCTCTTTTTCTAAAATTCACTTCATAGCTCCATACACTTTCCATGTAAATCACCTCATGCTTAGTATTCCATTTTTTTAGATACTATACACGAATTTCTATTAGTTCCTACAAATAATATCAAAACCTCAGAATTGCGAAAAAAGAGGCATAAAACCTTCTGAATCGGCCTTTTTCATAATTTATATCAACAGGTAGCAACATGTCAACATGTTTCACTCTAACATAATAAAAGGCTTCTAACATAACAATAAGTATTATGCTAAAAGTCTTACCACAAATAATTTGTTATTCTAACTCCCCAACCCTTTTAAATATTTTTAGTAATCGCAAATAATGATTTGCTTCACGCAAAATATGGTCACCTAATAGTGGTACTATTATGAATTTAATTTTACACTCTAATAACCCTACTGTACCTTGTTCTTTAAATTTACCTATTGCTAAAGTCGCTTTATAACTATCATCTGTAACTTTAGAAAGTGGAACTGATTGGTTCATAGCTTCCCTTGCTTCCATTGTTAACTTATCAAACTCACGTCCAAAGTTATTTGACATATTTATTAATTCATCTTCTGTTGGATCAAGAAGTCCTCGAAGGAATTTTGCATGTTCAGCCATAATTCTATTCCAGAAATATTCCTGCTCATAAGCTTCTCTCTCTAAATCAATATCTTTGCGTTCCTGCAATCTAGTTCCATTGACTGTCAATAAATCCATAATGTAATTGGATTGCTCATTTTATAAAAGTAATTAATATTTTTGGAACATATGCAGCCAAGGTATTCCAATTCTTACCAAATTTATTACAAATAGTAATTGACAAAAATGATTATCATTATTAATATATACCTATACCCCCTAGGGTATAATATCAAGAAAATTAATTAAGGAGGATGCTAATATGCGTCAATGTATGGATGTTCCAAAAATTCAAACTAGAATAAAAAAAATTGAGGGTCAACTTAGAGCTATTTCAGAAATGATAAATAAAGATGTTCCTTGTGAAGATATTTTAATACAAATTAATGCTGCAAAAAGTGCATTACATAAAGTTGGTCAGGTAGTTTTAGAAGGACATTTACAACACTGTGTCCGTGATGGCATTGAACATGGAGATGCTGATAAAACAATTGCTGAATTTGCTAAAGCAGTAGAGCATTTTTCAAGGATGGGATAGGTGATAACATGAGTAAAATAAAAGAATTCTTTGAAAATGAAGAAAAACGTACTTTTCTATTTTTATTTTTATCTGCTTTTGCATTGCTTATTAGTTTCTTACATATTGTAAATTTCAAAATTGATATAGCTTGGGTGGCTATTATTTTATGTGGCTTCCCTATTGTAAAAGGCGCCATTGAAGGACTTATAACTGAATTTGATATTAAGGCAGACGTCTTAGTTGCCATTGCACTTGTTGCATCTATTTTAATTGGAGAAACTTTTGCTGCAGGTGAAGTTGCTTTTATTATGACATTGGGCGCGTTATTAGAGGAACATACTGTTGCTAAAGCCCGTGCAGGTATTGAAAAGTTAGTAAATCTTACTCCAAGGACAGCTAGAATTGTACGTGATGGAATTGAAAGTATAATCCCTGCTGAAGAAGTTAAGGTTTTAGATATTCTCCGTGTGCTTCCTGGCGAAACTATTGCTGTTGATGGTCTCATTATTTCTGGACAAACGTCTATCAATCAAGCCGTAATGACAGGTGAATCTATGCCAGTTGATAAAGGTGTAGGTGACGAAGTCTTCAGTGGAACAGTTAACCAATTTGGTGCATTTGATATGAAGTCCACAAAGGTTGACGAAGATAGTTCCCTAAAAAGAATGATCAAACTTGTTGAGTCTGCTGATGCAAGCAAAGCTAAAATTGTTGGAATGGCAGATAAATGGGCTACTTGGATAGTTGCAATTGCCCTTGTATCAGCAGCTGGCACTTGGTTTGTTACAGGAGAAATTATTCGTGCTGTTACAATACTTGTTGTATTCTGCCCTTGTGCTTTAGTTCTTGCAACTCCTACGGCCATAATGGCTGGCATAGGAAATGCTACAAAGCATGGTATTCTTGTTCGTGAAGGTGACGCACTTGAAAGATTAGCAAGTGTAAAAAGAATTGCATTCGATAAAACTGGTACTTTGACATATGGAAAGCCTGATGTTGTAGCAATTGAAAGTTTTAATGAAAATATTAATTCAGAAAAACTACTTGAAGTAACAGCTTCTGCTGAACTTCGTTCCGAGCATCCTCTGGGTAAATCAATAGTTTCACACTTTAAAACCACGTCAAAATCTATCCCTGAAGATCCTCAACGATTCGAACTTATAGCTGGCCGTGGTGTTAAATCAATTATCAATGATGATACAATCTTTGCTGGAAATGCTGAACTACTAGCTGAAAGTTCTATAGAAATACCAAATAAAATATCGGACAAGGCATTAAGTTATATAAAAGAAGGTTGTACCGTTATCTATGTAGCTGTTAACTCACAAACTTCTGGTTTTATAGTTTTATCTGATACTTTACGAAAAGATTCTAAGTCAATGATTAAAAGGCTAAGCTCAATCAATGTAGAAAGTGTCTTATTAACAGGAGATAATCCTAAAGCTGCTTCTCATATTGCTAAAAACGTAGGTATTATTAATGTTCACTCTGAATGTTTGCCAGAAGATAAATTATCTGTAATTGAAGAATATCAAAATAACAATGAAATGATATGTATGATAGGCGATGGAATTAATGATGCTCCTGCACTAAAAAAAGCATATGTAGGTATCGCAATGGGAGGTGTTGGAAGTGATATTGCTGTTGATGCAGCAGATATTGCTCTTGTTAGTGATGATATAAAAGCTCTTCCACATTTACTCAGTCTATCACAAAAGACCATGAATACAATCAAATGGAATTTATCTCTTTCTATGCTACTAAACTTTACAGCTATAATACTTGCAATGACAGGTATCTTAAATCCGATACTTGGAGCACTAGTTCATAACTTAGGCTCAGTTGCAGTTATTATAAATTCAGCATTACTATTAAACTTCAAAAGTGAATAAAAGATTTATGCATTTTATTATCATAGTATTATTTCCCATATTAATTCACTACCACAACATACATGAATTAATATCTGTATAAGTGATTTTTACACAAATATACAGCTTTATAAAGTCAAATAGGCCGAAAATAATACTTTCGACTTATTTGACTTTTTCACTCATTTCCTAATTTGTAGTCCTCATCATCATAAAAAAGTAACTAAGCTATAATTCTACTAATTATAAATTAGCATTGTTATATGATACTACTCACCTCCCGTGGCGCTTGTCTCCATTATTTACAGAAAGAATAGGACTATTTATAAGATTATAGTATCCTCTCAAATGCTATTCTTTTATTTCCGTCTTCTAAATAGATTATCCCACAATACTGGAATTTGTTTTTCTTAAGCAACTTTTGCATAGATATATTTTCTTCATGTGTATCTATTTTTATGCTATGTACCCCTTTACTTAAACAAAGTTCTTCCACATTTTTAATAATTTTAGATGATAAGCCTAATCCTTTATAAGTGTTATCTACAGCTATCCTATGAATAACTGCATATTGGCTATTAGTAATCCATTCGCCTTCATAAATAGAATCATATGTTTTTTCTCCGTCAAAAGAAACCGCTGCCGTAGCAACAATATTATTGTCTTTTAATAAAATATAGCTATGTTTATTAGCAATATCATTTCTTATTGTTTCAGAGTTAGGATAATTGTTCTGCCATTGATTAATTCCTTGTTCTTTAAAGTAAGATTGTGCCTGCTTAATAATGTTCATTATATCATTTATATCTGTTTCAAATGCTTTTCTAAATTCCATTTCTATTCTCCTCTATGCGAATAAATTTATATATTTCAATAAATAATCTATCCTCTAATTAAGTTTATACGTTCTAGTCCTAATTGAGCAACTTATCAAACTTTCAATTACCACTAGTGTATACCAATTTAGTTTAAACCTCAATTATATTTTCATAAGGCTTAGCTAAATACTGCGCTATTCTTAAATAACTCTATAAAATCACGGAATAAAAAATAAGCGTAAATACTACCAAAAATCATTTAGTAATATTTGCACTTAGATAATACTAAAGTACATTAAATTATTGTTTATTAATATCCATTACCACTCATTTGCTTTAGACAAACTTATAATGCCACTTATACAATCTTTTAAAGAGAATATATTTTCTCTACCTTCACATAATAAATCTGAGATAAGATTAATGAAAGGGGTTCTTAAATTGAAGAAATTTATTTCAATATTTTCTATTTTTTTATTTCTATCATTTAGCATTACTACTGCTACAGTAGCTGATATAAATCAACTACGAACTTTTAAAGAAGGATTTTATAACATACGAGATTTAGGCCTTATGGAAAATGTTTCTTACAGTGTACAGAATTTATCTGAATATAGAGGATTTATGGTTGTATTTGATTCTGAACAGAAAATACAGCAAGCTATTTCCTTAGATCCACGCTCTCAAAAGTTTCCACTTAAACCCATTAGAAATAGTGATAGAATTGTAATATTGGGGCAAGGCGCGTTAACTTTTTCTTAAATACAAATACATTTCTCAATTATCGTTTATAATTAAGAGTATATTTTCTTTAAATACTGTACATAATTAAAATGCAATTTCATAGAACAAAAAAGAGATAGCTTTATTATTATCTACCTAGTTTAAATGCTATCTCTATTTCTTTTTATTTTTTAGTTCCAAATTATTATCTTAAATATACTCAAAGTTCAATAATCATATCATTCATCTCATCAGATTGTGTTATTATCCTGCTTAAATAGTTATCAATTTTAACTTTATCAGAAGCTATCATTCCTAATTGAACTAATCCTCTAATTACTGATAATGATTTTTTAAAATCATGAACAGCTGTTGTAATTAATTCACTTATTGATTGTAAATTAACTTAAAATATTATGGGAATATATATTTAATAGAAATAAAATTCTATTGACATTAATTTATTAAAATGTTAATCTGGTTTTATTCAATTAAATTATGTTATATATTATTTTAATCAATTTTAATATGGAGGTTCGTTATGAGTTTAATTGGTCTAACTAAAGGTACAGATTTAGAAGAAAAAATTACTGAAATGTGGAAGGCAGAAGCAATAGGTGCTGCAACTTATCAAGCTTTTGCAATAGTGGCTCAGGAAAAAGGTCTACCTGAATTAGCAGATGAACTAAAAAAGATTTCTGCTGATGAGGCTCGTCATGGCGGATTATATGCATCACTAAATGGCCATACAAATGAAAATTTACGTGATGCTTTGAGTTCAATGTCTATTGGGGAAATCTCTGCAGGAGAAAAAATAAAAGAATTATCTAATATTCTTGATAAATTAGGTCTTAAAGAAGCAGCTCAAGCTGTACATACTGCTGGCGAAGATGAGTGTAGACATGGTGAGATTTTAAAAGAGTTGATTGAAAAATATTTATAGTGGATGAAATAATATAAATCTAACCTATAATTAATTTATCTATAATAAGCTCTATAAAAATATAAGTTTAATTCAAAATGCAAAAAATATAATAACACTAAACTTGAGATTTTGATTTGAAGCTTAAGTTTAGTGTTATTGCACACAATTATTTTTTAATTTTTATAACTCATCTCTAACAAGTCTTTTTGATCTCATCCTTCTATCAATTCCTTTTTTCTGAAATTCATATGAATTAGGCTTTTCCTTAATGACTATCTAAAATTCTTAAAAATTATTTTAAAAATCTTATTCTTATTATTCATATCTACAATTATATTCTTATATAGTTTTCGCACTGAAAATTTAAAGTTTCAAGTTAATGCTTATTATTTTTATTAAGTCACTTTAATCTTTCTAAAGTTTAACTACAAGCATGATTATAAATTTTATTCAATATGCACAGGTTCGAATAAATTTTATAAATAAAGAAAGCCTATGAGTATATAGTTAAATTAAAACATATGGAGGATTAAAATGAATTTATTAAAAAAATCGAAATTGATTATTATAGTTATTCTATTATTATCAAATATAATTCCATATAATACATATGCTTTACAAAACACTACCGCTCAACCTCAACTCAAAGTAGCTGTATTTATAAATAATTTTGAAGATTCATTTCTTTATGAGGTAAAGAAGAATTTAGAAGATATTCAAATTGAGAATTCAGGTAAAGTTCAATTTACTTTTTTTTATGCCAAAGAAAATCAAAGTATTCAAAATGAGAGCATTGAAAACGCACTTAATGAAGATTTTAACCTTTTTATAATACGTCCTATTAGTAAAAACCTAAGTGATATTGAAGGCACTTTTAACAAAATACAGCAAAACAATATTCCATTAATTATCTTATATGAAAAAACTCCATCGATAGTAAACTTACTTAGACCTTACCGCAATAGATCTATAATTCTTAATACAGATCTTGCTCAATCTGGTATTCTTGAAGGTAGAATTCTCGCCAATGCTTGGAATGCAAATAAAGATGTTCTAGATAAAAATAAAGATAATATAATGCAATATATTCTTATAAAAGGTCCATCTGATAGCAATATAACAGCTCTAAGAAACAAATATTCAATTCAGGCAATAAATGAATCAGGAATAAAAACTCAGGAAATTTCATCGGTTACCTGTGATTTTCTAGAAGAATGCGCAAGAACTTCTATAGAGTCACTGTTTTTAAATTACAGTAATAAAATTGAAGCAATAATTGCGAATAGTGATTCCATGGCAATAGGTGCTGTTAAAGGTCTTCAAAAATATGGATACAATAAAGGAGATCCCTCTAAGTATATTCCAGTTGTTGGAGTTGATGCCTTACCAGAGGCACAAGAATTAATTGCAAAAGGATTTATGACTGGTACTGTTAAGCAAGATCCACGCGAACATGCAAACGCAATTTATTCTATAGGAATGAATTTAGTTTCTGGTGCTCCTCCTCTAAACGGTACTAATTATAAATTTGATGAAACTGGAATCGCAACTGAGCTGCCTTATTTTGAATATGTTAAATAATAATAACTTCTTTAATCACAAATATATAAATCTTCATCTTTTATCTATATACTTTAATATTCTGAAATAATATTTTTATAAGTCCCTTATCTTTAGGGGCTTATTTTCGATTATTTTTACCAATTCATAATGTTATATTTCACCAGTAAGAAATGCGTTCTATGATTATTAGCTAATTCCTTTTTAGTAGTTGATAAGAATAAAAGTGGTGCGCCACGCTCATTCTTAATCATATTTTTACAAGCAAACATCCTCCTAACCATTGATATAACTAATTTTCAAAATCCGATTTTTTTATACGTTCCTAGACAATGAAAAATATCTTAATAAAAAAAGTTTTAGATGCCATTACTCTCGAAATTAAATGATATTTGAGTAACCTTTCCACATTCAGTAAACCCAACATTTTTATATGCTTTATTAGAAGCTGGATTTCTTAAATCTGTGTAAAGAACAGGAGTTTTATGTTCATTAAGAATAATTTTACACAATTCAGATACAATCTTTGCTCCAAATCCATTTCCTCTCATATCTGGTATAGTATATACCTCATTAATTCTAGCATTTCGCTTTGAATTATGAGCGATATTTGCCATAGAAATTATTTTGCTATCACATTCCCAAACATATAAGTTCTTACTTTCAATATACATTTTTGCAGTTTCTAACTGCTCTTCTGATGTAGTTTCTTTCCCAAAGCAATCATAAACAAATCCAGATAAAAACTCTGAAATAATATTAATATCATTTATCGCAGCTTGTCTAAGCTGTCCATTAATCTGCTTTGCTTCAATTACAGATGGACACTGAAACGACTCCATTTGCAAAGAAACAGAATAATTTTTATGCTTGACTTTAGAATAATGTTCAGCTAACAAGATTGCGATATTTGGTTTAGCTACAAACGTCAGTATATCCACATCTTTATATAATTCTGTGAAATCATCTTTTAATTCCTTAATATCATAATTTGTGATATTATTTTCTGTCCATATCCAAGCTGGATATTTAAGCGCTGACTGTCCAATTATTATACTTCTATTCTTATTTGTAAATAAATATGGAGATTCACTTTCTCTTACTAAATGTAGTAAATTAAACTGAACTTCGTCATCAGTAAATGGTTTAGAATCCAATATACTATCATTTCCTTGAAATTTTATTAACATTAATATACCCCCATAAAATTCTTATAAATTTCTGCCTAATTTTAATTATTGATAATATATATACTGCAAAAATAATTCTTCATCATAATTCTAAAAATATTGCAAGAATTCTATCCGTAATTGTGGATTGTGAAATGTTCATTGTGAATTGCAACATATATATTACGTATATTATTTTTCTAATTTAACACTATCTACTAATGAACAAAGCAATATTCAATATTGACACTGATAGAATTTTACTAGTACACACTGGCTTGTAACTCGTTAATAAACTTATCTAAAAAGATATTTGCTTTATTTTTGTCTGATTGAGTTCCGTATAGATTGACGCTGAGTGTTGCCACATTGTCAAATGTTGATACAGCCAACTGAAAGTATGGATCATATTTGATTGAACCTGTCATATACGCTTCGATAATATCACTATCACCAAATGCAAGCTGTTTTTCATCAATTATACCTATATTAGTAAAAGCAATTGGTGGATTCACAAATTTTTTCTCAACTATTCCTCTTGCAGTCCTGTAGGGAAATACATCAAAAACTTTTTCTAGCATAGCTACACTTTTAACACAAGCTATATTAGATTTCTGTTTATTCATTTCTTTTTTTACTTTATAAAGTGTTTCTTCAAAAGTCCTACCAGTTTCATCACCTATATTACAAATAAGATTTGTACATAAATTACAGAAACCTTCCCCTCTATGATTTGGAAGATATTTTCTTAAATCTACAGTGCAAGGTATAGTCACGCATCTTCCAAACAATTCAAACAAAACTCGTATATAGGCAGTAAGCATAATATCATTTATTGTAGCCTCGTGCTCTTTAGCATAAACTTTAAGCCTAGAAAAATCTTCTTTATTAATAGTGCGAATTTCAATAAATGGATTGTTTAGATCTCCCTCTAACTCAAATTTCACATCATCATACGTAAATATATTAGCTTTACTAAACATGATTTTTACTTTCTCTGTAATTGATAAATTCTTAAGTATTTGTTTAACTTTACGATTTTTTCTTGGTATAGCTTGATAGTCTTGATTATTTTCTATATTTGAATAAATATTACTAAGCATATATAGATATTCTTTAAATCCTGCAGCATCACATAACATATGGCTCATTAATATACATAATGTATCCTTTTCTTCCACTCTAATTAATTTTATATTTAATTGTGGACCATTAAATGCATCTATTTGTTGATAAAGATATTGTTTGATATATTCTTGGTTTCCATTTTGTATTTCTACAAATTCAATTATGTCACTTGCAGTATATCCTGCTTCTTCCCAATAAGGCTGCCTTTTGGATTCATTATATCTACATCTAATCAAAGGGAAAACATTAATAGAAATATCAATAGCCTTACTCAATAGTTCTAAATCAAGTTTTCCAGAAAACTTTGCTATAAAATGGAGTGTATGATCATTAATCCTTTTAGCCTTAAAAAGATATTGCAGAATATCCCATGCCTCTGCTTTATAATTTTTATAATAACTATTTAGCATTTTACACCTCTATCATAAAATATACTCAGTATTATTTTACCATTTATATATAATTATAACATGCTTGTTCAATGATATATTATCTAATTTTTATTGCACTTTTTATTTTATAATCTTAGAATAAATTTTATATTTATACCAAACCTAATGATGAGTATTATGATTTAAAACAGTTACATAAGTTGGGGGGTCATTTAATGAAG
>Ga0183101_1000135_pt1 | contig 27955 bp, 28 predicted proteins | sample Biomet3_FD_127790 | JGI IMG/M metagenome (GOLD analysis project Ga0183101, IMG submission 127790) | Microbial communities from bioreactor (seeded with sewage sludge) at LBNL, California, USA - Biofuel metagenome 3 | ecosystem: Engineered > Bioreactor > Anaerobic > Unclassified ...
TATCTTCATTAGCAATTTTCGGTTTAGAACGTGGATAGATTCTTAAATTGCGGCTTTTTTCTTCTGCAATTTTGTAGTTGTAATAAGTTTTAACTTTTGTGCAACAACCTTTTACAAAGCAAACATTACAAACATAACAATTTCTTTCGCAAGGAAATTTCGTTCCGTTAGTCTTGTAACTAAACTTCTTAATTTCACGACTTATGGTCGATTTATTGACAGAGAGCCTTTGCGCAATTTCACTTATTTTATTGTGATTTTCTAAACAAGCTTGTATTATAATTCGATCTTCTATATCTAATCTTTTTTTCATATTTATTCCTTTCTCAAGCAAAGAAGATCAAAAATTATTGTGCAATATATTTTTAAAAAGTAAAGAGTTGCGTTTACTTTGTCATTTAACATTAAAAAACCAATTGTGATTTTTTTCATTTTGTGGATGATTAAAAAAATTAGTTATTATATTATTATAAGGGCACCCCAAAAATACTAAATAATTCTTCCAAAAAGAAATTTGGTATTTTAAAATTTTTAATTTTATGGAAAACAGTAATAATCAAAATCAAAAACAAAGAAAATTTATCTTTGTCACCGGTGGTGTTGTTTCAGGTTTAGGTAAAGGCGTTAGTGCGGCTAGTATTGGTCGTCTTTTAAAAAGACGTGGTTTACATGTCTTTTCGATGAAGTGTGATCCTTATTTGAATGTTGATCCAGGGACAATGTCTCCTCTTCAACATGGTGAAGTTTATGTTACAAAAGATGGAGCAGAAACCGATCTTGATTTAGGACACTATGAAAGAATAATTAATTCAAGTTTAACCAAAGAAAGTAGTGTTACTAGTGGAAAAATTTATCAAGCTGTTATTGATAATGAACGAAAAGGTCTTTATCTTGGTAAAACAGTTCAAATTATTCCCCATGTAACAAACGAAATTAAAAAAAGACTTTTTGATGCTTTTGATGCTAAAGATGATACCGATGTGGTTATTTGTGAAATCGGTGGTACAGTTGGTGATATTGAATCTCTTCCTTTTTTAGAAGCAGCTAGACAAGTTCGCCGTGAACTTGGTTATAATAATGTCTTTTTTGTTCATAATACTCTCGTTCCTTATTTAAATACTTCGCTTGAACCAAAGACCAAGCCAACTCAACATAGTGTTAAAGAATTAACGGCCCTTGGAATTCAACCTGATGTAATTTTATTAAGAACAGAGGTTGATATTGATAAAGAAACGATGCAAAAAGTTGCTCTTTTCTGTAATGTTGATGATAATGCGGTGATTGTGGTGAAAGATGTTCCTTTAATTTATCAAGTTGCCCTAGATTTGCAAAAGCAAAAAGTAGATCAATTAATTGTTGATCACCTATTACTTAAATGTGCGCCAGAAGCTGATATGGATGATTGGAGAAAATTTGTTAAACGTGTTGAAGGGATTAAAGAATCAATTAATATTGCTCTTGTTGGAAAATATTGTGCTTTACATGATGCTTATTTGTCAGTTTGTGAAGCTTTAAGACATGCTGGATATGCAATTAATCGCAACATAAATATTATTTGGGTTGATAGTAATTCTTTAACTAGTGAAAATATTGCTGAAAAGTTAAAAGGGGCTCAAGGAATTATTGTTCCTGGTGGCTTTGGCAAACGTGGAATTGAAGGAATGGAGATTGCTTCGCGCTACGCAAGAAAGAATAAGATTCCATATTTAGGAATTTGTCTTGGTATGCAAATTGCCTTAATTGATTTTGCTCGTGATGTGCTTAATAAAACCGATGCCGATAGCACCGAATTTAATCCAAAGACTTCATATAATGTAATTGATTATTTACCTAATCAATATAATGGAATAAATATGGGAGGAACAATGCGACTTGGTGAATATGATTGCCATATTGAACCAAATACTTTAGTTTCCAAACTATATCCAAAGATGGATATTCGTGAAAGACATCGACATCGTTATGAATTTAATAATAAATATAGAGAAGATTTTAAAAATAATGGTATAGTTTTTAGTGGAAATAATCCACAAAGCGGATTATGTGAAATTATAGAGTTAAAAGACCATCCTTTCTTTGTTGGATGTCAATTCCATCCTGAATTTATGTCTCGACCTCTTGAACCACATCCATTATTTCTAGGGTTTATTAAAGCCAGTAAAGATTATCATGAATAAAAATTATAAAGAAAATTTAAAGAAAAGATTTGGAAATCTTCGTGGAAAAGAAGCTGAACATCATCAGCGTCTTGATTTTAAGGAATACAAAGTTAATCGTAATGCTCCTTTATTAGAGTATCTAATTAACGATATTCATTTTTCAAGAAATACGGCAAAAAGTTTATTAAGTAGACACGTGATTTCGCTTGGAGGAGCTCCTATTAGTCAATTTGATTTTATGTTGACGGTTGGTGATTCTTTGATTATCTCAAAAAATCCAATTAAAGCGAAAGCCCGTAAAGATATTCCAATAATTTATGAAGATAATGAGTTTATTGCTATCAATAAGCCAGTTGGTTTATTAAGTAATGCGAGTGAAACAGAAAAAAATAGTACTGCTTATCGTATGGTTATGGATTATGTTCAAAGTAAAGATAAACATAATCGAATCTTTTTAGTTCACCGTTTAGATAAAGAAACTAGTGGGGTCTTAATGTTTTGTAAAAACGAAAAAATTCGTGATGAACTACAAGAAGGTTGGAATGAACTTGTTACTAAAAGAGGTTATTTTGCTGTTGTGGAAGGCGTGATGGATAAAAAAGAAGATACAATTATTAATTATTTACGAAAAGATCGAGAAGATTTTATGCATGTTGTTCCAACTGGTGGTAATGGAAATTACCGAGCCGTTACCCACTATAAAGTTCTTCAAGAAAATTCAAAATATTCTTTATTAGATGTCACGATTGATACTGGTCGAAAAAATCAAATTCGTGTTACTTTAGGTTATCTTGGTCATTATGTTCTTGGGGATGATAAATATGGAGAACCTGAGAACCCAATAAATCGATTATGTCTCCATGCTTATGAGTTAAGTTTTAAGCATCCAGAAACGGGGAAAGTCTATAAATTTGATGCGCCAACCCCAAAAGAATTTTTAAAATTAATGAAATAATCTAGTCATTATTTATATAATGGTTTAAACTTTAGGTTATGATAAGAAATTTGTTAAAGAAATTTTTATATTCATTATTATCGGTTCTGCCAATAGCCTTAATTGTTACTATTTTATATTTAATTCAGATTTGGACTAGTTATTTTAATCAATTAACGATTATAAGCAGTGACTTATTAATCGTTTTTTTAGTTTGTTCGCTTTGTCTAGTTGTTGGGATGACTCTCTTCTCAATTGGTGCTGATACTGCACTTGAAAACGTTGGTAAAAAATTGGGTGCTTCTTTTGCGAAGCAACATAGTTTATTACTTGTTATTGCTTTAATGTTTTTACTCGGTTTGTTAATCGTTATTGCAGAGCCAGATGTTACGGTTTTAGCGAGTTATGTTCCTTCATCAGTGATTAATCCAAATTTAATAAAGATTGCAATCGCAGTTGGAGCAGCGATTTTCTTTATTTTGGCTTTTATTCGTATCATGTTTCAAAAACCACTTAAGCTTTGGTATACCTTCTTTTTCTTATTAATTTTTGGTTTCGCTTGTTTGTTCGGTGATAAAGATGGTCCAATTATTGATTTAAGTTTTGATAGTGGTGCAGTTACAACTGGTCCAATTACAGTTCCTTTTTTCATTGCGTTTGGTGTCGGTATCGCGGGTATTAGAGGTGGTAAAGATACAAGTAGTGATAGCTTCGGTATGGCTGCAATGTGTTCAATGGGGCCAATACTTACGATGATGATTTTGGGTTTGGTTTTAAGACCAACCTTAAAATCTCCAAGCATCACAACTGAGATTACAATGAGTCATTTATTAGATTGTTTCCTTAGTTCTTTACAAGGAATTGGAATTGCTTTATTACCAATGATTCTTTTCTTTTTAGCTTATAATTATTTTGTTTTAAAACTTCATAAAAACGAAATCATCCGTATTTTATCCGGTTTCTTATTTACTTTTGTTGGATTAGTTATTTTCTTAACAGCAGCAAATTTTGGATTTATTCCAGTAGGTAATGCATTAGGAAAAGGTTTAGCAGTTAGTAGTAAATATTATCCATTACTCTTCATAATCAGTGCCATTTTAGGTGCAGTTATTATTTTAGTTGAACCAGGTGTTGGTATTCTTGCTAGCCAAGTTGAAGAGGTTTCCAACGGAGTTATTAGTAAAAAGAAAATCTCCATTACTTTACTTATCGGTGTTAGTGCAGCAATTATTCTTTCTACTTATCGAGTAATTTATGCGCCAACCTTAAGTTTACTTTATTATGTTATGCCGATTTATGCCTTAAGTTTCTTATTAGCCCTTATTGTTCCAGATATTTATACAGCAATTGCCTTTGATGCTGGAGAAGTTGCTAGTGGATTAATGGCAAGTAACTTTATTCTTCCATTTATTTTAGGTATTAGTTCAACTCTTGATAATTCTAGTAGTGGTTTCGGGGTTATTGGAATTATTGCGGCAATTCCAGTATTATCTATTGAGATAATGGGTTTATATGCTGAAACTAAAACTAAGATTTTATATATGCGTGCAAGAAGACATGTTATCGAACCAAACGATCTTCAAGTTATTCACTTTAATATAGATGAGGGCGATGAAAATGAACAATAATTTAAAAAATCAACCTATCCTAACCGAACCAAATGTTTTAAATTACGAAGATACTTATAAACTTCGTGAACTTAAATTTTTGATGGTTATTGTTGGTCGTTATCAAGGGGATTATTATATTGATGCCTTTAATGAAGCTGGTGTTAGTGCAACCTTTGTGACATATGGACAAGGGACTGTAAGAAGCGATATTCAGCATATTATTGGTATTGCTGATACCAAAAAAGATGTTGTGATGTGCTTAGTAACAAAGACTAAATTAAAAGCTTGTCTCGATATTTGTGAAGAAAGATTCAAGGTTAGTAAAGAAGCAAAAGGTGTGGCCTTTGCAATTCCGGTTGATTCAATGATTAGTGTTTTATCTTATAAATTTATAACTGATACAAAGCAGAATAGGAGAAAGTAATATGGATAGCGTATTAATAATGGTTATTGTAAACAAAGGGTATACTGATCTTGTTATGGAAGCTGCACTTGATAGTGGAGCTCGTGGTGGTACTGTTTTAAATGCACGTGGAACTGGAAATAGTCAAATTGAAGAGTTCTATGGTGTCCAAATTAAACCTGATAAAGAAATTGTTATGATTGTTGTTAATAATGAAATTAAAGATAAGGTTCTAGAAGCAATTGGAAAAGCGGCTGGTTTGAATACCAAAGGTCAAGGAATTGCCTTTGCCCTTCCAGTCAGTGATACTGTTGGTCTTGAAGGTGAAAACGAAGATCCAATTAAAAAATAGTGGGTTATATATACCTTTATTTTTAAAATTTGATAAATAAATTATAAGTATTACAGTTGTTCAACTATCAATATATATAAAAATGTCCCTTTACTAGAGGGACATTTTTATATATTTAGATAACTAATTTTTTAACATCATTTTTAGGAACATTTAATAATAAGGCAACACTAATTATTGCATCTTTTTTCGATAAGCCACTCTTAATCAATAGGTTTACTTTATCAATGATTTCTTTTTCATCAATCTTTGTTTCCATTACCTGAGCTTTTTCGACAACAAGAACGATTTCTCCAATTATTTCGTGATAGTTTTCATTAATTTCTTTTAAAGTTGTACGAATAAATTCTTCGTGAACTTTACTTAGTTCTCTAGCAATCACAATTTTTCGATTGCCTAGAACGCTATATAAGTCACTTAGTGTATCTTTAATTCGATGTGGAGCTTCATAAAAGAGCATAGTATACGGCATATTTTTAATAGTTTCTAATTCATGTACTCTCTCAGAAGATTTACTTTTTAAAAATCCATAAAAGAAGAAATGCTCAGTATCTAAGCCACTTGCGATTAAGGCACTTAGAAAAGCACTTGCGCCACTTAAAGGGACAATTTGGATGTTATTTTTGATTGCTTCAAGTGTTAATAAATAACCGGGATCACTAATACAAGGATAGCCAGCATCACTTAAATAAGCGATATTTTTGCCATCAAGCAAATCGTTTACAATCGAGACACTCGCTTCTTTTTCATTATGTTCATGACAAGAAACGCATCTTTTATTATTGATTCCGACTAAATTTAAAAGCTTTTGAGTATTTCTTGTATCTTCACATGCAATATAGTCGCAACTCAAAAGTGTCTCCATGACACGTGGAGAAACATCTTTCAAATTTCCAATAGGAGAAGGGACTAAATAAAGTATTCCACTCATATTTATTCTTTATTTTGTTGATAGTTATCTTCAATTTTTGGCATTCGTTTTAATTCATCGAGCGAGACAAATTCAACATCATCGGAATTCTCAATTTTACAAACTTTTGTCAAAACGTTATAGCCACTTAGTTTAAATATTGCATTGTTATATTTAACTTTAAAACCAATTCTTGGGAATTCTTTTTTAGCTTCTGTATATAAATCATCTTCATATTTTAAACAGCACATTAACTTACCACATTGTCCACTTAACTTAGGGATGTTAATTGCAAGCATTTGATTTTTTGCTCTATTTAAAGAGATTCCATCGAATGTTTTAAAGAAAGTAGTGCAGCAAATTTCTAATCCACAAATTCCAATTCCGCCAACAGCTTGTGCTCTTTCTCTAGAGTTTATTTGACGTAATTCAATACGACAATGAAGAGCGCTAGCAAGGATTTTTAGTAACTCTCTAAAATCAATTCTTTCATCACTTGCATAAACAAATAAAATCTTGCTTCGATCGAAAGTATATTCGCTTGAAATTAGTCGCATATCGAACTTTAAATCTTCAACTGTTTTAGTGAAGATTGAATTAGCTTTAAGAGCAAGTTGTTCGTTTTCATTTGCGATTCGTAAATCCGCAGCCGTTGCTTGAGCTAAAATTGGTTTAATTTCAGTTGAAAAATTATTGTCCACTTTAATATTTGTGGCTACAACCTGACCAATTTCTTTTCCGACCACAGTTTCAACAATTACGTTGTCACCTGGCTTAATATTTGGATCTTCTGTATAGAAGAAGTAAGTCTTTTTTGTGCTTTTAAAAGCAACACTAATATAATTTTTATTCATAATTACACCTCAAAAATATCTTTCAATGTATGTAAGATTAATAGCGATGTATTGAGATTATAATTAAGTTCATTTCTTGCATCCATTAATTTTAAAATTGCATCACTTAAATCTTTAACATTTTTTGTAATGTTCCCTAATATATTAACATAATCTACGAAAATAGTGCTTTTTTCTAATGAGTAACTGTAAGCTTCTCGGAAGAAAAAAATCAAAAAATCAAATAGATAACGGACATTAGGTTTTGTATTTAAAGTTGTACAAACATTATTCTCAATATAAAATCTAAGTTCCTTTTTATCATCAATTTTATTAAGTAAAGCAAGCACAATATCACGTGCTTCTATATAGTCTTGATTTACAGATTCTTCTTTAATTTTGTTGCTATCGTTATAAAAGTTTGCTAGAAGTTCTGCATCTTCTTTTTTAACACCAATCTTGACACTTTCGTCAATCAAAAAGGATGGATCTATGAGATTAAAATGGACAATTTGAGTACGAGATAAAATGGTAGGAAGGATACGATATTCATTTTCAGTTGTTAAAAGTGCATAGGTATTTTCTGCTGGTTCTTCAAGGAATTTTAAAAGGGCATTTATACTATCTTCATTCATGTTCTCGACAAGGTTAATAATATAAACTTTAATACCTTTGGTTTCAAAACTTGTCTTTGAAAATTCACTCTCAATATATTCAATATTTTCTTTTTTGATAGTATCTTTTTTGCCATCTATGATGATTAAATCTTGATAATTATTTTCTAAAACTCGACGACAGTTATTGCATTTAAGACAAGCAAAAGGATTAGGTTCCTCGCAAATTAGTGAAGCCGCTATAAACTTAGCAATCTCCAATAAAGGAGTACCAATTTCTCCGCTTAATAAGTAAGCATGAAATACTTTCTTTTTACTTAATGCATTTAAAAAAGTCTTATATGCAATTGGTTGTTCAGTTTTTAAATAATTAATGTAATCCATCTATTTTCTCTTTAATTATTTTATAAACTTCATTACAAACGGTTTCAAAATCTTTGCTAGCATCAATTACAACATAACGATTGCTGTATCTTTTACTTAAATCTAAATAAGCATTTCTAACAGTGTTATAAAAAGCAACTTCCTTTAAATCCAAACGATTGACTTCACGTTTTTTATTTTTATTAATACGAGCTAAACCAATTTCAGGAGCGAGATCAAAAAGAATAGTGCAATCTGGGTATGTATTTTCAGTTGCAAAAAGATTAATTTTCAATACTTCATCAACACCAATTTCATCTCCAGCGCCTTGATAGGCTAAACTGGAATCTAAAAAACGATCACAAAGAACTATTTTATTTTCCTTAAGTGCTGGCCAAACTTTTTCAACTAAGTGTTGACGACGACTAGCAGCAAAAAGTAAAGCTTCTGTTCTTTTATCCATTGTGGTGTATTCTTTGCCTAAAACGATTTTTCTAATTGCTTCGCTAATTTTAACACCACCTGGTTCACGAGTTTCGATCACATCATATTTTTCATTTTGAAGACGTGCAAAAACTACGCTTAATACAGATGATTTTCCACAGCCTTCAACACCTTCAAATGTAATAAACATATATTCTCCTTTACTTCAAATCTGTTCGATTTTCTAACGCTTTTTTAATGGTTAATTCATCAACATAATCTAATTGACCACCAGCTGGTAAACCATAGGCTAATCTAGTAGTTTTCACATTCATTTTACTAACTAATCTTGATATATATAGGGCAGTTGTCTCTCCATCAAGAGTTGGATCAGTTGCTAAGATTAATTCTTTAATTCCTTCTTTTGGAATACGAGCAAGTAATTCTTTAATTTTCAAATCTTCAGGAGTTACGCCATGTAGTCCACTAATTACTCCACCTAAAACATGATATACACCATGATAAGTTTCGAGTTTTTCAAAGTTATAAACATCTTTTGCATTACTGATTACGATACAAGTATCATGACTTCGATTTGGATCTTTACATATTGAGCAAAGATCATCTTCAGTTAATAATCCGCAATTTGGACAAGGATGTATTTCTTTTTTAGCTGTTTCAATAGCTTTAATAAGATTAGCGACTTCTTCGTTGGTCATGTTTAAAACACTATATCCCATTCGTTCAGCAGTTTTGCTTCCGATACTAGGAAAAGTTTTTAAAGCATCAATCAAATTGTTTAATGAATTTAGTTCCTTCATTAAAACATCATTCCTCCAGCACCTTTTTGGAATTTATTATTAATGTCTTCAGTGGCTTTTTGAATTTGTTCTTGGCATTTAGTATAAGCAAGAACAATCATTTCACTTAATTCATCTTTTGATTCTGGTTTAAGTAAATCGTTATCTAAAATGTGAACTTCTTTTAAGGTGAAATCACCCATAACTTTTACTTCAACAGCGCCATTAGCATTGCCAATAAATTCTTGTGCTTCAAGTTTAGCGTATTCTTTATTAAATTCTCTTTGGGTCTTTTGCATAGCTTGGACCATTTGTTGCATATTCATATATTTTCTCCTTTATTGAATATTACTTATTAATTTTAATCTCACCGATTTCTTCAACTTTTGGTAATTTATTAACTTGTTTTAAATTTAAGAATTCGTGAGTAATATCATTTAAAACTTTACGGTTAATACCATAAATAAAGATGTTTTTACCAATTAATTTATTTAAAACTTTTTCGAAATCATTTTGGTTAGCCTTAATATCACATTTAAAAGCTTGAATTTCAAAATTGAAACTAACAACTAAAATGTTTTCAGTCATTACATAAGGCATGCCATCTTTAAGAAGCATTGCGAATGGGCCCAAATCTTTATCGTTTTTAAAGATATCTAAATATTGCCATCGTTTCATCAATTCTTCTCGAGCTGCTTTATTGCCAGAAACCATAATTTTTATTAAGGTTTCGTTATCAACTGAATAGGCTTCTCCTTCAGTAACAAGAGGTGATTTTTCAACCACAGTTTCTCCTTTCTTTTCTTCAGGGAAAAGTGGTGGTAAAACACTTAAATCTTTAATATCGTTAACAACATATTCAGGTTTCTTTTCTTCAACTTTAGGGGCATTTACTGTTTTAGCTTCTTTCATAACTTTAATTTCATTGGTTAAAGTTTGAGTTTCAACTGGTTTAATGCCAACTTCTTTGGCAGGATTGGTTGCTTCTTTAATGTATACAACTTCTTTATTTTGACTATCATCCAATAGTTTAAGTAAATAAATTTGGAATAAGAAATTTGGATTATTAGTAGTTCTAAAATCATTTTGGCATTTAAGAAGTTGATCAATCATGCTTGTTAATTTTGTTTCATTAAATAAAGAAGCAATGGTTTTAACTTCTTCTTCGCTAGCAACTTCTAATAAAGAAGTGCCTTTGATCTTTTCATAAATTAGGGTGTCTTTTAAAACATCTAGTAATTCGTTATTTAATCGTTCAATATCAACATTACGTTTGTTGATTTTATTATAAAAATTAAGTAATGAAAGCGTATCTTTTTTAGAGATATAGGTTAACATCTCAATTTTTTCATTCTTACTAGTTAATCCAAACACAGATTCAATATCTTTTACGTTAATTAAATCGCCACTATAAGCAATAAGTTGATCAAGGATAGATAAAGCATCACGTGCTCCTCCATCAGCAAGTTCAACAATTAAATTGATGGCTTCGTCTTCAGCTTTAATATTTTCATTTTTAAGAACACGTGTAACCAATTCTTTTAAAGTTGGACTGCTAATTTTTTTAAATTCAAATCTTTGGCATCTTGAAAGAATGGTAGGAAGTAATTTGTATGGTTCAGTAGTGCAAAGAATAAAAATAACATACTCTGGAGGTTCTTCAAGAGTTTTTAAAAGTGCATTGAAAGCACTATTAGTCATCATATGGACTTCATCAATGATGTAAATTTTATATCTTCCTTTTATTGGTGCATACTTTACATTATCAATTAAGTTTCTAACTTCATCGACACCTGAATTACTAGCGGCATCGATTTCAACAACATCAGGGTGATTGCCTTCGCTAATAAGTTTGCAGTTATCGCATTTGTTACATTGATGACCTAAGCCTTCTTCACAATTTAAGGCCTTACTAAAAAGTCTAGCTACACTAGTTTTTCCCGTACCACGAGGACCACTAAATAAATAAGCATGACTAATCTTATTTGTTTTTAAGGCATTTTTTAAAGTTGTAACGACCGCTTCTTGACCTACTAATTCATCAAAAGTCTGACTTCTATATTTATTGTATAACGCTTTATATGACATGATTTTTACCTTTTTATGATTATATCATAAGGGTACCCCTTTTAAAACCATAAGATAACTTTAAATTATATAGATTTTTTGTTATAATTTTTTGGATAGAAATTGGAGTTAAAGATGGATAAAAGTATGTATGATAGGTTGGTTACAACCGAAAATAGATTTAAAGAAGTAGAAGAACTTCTATTAAGAGAAGATGTTTTAAACGATGTTAATCGTTTTAGAGATTTAAGTATTGAACATAGTGAGCTTGAACCAATCATTGAAAAGTTTAACACTTATTGTTATGCCTCAAAAAATCATGATGATGCTTTAGTTATGGCAGAAGATAAAGACCCAGAAATAAGTGCAATGGGCAAAGATGAACTTAAGAAAAATCAAGATTTAATGGATTCGATTACGGAAGAACTTAAAGTTTTGCTTTTACCAAAGGATCCTAATGATGGTAAAGATGTAATCTTCGAAATCAAAGGTGCAGTTGGTGGCGATGAAGCCAACATTTTTGCTGGTGACTTATTTAGAATGTATAGTCACTATTGTGATAAAGAGGGTTGGAAGTTAACGGTGGTTGATACTGGCGAAGGAGCGGCTGGCGGTTTCAGTTACATTCAATTTATTGTAAGTGGAAGTAATGCCTATTCTCGTCTTAAATATGAAGGTGGAGTCCACCGTGTACAACGTGTTCCAAAGACTGAAGCAAATGGAAGAATTCATACTTCAACTGCGACCGTCGTTGTAATGCCAAAAGTTGAACTTGGCAAAGTTGAGATTCGTAATGAAGATTGTAAAGTTGATACTTATAGATCAAGTGGTGCGGGCGGACAAAACGTTAATAAAACCGAATCAGCCGTTCGTGTTACCCATATTCCAACGGGGATTGTTGTTAGTTGTCAAACGGCAAAAGATCAAATTACCAACCATGAAATTTGTATGCAGATGTTAGCCAGTAAGCTAGCCCAACTTGAGGAAGAGAAGAAAGAAAAAACCGAAGCTAGTTACCGTAGTAAAGTTGGAACTGGTGATCGTAATGAAAAGATTCGTACTTATAACTATCCGCAAAACCGTGTTACCGATCATCGTATCGGATTCACTGTTCAAAAACTCGACCGTATTATTGAAGGCGATTTAGATGAATTAATTGATGCCTTAATAAACTACGATCAACAACAAAAGATTGCTGGAGAAAAATAATATGTCAACAAACCGCGAATTATTTATTAAAACTAAAAAGAACGATGAAAAACGTCGAAGCGTTCATTTAAATGAAACAGAGATTTATACTCTCTTAATCGCGGCTAATAAGTTTAAAGATTATACAGAACTCGTTGTTCACTTTGATGACGAAATAAAAAACTTTGAAGAATTTAATCGTAATCTTACTCGTATTTATACTGGTGAGCCTATTCAATATGTTTTAGGTCACACAAATTTTGTTGATTTGGATTTAATTATTGATCATAACGTTTTAATTCCTCGTCCAGAAACAGAAGGATTAGCGATTTTAATTAAAGAATATATCAATAAATATAATATAATCCACGATACGATTGCGGATGTTTGTACAGGTAGTGGATGTATCGCTCTATATTTAAAAGAACAATTTAAAGATTCAACCGTTTATGCAAGTGATAAATATGAAGATCCATTATTAATTGCGGAACGAAACAAAGAAAATTTAAATTTAGATATTAAACTCTTAAAAGGTAGTCGTTTACAACCTTTTGAAGAGAAGAATATTCATCTTGATGTTTTAGTAAGTAACCCACCCTATGTTTCAAAAATGGAAGATATTGATGAAAATGTTTTGAAATATGAACCACTTACAGCAATTTTTTCTCTTGAAGGAACGCATTTCTATGATAGTTACTTTAGACACTATAAAGATGTAATGGGTGAGAAATTTATGATGGCTTTTGAAATTGGTTATGACCAAAAAGAAGATTTAACCCTATTAATTAAACGTTATTTTGATTTAGATAAGATTAACTATATATTTAAAAAAGACTTTTATGGAAAAGATCGATATTTATTGATTTTTGGAGGATACCATCTTGAAAATCTTGAGTAAGAAAGATGTTAAGGAAGCTGCTTTAATTTTAAAGAATAATGGTCTATTAGCTTTCCCAACTGAAACGGTTTATGGGTTAGGAGTAGTAGCTAGTAGTTACGAGAATTATTTAAAATTAGTAAAAGTTAAGAATCGTCATCCTGATAAGCCATTTACCTTAATGATTAGTAAAGTCGAACAAGTAGAAAATTATTTAGAAGTTGATGATTTGTCACGTAAGATTATTAAAAATTTAATGCCAGGACCAATTACTTTAATATTGAAGGCAAAAAAAGGTATTCCTGACTATGTTGATCATGGAACTGGTTTTGTAGGCATTAGAATGCCAGACGATAAATTTGTTTTAAAGTTAATTGATGAGGTTAATGCGCCTTTATTCGTGCCAAGTTGTAATAAAGCAGATCAACCTCCTTGCAAAAATACAGAGGAAGTGAAAGCAGTATTTGATAGTGAAATCGAAGGCTGTATTGATGGAAGTTGTGCGGGTGGCGTTCCTTCGACAATTATTAAAGAGAATTGTGGCGAAATTACATTATTAAGACAAGGTAATTTAACCTTAGATGAAATCAAAGAAAGGATTAAGTAATATGAAAATTGCGTTAGGTTGTGATCATGGCGGATATTTAGCTAAAGAAGAAGTTAAAAAATATTTAGTAAGTAAAGGCTATGAAGTAAAGGATGTTGGAACTTATTCAACTGAGTCAACTAATTATGCCGAGTATGGTTTAAAAGCGGCTGAACTTGTTGCAAGTAAAGAGTGCGAACTTGGAGTAGTTATTTGTTCTAGTGGCGAAGGAATTTCAATTGCAGCAAATAAAGTTAAAGGTATTCGTTGCGGAATCGCTTATAATGATGCAGTTGCTGGCTTAATTCGTCAGCACAATAATTGCAATATGATTGCTTTTGGGGCTAAGTTTATGGAGACCAAAGATATCTTGCATCGTATAGATATTTTCCTTGCGACACCATTTGAAGGTGGTCGACATATTGCGCGTGTTGATACAATTATTAACTACGAAGACCATTGCTAAAATATAAAGAAAAATCCCTCTCATATGAGAAGGATTTTTTTAATTTAGAGACACATATCTCACTTAATTAGACTATTTTTGCATTTTCCAGACTTAAAATATTCATCCATATTCTGTAAAGAAACTTCAATCATATCAATTAAGGCTTTGTCAGTTGAAGAAGCGACATGAGGTGTAATTAAGACTTTTGGATATAAGTCGATAATTTCTTGATCAATTTCATTAGGCATATGCTTTGGATCAAAGTTATGGTTGAATAAGTCTTTTTCATTACTAATGACATCGAGAGCAAAACCAGCTAGATGACCACTTTTAACAGCATCTAAAACAGCTTTAGTATCCAAAACTTCTCCACGTGCGACATTGACTAAAATCGAATTATCTTTCATCTTGTTCACAAACTCTTGATTAATAAAGTTATCGTTTTGGCCTTTAAAATAGGCAAGGTGACAAATGACAACATCACTTTCCTTTAAAAATTCATCTAAGCTTAAATAGGTTAATATATCTTTATTTAAAGGGTTTTCATGTAAATCATAACCAACAACTTTTGCACCCAATCCTTTAAATAATTTAGCGGTCGTTGAACCGATTCTACCACAGCCTAAAATGCCAACTGTGCATCCTCTAATTTCTCGTGAAAACATCGTATTTGTCACTTTAAAATTGCCTTTATGGGTTTCATCAACTGTATAGGCGGTATTTCTTAATAGCATCATTGTTAAGGTCAGGGCTAACTCGCTAATTGCGTTAGGAGAATAACCCGGAACAAAAGCTGATTCAATTCCATATTCTTTACAAGCGGCTAAATCAATATGATTATATCCAGCAGTTCTTGTTAAATAATATTTTAAGCCATGAGCAGCAAGATCATTCATTCCTTCTTTATTGACTGTACAATTGCCTCTTACCATTACAATTGGATAATTTAAAGCGTCTTTATAATTTTCAGTATTTAAATATTGTTCTTTTAAAATTAAATGATAATTATATTTTTTAGCAAGTTCATCAAAATAAGGTTTTTCGTAATCTCTAACGCCAAAACAAATAATTTCTCTTTTTAGTTCGTTCATATTTTTCTCCTATGCAAAGATTGCTGCACTTTGAATTAAAGTCAAAATAATCATATAAATTGGAATAAAAATGACAGCAACTAAAGTGGTAATTAAACTTGCGCTACTAGCAAAACCACTTTCTTTATTACTGTTAATACAATAAGTTATTGCAACAGTTGCAGGAGGTACCGCCCACATTAATGTAGTGCTAGCTAATGTATTAAAAGTAACGTTAACACCTGGAATCAAATTAATTAAGAATAAAATTCCAAGATTAATTAATGGTCCAATTACAACTTTAAGGAAACTATAAATCCAAACCATTTTATCTCCAGCCGCTTCTTTAAAGGATGTTTTACCAAGCGTACAACCAATAGCAATCCAAACTAATGGTGAAGATAATCCACCTAAGGTATTAATTGTTTGATAAAGCCAAGGAAGACTGACTTTAATATTCCAAAATGCTCCAGTTGATCCATTTACACTAACAACCCACCATTGGGTCGCATCACTTGTATCACCAACTAATTGTAAACTCCATAAAATAAATCCTAAGAAGGTAGCAATAATGATTGGATTAATGAAGATTCTTTTCAAAATTAGGAGGAAATCTTTTGCATCAAATTTCTTTTTGTTATCTTCTTTAATTGAAGTATCAGTGGAACTGGTGTTTAAATTTGCCATAATTTCAGGATTGTTATTTTTAAGGCAAATAACGTAATAAGCGTAACTATAAAGGAAAACACGATAAGCTACATTGAACATATTTGAATCTTTAAAGGCATCTGGAAATACGGCTTGAATTAATGGCTGCCCAAAGAAAGTAGTGCTACCGAAAACAAAAAGAATTTCCATTACATCACGTTTATTCTTATCTTTGACTCCAATAAAAATGAGTTTTGCTAAGAAAATAAAAATAATATAAATCACAAAACCATAAACAAAAGAAAACAAACAACTTTGGAAAGTTGCTTGGTTAATATCACTCATAAATGACGCGAATGCTAAGCATGGAAGAGCGATAGTCATAACAACTTTTGTTAAGATTTTACCTGTATTATCAGGTAACAATTTAAGTTTAGTTAAAATAAAACCAAGCAAAATAATTAAGACACTTTTTGCAAGTGCGGTCCATAAATTCATGCTAGATAAAGCACCAATAATGTTTTCTTGAACCGATGCATTGATTAAAAAATTGAACATAATTTTTCTCTCCTCAAAAACATTATATTACTCATTACTTAATAAGTAAATATTTACTGATATAATATTTTTGAATTATTTATATTTTTTTCTAATTTAATTGAATTCCTCACAATCTATTAGTGAAGGAGGTCATCGATGACAAACATTACAGAACTCATATCCAACCCCAAAAACATAAATAAAAGTAGCTTACTTAAAGAAAGTTTTGTTTGTCCTGTTTGTAAAAATAGCGATCCTAAATATATAGGATATAAAAATGGACAACCTTATTGCCGTCGATGCATCTCTTTTAAAGGGGATGAAGTTGATTTAATCAACTATCATCCTCCTAAAAATTATGAAGCCATAATTTCTTATCCTCTTAGTAAAGAACAAGAACGAATTGCTAACGAAGTAATGGTCTCTTTTATTAATAAGCAAGATTCTTTAATCTATGCGGTTTGTGGGGCAGGGAAAACTGAGTTAGTTTTTAAAGTAATAGAATATGCTCTTGAACATAAATTAAAAGTAGGTTTCGCTATTCCTCGTCGAGATGTTGTTATTGAGTTAGCTCTTCGTCTTGAAAAAACATTCAAAAACAATATTGTATCCTGCGTATATGGTGGTAATACATCTTTATTAAATGGTGATATTATCGTTTTAACTACACATCAACTTTATCGTTATCCAACTTATTTTGATTTATTAATTATGGATGAAATTGATGCTTTTCCATATAAAGACAATCCATTACTAATTGAAATGTTTAAAAGGAGCGTTAAGGGACATTATATATTAATGTCCGCGACACCGAGTGAAAGTGTTTTAAGTGAATTTAAAAAACCTAATCATCAGATTCATACTTTGTTCACTAGATATCATATGCACCCGCTTCCTTGCCCGAAAATTATAATTAAGTTTGGAATTGATAAATATATTTTCCTCATTCAAAAAATTAAAGAATATGAAAAAGTAAATAAGCCTTTATTTATTTTTGTACCAACTATCGATGAATCAAATTTGCTATATGGTATCCTTAAAAGATTTAGCAAAAATGGGAATAGGGTTAATAGTGAAGTAAATGAAAGAGAAGAAATAATCGAAGATTTTCGTAAACATAAATATAGTTATTTAGTGACAACCGCGGTCTTAGAAAGAGGGGTGACTTTAAAGAATTTACAAGTTATTATTTTTCATAGTGATCACGAAATTTATAATGCAGCTTCCTTAATCCAAATTTCGGGAAGAGTTGGACGATTATATGATGCTCCGGATGGAGATGTCTATTTTTTAGGAAGCAAAACAACCAAAGGAATGCTTGATGCAATTAGTAAAATTAAAGAAGCAAACTCACACTTGCAAGTCGTGCTTTAAAGATATTCGTTACAATAGTTTTCATTCATTAATTAATAGTGAAGTAATGATTTGTGATGATTGTCTTTATTATGCTAAACCAATTTTCAAAGATTTTAGAATAGATGGTGTAAAAGGATTAGCAATTTATGAATACAATTCTTATATAAGAAGCAAGATGTTTACCTATAAGATATGTGAAGATTATGAACTAAAAGATTTCTTTTTAGCACCATATAAACTAGAATTCAGCCTTCTTTACTTTGGTTATATAGTAGTGCCGATTCCATCCTATAAACTTGATGATGAAAGGCGAGGATATAATCATGTCATTGAGATATTTAAATGTTTAAAACTTCAAATGATTACTTGTCTAATTAAAACAGAAGATATCAAACAAAAATTATTAAATTATGATGAACGTCAAGAGATTGGAAAACACTTCAAATTTGATTCATCTTTTAATATAAAAAATCAAAAGATTTTATTAGTTGATGATGTCATAACAACTGGCGCATCCATGAAAGCTGCAATTAAAATTCTTAAAGAAAATGGGGCTAAAAAAATTAAAATTTTAAGCATTTGTAAACGTGAATTGAGCGATGAAGAGAAAAAACATTTAAAAAATGTCTCTATTTTGTAGTTTTGAGTTTGAATACCATTATCTATAATGGTAAAATTATTCAGTTAGAGAAGGATTTGTTGTATGAGCAATTTTATTGAAAAATTATTTAGAGTAGATCAAAGAGTATTGAATAAATACAAACGTGAAGCTCACAAGGTTGAAGCATATGCTGATAAGATGTCGAAACTTACTGACGATGAGTTACGTGCTAAAACTCCTTATTTCAAGGATCTTCTTGCTCATGGAAAAACCCTTAATGATATTAAGTTTGAAGCTTATGCAGTTTGTCGTGAAGCAGCCAAAAGAACTTTAGGACAATATCCATTTGAAGTTCAAATTATTGGTTCGCTTGTTTTAAATGATGGTGAAATTGCTGAAATGCGTACTGGCGAAGGTAAAACCTTAACCTGTACCATGGCGGTTTATTTAAATGCTTTAAGTGGAAAAGGTGTTCACGTTGTTACTGTTAACGAATACCTTGCCGAACGTGATGCCAACTGGATGGGTCAAGTATATCGTTTCTTAGGTTTGACTGTTGGTTGTAACTTGCATAGTTTAACGAATGAAGAGAAAAAAGCAGCTCATGCTTGTGATATTACTTACACAATTAATAGTGAACTTGGTTTTGATTATCTTCGTGATAATATGGCGCCTCATGCGGCTCAACGTGTTTTAAGAGGTTTGAATTTTGCGGTTATTGATGAAGCTGATAGTATTTTAATTGATGAATCTCGTACTCCATTAATTATTAGTGGTGGCAAGAAAGCAACCGCTTCACAATATTCGGTGGCAGATAGATTTGCAAAATATCTTGAAAAAGATACTGATTTTACAATTGATATTAAAGAGAAAACGGTTTCAATGACTGATAGCGGTATTGATAAAGCAAACAAGATGTTTGGAATTCGTAATATTTACGATCCACAATACCAAGAATTAGTTCATAGAATTACTCAAGCTTTAAAAGCTAATTATATTATGACTCGTGATGTTGAATATCTTGTTGATCAAAATAATGAAATTCAATTAATTGATACCTTCACTGGTCGTATTTTAAAAGGTCGTGAATATAGTGACGGTCTTCAACAAGCGATTCAAGCTAAAGAAAATGTTCCTATTAAGGAAGAGACTTCAACTTTAGCAACAATTACTTATCAAAACTTTTTTAGATTATTTAAGAAAATAGGTGGTATGACCGGTACTGCTAAGACTGAAGAAGAAGAGTTTAGAAAAATTTATAATATGAACGTTGTGGTTATTCCAACCAACCGTCCAATTCTTCGTGTGGATGCTCCTGATTATGTTTTCGGAACTAAAGAAGCAAAAATTAAAGCGATGGTTAAAGAGATTCAAGAAAGACACTCTAAAGGTCAACCAATTTTAATTGGTACTCCTTCGGTCGAAGCTAGTGAATGGGTTGCAACTTATCTTGATAAAGCTGGTCTTCATTATGATATGCTTAACGCTAAAAACCATGAACGTGAAGCTGATATTATTGCTCATGCTGGTGAGAAAGATCATATTACTCTTGCAACTAACATGGCTGGTCGTGGTACTGATATTAAGTTAACTCCTGAAACTAAAGCCCTTGGTGGACTTTGTGTTTTTGGTCTTGAACGTCATGAATCTCGTCGTGTCGATAATCAATTACGTGGTCGTAGTGGTCGTCAAGGTGATCCTGGATTCTCTAGATTCTACGTTTCTCTTGATGATGAATTAATGGTTCGTTTTGCCAACGATAATTTACGTAAAATTTTTGCACAAAACGGTGATGAACCAATTGAATCAAAGACATTAACTAGTGCAATTACTAGTGCCCAAAAACGTATTGAAGGTCAAAACTTTGATATTCGTAAAAACTTACTTGATTATGATGATGTTTTAAGTAAGCAAAGACAAATTATGTATGCAAAGCGTGATAAGATTCTTTATGCAAAAGATATTAATGATTTACTTTTAGAGACTTTTAATGATTGCGGTAAAGCCCTTACTAAACGTGCTGTTACTGATGAAAATAAATCAAAAAATATTGTTAGTGGTAAATTATTACAAGAATTAGTTGTTCCTCGCTTTTTACCAGAAGGACAATTTAATGGTCGTTTATATGAAGAAAGTGATGCAACGGATGCCGGAGAAGATCTTGGCGAAGTTCTTTTAGATGCTTACTTACATCGTAAGAAGACTTGGGATAAAGAAATGGCTGAACGTCTGGAGCGTGAGCTTACTCTTCACATTATCGATCGTAATTGGACACAACAAATTGATAATATGACCAGATTTAGAGAGTCAGTTTCATTAAGAAGTTATGCTCAAGTTAACCCTCTTCAAGATTATGTTAATGAAGGTTGGGCAATGTTTAGAGAAATGCTTGAGACCATTAGTCTCGAAGTTGTTCTTAACTTATTAAATATTCAAGTTCAACCAAAAGAAGAGACAGTTGTAACTCCAACTAATGTGGCGGCTCCAAGCGAAGTTAAACCTGCAGCGCCAACCATTAGTGCCACGGATACAACAACTAAGGTTGTTACAGAAAAAGCTAAAGTTGAGACTGCTCTTAGTAAAGAAGTTGTTGAGACTAGTAAAGCTGAAGCTGAAGAAATACAAAAGGCAGCAGTTAATGTTGCTCAAGGAGTTCCTCCCGCAAACAATGTTAAGCCTGCTTTAAGTATCAAAGATGTTGATAAAGATAAAGAAGCAGCTAAAGATGTGGATTTTAAAGATATTCACACTAATTAGTTTATTTAAATAAGGGGTATTTTATGGATTTATATATGTTAAAGGAAGGATTAAATGAGGCGTTAGCTGATTTAAACACGCTCGGTAATTCTCTTTGACATTCCTAAAATAAACCAACAAATTAATGATATTGATAATGAAAGTTTAAAAGATGGATTTTGGAATAATCAACGCGAAGCAAGTAAACTCATTGATACAAAGAATGATTTAATTTATAAGCGTGATTTATATCTTAAACTCAATAAAGATGTTAATGACTTAATTAACCTTACTAAACCACTTGATGTTAATGATTTAGATATGCTTGAATTAACAAGCGAAGAATATAATGCTTTACTTCCTCGCCTTCAAGAATTACAAAAATTAGTTTTGTTTAGTGGTCAATATGATTCACTTGATTGCATCATGGATATTCATCCTGGAGCTGGCGGTACAGAAGCTTGTGACTGGGTGATGATGCTATTAAGAATGTACACTCGATTTGCTGAGCGCAATGGTTTAACTTATAAAGTCGTTGATGAAGAGCCAGGTGAAGAAGCAGGAATTAAGTCAGTTACTCTATTAATAAGTGGGAAAAATGCCTATGGCCTATTAAAAGGCGAAAAAGGTGTGCATCGTTTGGTAAGAATTAGTCCTTTTGATGCGAATGCAAGAAGACATACAACATTTGCGAGTGTAAATGTAGTGCCTCAATTTGATAATTCAATAAATATTGATATTAAAGATAGTGATTTAAAAATTGATACTTATCGATCAAGTGGAGCTGGTGGTCAAAACGTTAATAAGGTCGAAACGGCTGTAAGAATTACGCATATTCCAACTGGAATTATTGTCTCTTGTCAAATTGAAAGATTTCAGCTTAAGAACAAAGAACTTGCGATGAACATGCTTAAATCTCGACTTTATGAATTAGAGTTAGAGAATAATGAAAAAAGATTAAATAATATTATTGGTCAAAAGAAAAATATTGAGTGGGGAAGCCAAATCCGTAGTTATGTCTTCTGTCCTTATAAACTTGTCAAAGATAATCGTAGTAACTATGAAACAACACAAGTTGATGATGTAATGGATGGAGATTTAAATGAATTCATTTATCGATACCTCGAAAGCGAGGCTAAGAACCATGGTTAATGAATTTAAGAATTACTTTGCAAAAAGTAACCTAAGACGAAATTTATATACGATGTTTATCACCTTATGTGGAACCTTTATTTTGGCTCTCGGGGATGGTATTTTCCTTGTTCCTTTTCAAATTGTAAGTGGAGGAATAAGCGGTATTTCTATTTTACTTACAAGGGCTGGACTATTAACGGTTGATATTTGGTCATACATTTTAATGTGGGGCTTATTCATTTTAGGAATTATTTTCTTAGGAATGAGATTTAGTTTAAACACCTTAATATCAACCTTATTTTTCCCAGTCTTTTTAACAATAATTTTGCGTACACCAATTGCTACTGGCATTATTAACATGATGATTAATGAAGGAATGTCAGTGACCTTGGAAGGTGAAAATCTAGCGGTTACTAATCTTAATTTAATAGATACTGGCCGCTTATTATTAATTGGCATTATTGGTGGCTCCCTTTGTGGAATTGGTTGTGGGATCACTTATCGTGCTGGTGGATCAACTGGTGGAACTGATATTCTAACGTTTATTATGAATAAGTATTTTAATATTTCGACTTCCTTTTCTAGTTTTGCTAGTGATGGCGCAATCGTTGCAGTTGGATTAATTATTTCAATCTGCCAAGGCGTGAATTATCGTTCACAATTTGTAGCTGGTTTAGTTGGCATTTTCTCTGCTTTTGCTTGTGCCATAATGATTGATATTTGCTATGCCGGAAGAAGTGATGTTTATATTGCCGATGTTATTAGTACGAAGTATGCTGATATCAATAAGTTTGTTATTAATAAACTAGATCGAACAACAACCGTTTTTAAGGTTAATGGCGGATATAAAAATGATGAGCATCAAATGTTAAGAATTTGCTTTAACCGTCGTGAATATATGAAAGTTAAAGATGAAATTGCTCGCATTGATCCAAATGCTTTTATAATGTTCTATAATGTTGAAACGATCGAAGGAACCGGTTTTAGTAAACTAGAATCTAGTAAGAGTAACACCATTTCCGAGCTTAAAAAAGAATTTACGATGAATCAAGCAAAGAAAAAATTAAAAGAAGTTAAGAAAGAAAATTTAGAGAAAAACGCTAATATTACTGACAATAAACAAGATATAAGCGATAATAAGAAAGATGTTAAATAGTTCGATACCATTTCAACTTGTAAGCAATTTTAAACCAACTGGTGATCAGCCTACTGCTATCACTCAATTGGTTAAGGGAATTAATGATGGAACACGGGTCCAGGTTCTTTTAGGTGCAACCGGAACTGGTAAAACTTTTACGATGGCAAATATTATTGAAAAGACCCAAAAGCCAACCCTAATTCTTGAACCTAATAAAACACTTGCTGGTCAAATATACGCTGAAATGAAGGATTTATTTCCAAATAATCGGGTTGAATATTTTGTGAGTAATTTTGATTTCTATCAGCCAGAAGCTTATATTCCATCTAGTGATACTTATATTGAAAAAAGTGCGATGATGAATGAAGAAATTGAAATGATGAGAACCAGTGCGATTAATAGTATTTTAGATCGCCGAGATACAATTATTGTTTGTAGTGTCGCTTCAATTTATGGTTTAACTGACCCAAGTGAATACGTCAAACTTGTATTTGATATTCGAGTTAACGAAAATCTTAATCGTAATAGTTTTTTAAAACGTTTAATCGAAGGACAATATAAAAAGAATAATATTGATTTTGCTCCAGGTTGTTTTAGGGTAAATGGTGATGTTATAGATTTATATCCTGTTAATAATAAAGATAATACGTATATCAGAATTTCAACTTTTGATGATGTTATTGAAAGCATTTCTCGTATTGATTTTGTAACTGGTGAATTAATTGAAAACTATAAGACTTTTCCTATATATCCAGCTTATGATCATGCATCAACTTTTGAACGTGTTAAAAGTGTTTGTAAACAAATCCTAGCTGATTTAGAAGAACGTGTAAATTACTTTAAGAGCGAAGGAAAACCTCTAGAAGCGGAACGTATTGAAATGCGAACCAAGCAAGATGTTGAAAATCTTGAAGAATTTGGTATTTGTCCAGGAATTGAAAATTATTCTCGTTATATTGATGGAAGAAAAGAAGGCGAAAAACCATTCTGTTTACTTGATTATTTTCCTCGTGATTTCTTGCTTTTTATTGATGAATCTCACGTGGCTCTTCCACAAGTTAGAGGCATGTTTAATGGGGATCATTCTCGTAAACAAACCCTTGTTGATTATGGATTTAGATTGCCTAGTGCTTTAGATAATCGTCCTTTAAATTTCACTGAATTTGAAAACGAAATTAATCAAGTTATTTGTACAAGTGCAACTCCAGGCGACTATGAACTAGGTTTAGCTGGAGAGCATGTTGCTCAACAAATTATTCGTCCAACTGGTTTACTTGATCCTGAAATTGAAGTACGTCCAAGTCTTGGTCAAATTAATGATTTAATTAATGAAATCAATAAGCGTGTTCTTAAACATGAACGTGTAATGATTGTTACTTTAACAATCAAAATGGCGGAAGATTTAACGAAGTACTTAAAAGATAAAGGGATTAAAACCGTTTACATGCATAGTGAATGTAAAACCTTGGAACGTAGCGAGATTATTTATCAATTACGTAAAGGAAAATATGATGTATTGGTTGGTATTAATTTACTTCGTGAAGGACTTGATATTCCAGAAGTGAGTTTAATTGCGATTTTGGATGCCGATAAAGAGGGATTCTTAAGAAGCGATCGAAGTTTAATTCAAGTTGTTGGTCGTGCAGCCCGTAATAAAAATGGGTTAGCAATAATGTATGCTGACACAATGACTGATAGTATGAAGAAATGTATTGAAGAGACTGACCGAAGAAGATCAATTCAAGCTAAATATAATGAAGATAATGGGATTGTTCCTGAGACTATTATTAAAGAAATTAAACCCCCAATCACGAACTTTAAGAATAGTGAAGATGATATGCTTGAAATTAAAGGCAAACTTTCAAAGAGCGAACTTGATCGAAAGATTAAACAAGTTGAAAGTGATATGCGAAAAGCGGCTAAAGAGTTTGATTTTGAAAAAGCGATTGAATTAAGAGATATCTTATTTGAATTGAGGGCAGAGAAATGATTTTATCGAGAACTTTAGAGTGGTATGACTATCTCCATGATTTCCTATTTAATGTTAATAATATTCTATTAATTTTAATTGGAATCGCTTTTACCGCTCAACTCTTTTTCATTATTTTCTTTTTTGTTAAAAAGACGAGTTTTCCTAAAGCAAAATCCTATCATAAGTTTGCAATAATTATTCCTGCAAGAAATGAAAGTGAAGTAATTGGCCGAACTGTAAAAGAGTTATTAACAAAACAGAACTATCCAAAAGATAAATTCGATATCTATGTAGTGGCTGATAATTGCACGGATAATACGGATGTCGTGGCTCGTAGTGCAGGAGCAACTGTTTTTATTCATCATGATGATGAGCCAAGCCATAAACGTGCCAGCTATGCGATTCAATACGGAATGAAAGAAATTTTAAAACTTGATAAAGATTATGAGTGTTACATTAAATTTGATGCGGATAATTTAGCGGATCCTAATTTTATTAGTGTCATGAATGATGCTTATGAAAGTGGTGTTGAATGTGCTCGTTGCATGGAAAACTCCTCGAATATTAATCAAAATATGACTAGTAAATGTAGTGCAATTTATTATTTAAGAGATTGTCGATTAGCTTGTCGAGTTCGTGAGCGAGTTGGGTTAGATAATATGATTAATGGGGCCGGAATGATGTTTAGTGCTCGAATTGCAAAAGAGATTAATGGTTGGGACGCAATGTCAACAAGTGATGATGCAGAATTTGGTATTCTTCGTTTATTAGATGGTGAGCGAATTCATTATGTGGAAGATGCAATAGTATATGAAGACCAATCTTCTACGCTAAAAGAAACTTGGAATCGATATGTTCGAATTGGGCATGGTTTAAATCACCTTTTTTGGAAATATGGTTTTAGAATGCTTTTTAAATTCTTAATGACTTTTAGATTATCTTTTTTAGATTTATTTCTTCAATTATTCTTTATTCCAATGGCCTTTTTATGTTGCACTTGGATTCCTTTATTTTATGTTTTTGATGCGTTATATATGGGTTTATGGTCACCAAGCGCGCCAAATCTTGATTATTTAATGACTCTTCTTAAAGTAGTTATTTTAGCCCTTGTGTTCTTATTTTATTTAGCCTTTGTTTTGCAAGCTTTTATGGTTACTTTATTAAATAAAAAGAATATAAAAGATTATAAATTAAAGAACTTTGTGAGTTGTTGGTTTATTTTTCCATTCTTTATGATTTTTGACTGTATAACCATCTTTTTTGGAGTAATAACAAAACCAAAATGGAAATCAGTTAAAAGAAATAAGACTTAACTTCTTCGAACTTAAAACTGTTTCTAGACAAAGAGATTAATTAATATTACAATATTAAAGCATTAAGGAGGAACTTATTATGCATTGGTATGATTACGTATTTTGGTTTATTAGTGTATTTATTATTGTATTAAGTTTGCTCCAAGGTGGTAAAAGTGAGGGTGCTTCTGGTGCAATTACCGGTGGCGGACTCAATGTCTTCGTTAAAACTAAGGAAAGAGGAAGTGAATTAATTATTTCCTACTTAACACTTGGATTCGGCATTGTCTTCTTATTCTTCGCTTTACTTTGTAGCGTTCTTACTGGAACAGCTACAACAACTGCTGCTTAAAAAATAAATAACAGGACTTAAGAGTCCTGTTTTTTTATGGATAAAGTTTTTTTATTTAAAAATCCAAATTTAAAAAAAATAAAGATATTATTGGTAAAAGCAATAAACTAAAAGACCAAAAAGGCGAGAAATTTAAAAGTAGGCAGTTGAATACCGTTATTATTATGAAAAATAAACAAGTGGAGAATAAGAGACTACATTGATATTAAAAACTATTTTCTTTTTTTCCTCAGTGGTATAAAAGAGATCATTTACATTTATGTTTAAATATTTGCTAGCTGGTATATTTGGTCTGAATTCATGCAAGTAATCATATGCTTCCATTTTGAAATAGTTGTTTTATCTAAATTATTATCTTTTGCGTATTTAGTAAATGAAATTTTCCTTTTTGAAAGTTCATTAAAAAATTATCTAACAGTTAACAATCGTGTGATTGACAAATCGCTTAACCACGCGTAAATCTGCTGCTGTCTAGTACTAAATGACGTAAAATACGCTCGTTTTTAGGCCAGTGCTCCGTATTTCCCTTGACCCTGAATAGATATACGA
>Ga0183101_1000139_pt12 | contig 27882 bp, 25 predicted proteins | sample Biomet3_FD_127790 | JGI IMG/M metagenome (GOLD analysis project Ga0183101, IMG submission 127790) | Microbial communities from bioreactor (seeded with sewage sludge) at LBNL, California, USA - Biofuel metagenome 3 | ecosystem: Engineered > Bioreactor > Anaerobic > Unclassified ...
CGGATGAAAAGTCTGGGATAAAAACCTGAATTTCCCGTTCTTTCGGCCCCTACCTTGATGCACCTTCCCGGATAACCGTGAGGGAGAATGGCAGCATTTCCGGAAGATCGACTTCCCGGACCGGCAGGTCGACCGGAGTCCCGTTCCGGAGAAAACCGATCTCGTAAGAGACCGTATTTCCCGGTCTGTGTGCCGGGTCCGGGAACCGGTGGGTTTCAAGGAGGAGCGATCCATTTCCTGTGTCCATGTCCGCAAACCGTACCTGTCCGATTGCCATGAGAGCTGTTTCCGGCCCGACCCGGAGCGGTTTCGGGAGTGCCAGGTTCTCTGCCGGATAGGCAATCCCGTCGGACCAGCCGCACGGTTCCCGATCGCTGCGGTACGACACCACATAATACCGGGTAGTCCCACTGCTTTCTGCCAGGAACTCCAGCTCGATTTTTTTTACCGTTCCTCCGGTCCCGTGTTCGGACTGCAGCCGTACAAGCTCAGCAGTGCCGGGATCGATCCCGGTTTTTTCGGCCACGGTATGCCAGTAGACCGGGAGCGCACCCGAGGGGAGGTCCTGGGGGATGCAGACACGTTCGCGGGAAATGAGATTATCCGGGGTATAACTGACGAGGGCATATCCCCCGATCGCGAGCGATATGCAGAAGACCGTTCCGATGATCATCAGGTAACAGGGTATTCTCTCCATCGTCAGGTTCACCTAAAGTCCTGTCCCGCGTCCTGCCGCTGTCTGGCAGAAGTATCCGCAGATCCCTGCAAGGTATTTTTCGGAGAAGAACGCCCAGACAATGATAAAACCCAGCGTCAGCAGGCCGGTGGCGGCCGGGCCGGCATACCGGAGCATTTTGGGAAGGAACGAACAGTACCCGATCCCGGCGAGCTGGAAGAGCAGGAGTTTTCCGGCTGCAGAAAGGAGAGACATTTTTTTAATTAGCATATCCGTTCCCATCCATCGTTCCCGCCATACCAGCAGGTCTGCATAAAAACGCAAAAATACGGCGATGAGTGAAAAAAAATCTGCATTTATACGGCGTCTCCTGCCGGTTTTTCCGGTTGTTCTTTGGAATACCTATAAGGGCCATAAAATTCACGGACCGCTTATCCTCCCGTAAAAAAACGGACGGCCCGCAAACGGTATGCCGGCCCTTTTCGTATATAGCGGAAAAGATACGCAACGGCACACATGCCCGCGACAAAGACTGCTGCACAGATCAGGAACTGCGGGACGGGGAGAAGGATTGCCGCTGGCCGGATTATCCCTGCAATAACTATCGTGTGGATGATGTAGATGGCAAGGGCGCATTCGCCCATTGCCCGCAGGGGATCGAGCAGCCGGGTCATGCGGGGGAATAGGTCGGCGATGGTAAAGAGCCCGATGATGAGTCCGGCCGTAAAGAAGCAGAATCCCGGTACTGCGGGATAGAAGAGCTCGACATACCCGAACCGTACAAAATGCGGGCCGGAGAAGATCGCCCAGAGTGCGGCGCCGGTACAGATGCTGCCGAGTGCAAGGAGCGCGATCCGGGGTGTGGCAAAGGAGCGGGTGCCGCCCCCGCACCAGCGGACCGCGCCCAGTTCCGCGCCGAGGAATGCAAAACCCAGCCACGGGAAGACCGGGAACCAGCCGGAAAAGAGCCAGGAACCGGCGGCCATGCTCCACGTGACGGCATACAGGTTTTCTGCTGCAGGGAGGACAAGGGGGACCTGGATCGGCTGTGCCGCATACCCGAAGAGGAGCCAGAAAACGGGGCCGGTACAGAAGATCCCGACAATGAGCGCCCTGCGGACCGTTTCCCCGCAGGAGAGGAACAGGTAGGTGAGCGGCAGCGCGATCCCGATAAGATAGAGAACGTCCATCCCCAAAAACGGGACATAACCCCAGACCGCTGCATCGAGCACCGCAGCAATAGCAATGACAAGCGCGCCGCGCACAAGAAAATGATCGAAACCATACTTCTTTTTTATCTGCGAGAGCGCGACCATCATCCCGGCAAGGAGGATGAAGAGCGGGGCGGCAAGCGAGGCCGGGAACCGGAGCGCCGTCGGGGCCGGGGGTAAAAGGAGATACGGGATGGCGTTTGCCCCGATCATCAGGGCAATGGCAGTGCCCCGTAAAAGATCTACGGAGAGATCGCGGGACGCCGGCCATACCGGAGCCGGTACTGCGATCACGGTTTTTCCCCGGATGGTTGTATCCGGCGGGACCACGGACGGCCGGATTGAACGGTGCCTGCCATTATACCAGCACGGCCCCGATCAGGTTCCCGGCAATCTGTAAAGCTTCGATCTCACCGGTGGCCCACTCGCGCCGGGCGGTATCGGAAAAGCCGACAAATCCCCAGAGCGAATCGTCTTTAAAGAGCGGCAGGACCGCGATGGAATTGATCCCCCGCTCGGAAAAGAACCGGCGCTCGCCGTCCGGCAGGTTTTCCACATTCCCGGCAATCGTATTCCCACTGCCCAGAAGCGAACTCCATAACAGGGAAGTAAACGTGAGCGACTCGGAACCGGATAGCGAGACGGTTTTTTTGCCGCTGATCCCGGGATCGATCCAGAGGTACTGGACAGTCGCCCCGGTCCGCCCTTCGGGGCCGGGGTTCATGCGGAAGATGCAGACGCTCGCCGCATGGACGGCAAACCCGACGTGTTCGAGGATCTCGAGGATTCCCGTTTCGAGATTTTTCTCGTACCTCGGGTCGTTTACCGGTACCAGGTTCTTTCTCCTCAGGTACCATTCCGTGGCAAAGCTGATGGCAAGCAGCAGGTTATCGCGCTGTTTAAGTTCCCGGTCGAGACGGTGGCGGTGGAGCGCCAGTTCGATGGCAAAGGAGAGCTCCCGTTCGTTGAACGGCTTGAGGATGTAGGCATAGGGCTGCATGCCCCGGACCCGCGAGAGCGTTTTATCGTCGGCATATGCGGTGACAAAGATGACCGGCACATCCTCGTACTGGCAGATCCTCCGTGCCGTTTCAATCCCGTCGATTGGTGAGCCTTCGAGGACAATATCCATTAAGACGAGATCCGGGAGATATTCTGCGGCACGTGCTGTTGCTTCGTCGCTGTTTGCGGCCGGCGGGAGAACTTCGTAACCCATGCCGGCCAGGATAAGCCGGAGATTCTCTGCCACGATCAGTTCGTCCTCGACAATCAGGATACGCGGCGGTTTCTGATTCACCGGTGTCACCCCCTCCCGGGAACGGTAACAGTAAACTCCGTTCCGTTCTCCCGGCTGAGCCGGACGGTTCCTTTGAGCTGGCGCGTGAGCATGATGACCAGGTTAAACCCGAGCGACTCCGCGTTCTCCCAGTCGAAATCTTCCGGTATCCCCTTGCCGTTATCGCGGATTGCAAGGATGATCCCGTTTTCGTCTTTTTTCCCGGTTATCACGATCTTCCCGCCATGACCGGTACCGGCAAACGCGTACTTCAGCGAGTTTGAGACGAGTTCGTTTGCAATGAGGCCGAGCGGGATCGCGGTGGTGATCGGAACGGCAAGGTCGCGGGCATCGGTCGTGACCTTTATGCCAGCCCGGTCCACGCCGTACGCGACCATGAGGTTGCCGGCAAGGTTCTGCAGGTAGCGGTCGAAGTCTACCGAGGCCAGGTCGCCGGACTTGTACAGGTTTTCGTGGATGAGCGCCATGGACTTGATCCGGGTCTGGCTGTCCATGAGCGCAGCGTTGCACGCGGGGTCCGGCGTCTTCTTTGCCTGGAGATAGAGCAGACTGATTACCACCTGCAGGTTGTTTTTCACCCGGTGGTGGATCTCTTTTATCAGCACGTCTTTTTCGTTTATGGATGCCTGGAGGCGCTCTTCGGCACGGGAGCGCTGGGCGATCTCTGAGACCAGCGTCTCGTTTGCAAGCGCCAGCTCCGCGGTGCGTTCGATAACGCGCTGTTCGAGCTGGCCGGTCAGCTTTGCAAGATCGGTCTCAGCTTTTTTCCGCGCCGAGATGTCTTCAAGGACCACGATACAGGAGACCTGGCTGTCCGCTTCGCTCCTGACCGGGGAGATGAACACCTGGCAGGCGACTGTCGTTCCGTCCCGTTTCAGGCAGAGAAGCTCCCCGGAATAGCCGGGGATCTTCCCTTGCATGACGGCATCAAGGGCCGCACAGGTGTCGCGCCGGTCGTCCGGTGCTGTCAAAGCCTGGAGGTTATCCGGCACCGGCCCGTCGGGCGGGTACCCGAGGATCTCTGAAAACCTGCGGTTGGCAAGGACGATACGGTCCCCCTCCCTGATCTCGGCAATCCCTACTGCTGCCTGGTCGAAGGTTGCCGCAAGCTGCTTTTTGCTCTCCCTGAGTTCCCGCTCAATATCCTCTCGGCGGATGATGTCCGAGAGGATGGCAAAGAGGCCGACAACGACACATGCATACCCGCCCGTCCGCAAAAAAAAGAACGGGCTGCCCGGCGAACTGTCTGCCTGGAAAAGGAGCAGGAAATGGGAGATCGCAAAGAGCGTATACGCGATACCGAAGTACAGGGGTGTGAACCGTTTGATCCGCACATATCCCCAGATGCTCACAATAACGATCCCGATGGAAAAGAGGAGATTGATGAAAACGGGAAGATCCAAAATCCCGCTCATACGTCTCCCCCTGCATGGGACATATGGCACAATGCTGTCTGCATATCACAATTTACCGGTGTCGCACTTGCATAAACCCGGCGATGAGTGAAATTATTTCTGCACTAAAAACGGGCCCGGATTAGAAATCCGGCCGATATTTTTTAGTGAAATAATTTTTTCACACATCTTTTTCTTTATACCTTCGGGCCGGTAAGATCACATCCATAAAATCCGGACACAATGGCTCTTGGAGTGTTTTCCCTCTTTTGGGAATAATAACCGGGGCCGGGGTCTCTTGCGTGCCTTTGTCCGGAACAGGAATCCGGAGAATTCACCCATGGACTTTGAGAAACTGCGTAACCATCCGATCTTCAGGAAAAAACCGATCGATCCTGTCGGGCAGTCCGATCGTTCGCTCAAACGCACGCTCAGCTCGTTCGATCTCGTCATGCTCGGGATTGGGGCTATCATCGGGATGGGGATCTTTGTCTTGTCCGGCATTGTTGCCGGCCTCCACGCGGGAAACGCGCTGCCCCTCTCGTTTGTCATTGCCGGGATTGCCTGCCTCTTTGCGGCGTTCTGCTACGCGGAATTTGCCTCCATGGTCCCGGTTGCGGGGAGCGCCTATACCTACTGCTACATCACGCTCGGCGAGATCTGGGCGTGGATTATCGGCTGGGACCTTATCCTCGAATACGGCCTTGCCGTCTCCGCGGTCGCCATCGGGTGGTCCGGTTACTTCAACGCGCTTCTCCGGTCGGTCGGGATCGTCATCCCCCCGGTATTTTTGAGTCCGCCGGGAACCGGCGAAGGGATGATCAATCTCCCGGCTATCCTCATCGTGCTGTGCCTTTCCCTGCTCCTCGTGCGGGGCACAAAGAAGAGTGCACGGATCAATGCCGTCATCGTTGCGATCAAGATCGCGGTCATCCTGATCTTTATCGTTATCGGCCTCTTTTCCTTAAACCCGGCCAACTGGACGCCAATGCTTCCCCCGGCCGGGTGGCTCGGGGTCTTCTCGGGCGCAGCAATCATCTTTTTTGCCTTTACCGGGTTTGACGCTGTGGTCACGGCAGCCGAAGAGACAAAAAATCCGCAAAAGAGCCTGCCGGTCGGGCTCATCGGGTCCCTTGTGGTCTGCATTGTCCTCTACGTCCTCCTTGGGCTGGTGTTGACCGGTGTTGTCCCGGTTGCGGAATTCTCCGGGCCCGGCGCAATGACTGCCCCGATTCCCTATGCCCTTGAACGGATGGGCGTGACCTGGGGAGTTGCCGTTGTCTCGATCGGGGCTCTCTGCGGCATGACCTCGGTCATCCTCGTCATGCTCTTTGGCCAGAGCCGGGTCTTCTTTGCCATGTCCCGCGACGGGCTCCTCCCGGCGGTCTTTTCAGAAGTCCACGGGACAACCGACACCCCGGTAAAAGTGATCCTGATCACCGGCATTCTCACCGCTTGTGTTGCCGGGTTTTTCCCGCTCCAGATCGTGGCTGAGCTGGTCAACATGGGCACGCTCGTGGCATTTGCCATCGTTGCGGTCGGTGTCCTCCTGCTCCGGGCCCGGCGCCCCGACATCGAGCGGCCGTTCTGTTGTCCGGGCACACCCTATATCCCGCTCTTGTGTATCGGCAGTTGCGCCTTTTTGATCTTCAACCTCAACCGGCTTGCCCATCTCATGTTTATTGTCTGGCTCTGCATCGGCCTTGTCATCTATTTCCTCTATGGCATGCACCGAAACGCAAGCCGCGACGGCCGGGTCTCCTGCGGTCCCGGGGTACCGGCCGCCCCGCTTTCGGTCCTGAACCCGGACCCCGCACTTCCGGTATTGCCTCCGATCACCCGTACTGTACAGGGCGCCCCGGATGAGCGCTGATCCTGGATCGCCAAGCATCTATACCCGGCACGAGAAACGCTAGGTTGATGCCAGGCGATCCGGATCCGGAAGTGCATATGCCAGGAACCTTTCCGCCGCATGTCAGGTACGGCCTCTGGGGGATCGTGGCGTTTTCCCTCATCTTTACCCTCCTGATCGTTGTCATCCCGCTGCCGCTCTACCGCCTCATCGGGAATACATTCGAAGCGGTCGCGGCACTCTTCTGCATGGGAGTCTGCCTGTACGCGTACCGCTTCTGGTCCGGCCGGATTATCCTTGTGCTTGCCGCGTTTGCGTTTGGGGAATACGCCCTTGCCACCGCATTCTGGTACCTCTTTACCCTCGTGCCGCTGACTGCAAACCTCGGCCGCCCGTTTGTGTTCACGAGCGTTGCCGAGCTCGCATTCTTCGGGTTCATGCTCTTTTTTATTGCCGGCTTCCAGATCGAGCGGGAGAAGGAACCGTTCCCTCTTTATTATAGTATTCTCCTTGTCCTCCTTTTCCTTGCCGTGCCCGCCATCGTCATCGCAAAGTACGGCATCGGTGTCCGGACTGCGCTCCTTTTTGTCCAGTTCATGGTCGTTGCGTGGCTCATTATCGTGACGATCAGCCACGGGTTTTTCCGCTATCCTCTCCTCTGGGCCGGCATCTGCCTGCGTGCCCTGGTCTCGATGCTGTACGGTCTGCGCGAAACGCTCTTTTTGTATTATCCGTCCTGGAATGTCACAATCCCGCTCCAGGGTTCAACGCTTTCCGTGTACGATCTTGCAAGCATTGTCGGCCCGCTCATCATCGCCTCGATTGCGCTCATCACGCTCGGCCTCCTCTCGTACATCCGCGCTTCCGGAAAGGAGAGCCGGTCAAATCCGGTATAACCACCCCCGGCCTCACGTTTCCGGACAGGGAGTAAAGAGCGCTGCGAGATCGGTGCGGTAGCAGAGGAGCAGCACAAAGAAGAGCAGGATCGGGAAGACGAGATCGGTGCAGATCCCGGCGAGACCGAAATACGCGCTCCCCATGAGGTTGTAAAAGGCATGGATCATGACCGCAAGCGTATAAAATCCCAGCATAAGGGCGGGGAATGCCCGGCGGTCGAAGTTACCGGCGATCACGATCCCGTACCCGATGATCCCGCAGGTGACCGCATGCATGAGCGCGGTCGAGAACGAGTGGGTAAGGACGAGCAGGAGATTGGGCGAAGAGATGAGACCGGTCTCGATGATGGAAAACCCGATCCCCGATGCGAGTGCATAGAGCAGGATCTCCCGGTCGTGCAGCCTTGCTGCCGGCAGCGCGAGGAGGAGCAGGGGCAGGGCCTTGAAAAATTCCTCGACAATCGGCGAGATGGTGAGCGGCACAAGCACCGCCGGCATCTCGGAAGCAGCAGCAGAAAAGAGGACCGGTTCGAGAAAATAAACCGGGATGGCGGCAACAATGCCCCAGACAAAGAAGAGGATGACTTTTATGTCGATCCTCCCGGCAAAAACGACAAGGACGAGCAGGGGAACAAAATATGCCATATAGAGGATCAGGTCCATGGTCGTATTACCCCCGGGGCGTTCTCACAAGTACGCCCGTTATTTCATGTACCGGATCGGTGCCCGGGATGTTTAGTCCTTTGATCCGGATTGCCGGAAAAATATCATGCCCTACAGAAAAAAAGACTGCAATTATTTTTTTCGTTAACGCCGCCTATAAAATGCCCGCCGTAATATAGAGATGTGCCAGTATTCCTGGCACGTTGAGAGAACACCTCTGCACAAAAAAGATCTGGATGGGGCCGGGGCAATTTCCCAGAACGTAAAATCCGGGAGGGATCAGGCAATGCATGTCCGAATTTCTCTGGTAAATCTGTGCCAAGACGATTGAATCTCCCCAGGTTTCAATTTCCGGCATTTCTTTGTCCCCCACAGGAACAAAAATCTCCCGGCATTTCCGTTCGCACACTATCCCGAAAAAAAAGTTTCGTGCTCCATCCAGCCGCTCTCAATGAGCGTACGGGTTTTTTTTGTTTTTTTATAGGATTTTTCCCTGAAAAACTCCTGCTCCCGGGGGAATTGGTGAAATTTTTTTTTCACTCATCCGCGGCTTTAATAGGCAAAATGCTCTACCAATTACCTGTCATGCGGGACGTGTACCCGCAGGTGTATGTGATGAATGGGGAGATTATGACAGAAAAGGTCCCGGCACCGGTTCCCGCACCGGAAGAGGAGATCATCATCCTCGAACCGGGCAAGGAAAAAGCACAGAATATCGTCAAGGCAATATCGCACCAGAATGCGGGAGATATCATGCAGCTGCTCTCGGCCGAAGGCCCCATGAGGCTCTCGGATATCGCAAACCGTCTCGGGCTCTCGACCAATGCCGCGAAATACCATGTAGAGAACCTCATGAGTGCGGGCCTGATCGAGATCTCCAACACCCGGTACAGCGTCAAGGGCAAGAAGATGAAGGTGTACCGGCTCAAAAACCAGGTCTTCATCGTCGCTCCCGGAATGTCGTCGGGTCTTGACCTGCGGGCGGCACTTTTGAAATATGCAACGCTCTGCGGTGTCTTTATCTTCTCGTTTGCCGTGCTCCTGTTCCAGCCGTTTGTCACGGTGGTCGCAGAACCGACCGGACCGCTCTCCGGTTCCCTCCAGCCGGGAGCTTCCGGGATTCCGGCAGCCTACGTATCCACGCTGCCGGAAGCGGCCCTGGTCATTGCCGCCATCATCACCATCCTTGCCTTTGCAGGCTTCGAACTCCTCGAGTACTGGAAAGGCAGGCACCTGATCCGGGGATAACGAACCCCCCGTCAACCGGCAAAAACCCAATCGCTCTTTTTTGGTTTTGCCCGGGATTTTTAATCCCGTCCCGATCACTGCCCGGCCCGTGTCCCTGCCCGCACGTTACATCGCGGTATCCGTGACGATCTCTTCCTGGTGCGCTGCGTCTTTGGAGTACGGGACATCTTTTGTGTAGCGGATGATGAGGATCACGACCAGGCAGAGGACAAACGAGACGATATAGACCGCCTGGTAGCCGAGAACCGAGAGCGCCGGGGTGAGCTTGTTCACAAGCGGCGTCCCGTCGCGGGGGATGCCCTCCATGTACATGCGGATCGCAAAGACGCTCTGGAAAAATGCTATCCCAAAGACCATTCCCACGTGCCGGACGGTCATCATCACCCCGGACCCGTCACCCACTGAATCTGGCGGGCAGTGGCCCATGATCAGCCGTGCATTGGGCCCGAAGAACGCGGCGGTCGAGACCCGTGTCACGATCATTCCGGCAATAATGACCACTACAAGCGTCAGCGGGTTGAATGTGAAAAAAATCAAAAATCCCGCAGCCGCAAGGCCAACGGCAATAATAGAGATGATCAGGCTTCCGTGGCGGTCGGCAAGGCTCCCGGCAGCCGGGGCAACAATGATCGAGAGGAGCGCCGGCACGGTCATGATGAGGCCGGCAAGGAACTGGTCGAGGTGCCGGGAGTTGATGAGATAGATGGGCATCAGGTACGTAACGCCGGAGAAAAGCGTGGTGACGATAAAACAGGCCACGATCGCCAGCTGGAAATTACGGTTGCGGACGAGCGCCGGGTTGATAAGGGGGTCGGGGTTTTTGCGTTCGCGCAGGACAAAGATCCCCGCAACGATACAGCCGGCAAGAAAGAGCCCGATTAGCACGGCGTCAGGTGTGCCCGGCACCTGGTAGAAGGAGAATGCCGAGAGGATAAAGATGATGGCAAGGACAAAGAGCGACGGGCTGATATAGTTCAGCGGCTTGTGTTCAGTATTCCCGGTGGCGGTCGGGATACAGTGCCAGCTCATGGCAAGCGCGAGAATGACAATGGGGAGGTTGACGAAAAACGCCCAGCGCCAGCCGGCGTACTGGGAGATGAACCCGCCAAGGCCCGGGCCGATGGCAAAACCGACCGCCGACATTGCAATGAGAAACCCGAGCGATCGTCCCCGTATCGAGAGCGGGAGGTAGGTGGTAATTACTGCCGGGGCGATAGCGGAGAACATGGCGGCACCGGCGCCCTGGAGGATCCGGGATAAAATGAGGGCGGTGACATTGGGCGAGATCCCGCACAGGAACGACCCGATGCCAAAGAGCGCAAGGCCGCAGATGAAGATCTTCCGAAAGCCGTAACGGTCTCCCAGTTTTCCCATGAAAAGGATGAGGCCGGTGATCGTGAGCATGTAGGAGATGATGATGAGCGAACCGACACCGACCGGGATCTGCCAGGCCTTATCGATGGTGGGAACGGTGATGTTGACGATGCTCATGTCCAGTGCGCCAAGGAGCGAGGCAAGGGAAACCGTGGCGACAAGAAAGTGCTGGCCGGCTTTTGTTGTCGGATCCGGAAGCAAAAAGAACGATGCGATGGCTGACACCCGATAGTATCCGTTTAATTTTTGGGATAATAAAAAATGGTTTTTTGTTTTTGGACTCTTCCCCGGGGGAGAGAACGATGCCCTATATCGTTTACCAAACGAGAGGTTATGGTAACTATGGCCACCGACCGGATCCCTCTCGGGAGGTTCTCGCTTATCACCCGGCTCTCGCCAAAAGCGCTGCGGTACTATGACGAGCTGGGCCTCCTTGTCCCGGGTACGAAGGACATCTGTACCGGGTACCGTTATTACACTACAGCCCAGATCCCCCGCGGAGTCTCGATCAAGGCGTTGTGTACGCTCGGGTTTTCCCCAACTGAAATCGGGGATCTGCTCGCTTTCCGGGACCGTGGTGAAGAAGCAGCAATCCAGCGGCTCTTTACCAAACGGCGCGGGGAGATCCGGTCCGAGGTCCGGCGGTTACAAGAGATCGAGGCGCTCCTCGTGCAGCAGGATGCGCCCCTGGAGGTATTGTACATGTCGTTATCAGAACCCGTAATAAAAGAACTCGGACCGATGCGTGTGATCGCGCTGCGGGGAACCGGGTCGTATGCCGAGACCATCTGCCGGCTCCTGGAGTCACTCTGCAAAACGGTTGCGCTTCCCGAAAACATCCAGGCCGGCCTTAAGGTCACCGGCCCGGTCATGACCCTCTACCATGACAACGAGTACAAGGAAAAAGACGCGGATATGGAGTGTGCGATTCCTGTTGCCGGAAAAGTGGCGGTAAAGGAAGAGGGAATGGAGGTCCGGACGCTTCCCGGCGGGACGTGCCTCTCGCTCGTGTACAAGGGACCCCACGCAAATCTCCATGAGGCATGGAGCCGGGTCTTCTCGTTTGTCGAAGAAAAGCAGTATACGATTGCCGGGCCGGGACGCGAGGTCTATTACAATGACCCGGCGCTCGTTCCCGAGACCGAACTTTTAACCGAGCTCCAGGTGCCGGTCGAACGGGCCGGCGGGAAGTAAGGAAAATTTTATTGAAAAAACCCGAAAACTAAAAAAAAAATTTCCCCGGTGTGAGTTTCCCCGGTGTGAGTTTCCCCGGTGTGAGTTTCCCCGGGATCTCCCTTTTTCCTTTACGTGCCTGTTGTCAGTTCCAGTATCGTGCGACAAAGAGTTCGTGTCTGCGGACTATGGGGGTAAAGAGCCAGAGCACGACCGGGACAATGACCAGTGTGACGATGATATTTCCGATAAACCACCCGGAAAATACCCGGGTGAAGTCGGCGGCCGTGACAAGACCTGCCTGGAGGAGGGTGAGCGTTCCCAGAATTCCCCCGGCCAGGTTGTTGAGGATAATCCCGAACAGGATAAGGACAAAAAGATCGCGACGGGTTTTAAGGGAGACATCAGCACCGAGCAGCCGGAATGCGAACAGCGGGATGAGCACCTGCACAAGATCGGCAATGGACCAGACAAGGCTGACTTCAGGAGAAAGGCCGCTTAAGACTCCGGCCCCGAGCCAGCAGCCGGCATAAGCGGCAATCGCACCGTAGAATCCGAACCAGAGTGTTGTGACGATCATCACGGCAACGACAATATAGAGAAACGAGGTGCCGGGACCAGTTGTGAAGGAAAATACCACGAACTTTGCAATAAGGGCATCAAGGCAGATGAGGAGGAAAAGCAGGGCGATCCGCAAAAAGAACGGAACGCGTACAGTTCCTTGTGTGGGGGTTCCGGTAACAGCTTCAGCCATAATGTCAGCAATTATAATATCGCTTCGAACCGTATATGAGACCATCTTATTCCCGTAAAAAAGAAACGGAGTGACCCCCTTATATCCCGAAGAATCCCCGCCCGGCTCTGTTCCGTTGTCCGCCTTCCCTATATTCAGGCGTTACTTGTTGCAGTAATCCTCCTTGTGGTCCTCCTGCCCTACTGGGGGCTTGCCGTCATGTGGTCGCGTGAAGTCCTGTCCCGTCCGGACCAGCAGTTTGCCTTTGCTACCACGACATTCCTTCTGGTTCTCGTGATTGCCGATGCCACGTTTCTTACCCGGTATTATATGGTAAAACAGAAACGGGAACTTGCGGAGCTGACAACCAGCCTTCGGTTTAGCGAGGAAGCGCTCCGGATCACCAACAAAAAGCTCCACCTTTTATCGAGCATTACCCGGCACGATATCAACAATCAGATCACTGCCATGAGGATCTATCTGGATCTGTGCCGGGAGATTCATGACGAGCCTGAAAAGTATGAGGAGTACCTGGCAAAGGGAAGGGAGATTACGAAAACGATCGAGCGCCAGCTGGAGTTTACCCGGGAGTATGAGAGCCTTGGGGTGAAACAGCCGGCCTTCCAGGACCTCTCATCCTGTATAGCAGAAGCAAAAGCAGGTCTCGATCTTGCCGGGACGAGCGTGAAGGTTACCGGGAATTCCCGGGTGGAGATCTTTGCCGATCTCCTTTTGGAGAAAGTGCTCTTTAACCTGTTTGACAACTCCCTGCGGCACGGAGGTAACGGGATGAATGCCATCACGATCTCTGTTGCGGAAGAGAGGGACCGGCTGAATATTACGTTCGGGGATAACGGCTGCGGTATTGCGAGCGATAAAAAAGAGCAGGTCTTTTTGCAGGGGTACGGGAAAAACACCGGTTTTGGCCTCTTTTTAAGCCGGGAGATTCTGGGGATTACCGGGATCACCATTGCCGAGAACGGGACGCCGGGCAAAGGGGCCCGGTTCGATATTGTGGTGCCTGCCGGTGCTTACCGGTTCCCTGCAAAGGATTGACCGGTTGTCCTTCAGGGTACCGGTCAAATTTTAGGCCCGGAGGGAGGCATTCCCGTACGAGGCAGCCTGTTTTTACACCCTTCCCATTTTCTTAAGTTTCTCGCCAAGCAACGGCAAAAAATCCTTCTTCCGGGACATGACCCCGTCGAGCCGTGTCGGGAGTTCCGGGCCATAAAGTGCGGAGAGCATTCCCGCATCCCCGGCACCGTACAGGTCGCTTGCGTTCTCCACAACGTTTGTGAAGAGCGCAAACGCGAGATCGTTTCCCGTTGCTGCCCGGAGTTTTTCAAGTTCCTGATCGATTGCTGCGCTGCGTTCCCGGTTCCACGAGAATGCCGGCACCATCACCTGCGCAATGAGGACTTTCTTTCCCGATAGTTCGAAGTCTTTCGTGTCGCGCGTAAGGAGATCTGCAAGCGGGACGCCGGCAAGGTCCATGCCTGCTTCGAGCAGGGCAACGCCGAGCGTCTCATAGTCTTCGCCCGCGATCTTTGCAAGGAACGCCACGGCTTTTTTGTCCTGGTGGGTAGTGGTGGACATCCTCAGCACAAGCGTGTCGGAGAGGATGCCGCAGAGGAGCACGCCCGCCACTTCTTTTGACGGGACAAGGCCGGACTCCATGTACATCCGGGCAACGATGGTCGAGGTAGCACCCACCGGCTCGTTTTCGAACCGGATCGGCTTTAAGGTCGTGATCGCACCGAGCCGGTGGTGGTCGATGATCCCGATCACGTCCGCCTCTTCGATGCCCGGCACTGCCTGCGATGCCTCGTTGTGGTCGAGGAGGACGACCTGCCGGCGCACGTCGTCGAGAAGCGTAGTCCTTGTCAGGATCCCGAGCAGTTTTCCTTCGGGCGAGATCACGCACGCGGCCCGGAACTTCGAGCCGGCAACAACCTGCCGGGCTTTCGCAATCGTCTCCGAGCACCCGAGGATCGGGACGCTCGCTTCCATGCGCTCCTTTGCGGGGAGCGAGAGGTTGATCATCTTCCCGACGCCGAACGCATCGAGGCCGGTGGAGAGGACCGAGACCCCGTGCTGCCGGGCCGCGGCCCTTACTCGCTCGCCGACCGGGGCGCCCTCCGCAATGATGAGGGCAGCAATCCCGGCCGAGACAAGGGCAAGCTGGGCCGGCTCATTGTCGCCCACGACCGCGATATCCTTTGCCGTCATCGTTGCGAGCGTTACGTGCAGGGCATCGATGGCGATATAGACCCGGCCTTCGAGCACCGGGTGTGCCGAGACCACGACCTCTGCCTGGAGCACCCGGGCGAGCGTCTCGACCGGCACCGGGTTGACCGCGAGCTCTGCCAGGTGGAGCGTCTCGATATACGCGTTTGCGAGCGCGTGCTCGCCGATCATCCCGGTGGGTTTTCCCTCGCTGTCGGTGATGACCACGTTACGCAGGCCTTCCTTTGCCATGAGGGCCGCGACATCGTAGGTCGGGACGTTTTCGGGGAGCGCAAAGACCGGCTTGTAGGTGATATCCGAGAGTCGGGGCTCGACCGATGCGACAAGGACCGGCGCTTTTGCACCGAAGCGTTCGAGCGCGAACCGGGACTCGGCGTTGAGCTCGCCGCAGCGGGCGGCAACGTACCTGCCCGGTTCGGACCGGTTCTTAAAATCCGCGTACCCGATCGCGCTCGCGATGCTGTCCGTGTCGGGCTGGCGGTGGCCGATACAGTAGACCTGGATCATAACAATTCCTGTTGGGTGTAGGATCGCCGGAATTTGCCCGGCCCGTTTTGCACTAACCCGTTGTATCCGGGATCAAATAAGGTACAGGCACTAGTACTGAAAAATCCTTCAGGTGGATCTGCCAGAGAGCAAAAAACGTATGACTGTTATTTTGGTGTTTTCCTGTATCCGCATGAGGGGATCCGGCCCCCTATCGGGATAACCAGTGTGTGTTAACTTTTTTTGTGACATAAAAGTATCATTTATCGCAGGTGCAGGCAAAACCTGATCGGTCTGACGGTGATTTTTATTCCGCGTTTCGTAAATCCAGCCCGCCTGATGCTTCTGGTAAAGGCACAGGAGATCGTTCTCGCATCGTTTCCGGTCCCGGATAACCGGGAGACCGTCCCGGTTCCCGCAGCGGATGGCCGCGTCCTTGCCGGACCGGTCCGCTCGGACCGGACCTGTCCCCCCGTCCGTCTTGGCGGGCCGGATGGCATTGCCGTAAAAAGTACCGAAACAAGCGGCGCGGGGGAGAGCACGCCCATTGAGGTAGAAGCCCGCCGGGTCAATACGGGAATGCCGGTGCCGGAAGAGTACGATGCGGTTATCGCCATAGAAGAGGTTACACCGGTCTTGGAGAACCGGTACCGGATCCACACGGCAGTATCCCCCTTCCAGAACACCATTCCCCCGGGATCGGATGCCAAAAAAGGCGATCCCGTTTTTGCGTCCGGGCATATCCTCACCCCGCTCGATCTCGGTGCCCTGCTCACGTACGGGATTTCCCAGGTCGAAGTGAAAAAGTGGACCGTTGGCCTGATCGCGACCGGTGACGAAATTGTGTCCCCGGATACAACACCGGTCCCCGGCCAGATTGTCGATAGCAACTCTACCGTATTTTCCGCATTCCTGAAGCAGGCCGGAATTATCCCGGTTGTGTATCCAATTGTTCCGGACAACCGTGCTGCTATTGCAGAGGCTGTCCGGAAAGCCACAGGAGAATGCGACATGGTCCTTGTCTTTGGCGGTTCGTCTGCCGGGTCAAAGGATTTCACGGTCGATGCACTCGAAGAGTGCGGCGACCTTCTCTTTCACGGTGTTGCGATGGGCCCGGGAAAACCTGCAACGTTTGCCCGGGTAGCGGGAAAACCGGCGGTCGGGATGCCCGGGCCTTCTGTATCGTCATTAGCTGTGTTCCACGAACTGGTCCGTCCGCTGCTTGTCCAATGGGGTGTACCGGTTCCACCGGATATGCTGGTGCGGGGGGTCCTGGCCCGGTCGGTTCCTCCCATGGGTGGATTTGATGTCTTCATGATGGTAACGGTGGAAAAAAAGGGAGATACCACCGTTATCGCACCGGTGCCACGGGGATTCGGGCAGATGATGTGTGTCAGGGCGGACGCAGTTCTCCATCGCGCAGCCGGATCGCCCGCCCGGTCTGAAGGGGACGAGGTGGAAGTGCGGAGGCTTCGGGTTATTACGGATCTCTGAAAATTTTGGATAGTTTTTCTTTTAATACCATTTTTGTTACGATGTTCGGGTAATCACCGAATGCATTTTGCGTACTGATTGCAGGTACTTCCTTCAAGTCCTATCGATCCGGCCTGAGATTTGCCGTTCCCTGTTCTGTCGCTCTGCCAAAAAGAAAACAATTATATTGATTTATGGAAAACCGGATAGTGCGAAATCGAACTATTGCGAAAAAGAACTATTTCGGAACCGTACTATTACCATGACACGCCTGTTACAATTTACCTGCAAAAAAAACGAGAGGGCACGAAGCCTGCTTGCGCTGTACGTGATCCACTCGCTCTCCAAAGGAGAAAAATCCGGGTACGATATCCTAAAAGAACTCGGGGAGCTCACGGAAGGCGCCTGGGTGCCAAGCAAGGGGACGCTGTACCCCCTGCTCCACCAGCTCGAAGAAGAAGGACAGATCGTCTCTGTTTCAGAGACAACCGGCGCCCGGGCCCGTGCCGTTTTTACGCTCACACCGGTCGGCAAAGAGACGCTCCGGCGTATCCGCGCCCACAGCAGCGAGCACCACAAAAAGATGGCACAGTACCGTGAGGTGATTGCCGCCATCTTTGGCGATACCCTCCGCCCGGAAATGAACCTGTTCTTTGAGATAAAGATGGTCCTTGATGAAATGCCCAAGGAAAAAAAGCAAAAGGCGGCAGCCATCCTCCAGCGCTGCCTTGACGAATTACGCGAGGTGAAATGAGATGACGACCGCAGTGCAGGTCAGCGACCTGACAAGAACTTTCGGCACTCTTACCGCAGTGGACCGGATCAGTTTTACCATCGAGCAGGGCGAGATCTTCGGACTTTTAGGTCCGAACGGCGCCGGGAAGACGACCACACTCTCCATGCTTGCAACCATGCTCGATCCGACTTCGGGATCGGCCGAGATCATGGGAACCGATATCACAAAAGACCAGGACGGCGTACGAAAATCCATCGGGATCGTCTTCCAGGACCAGAGCCTTGATGAGGAGCTGACCGCGTGGGAGAACATGGACTTCCACGGCCGGCTCTACCGGATCCCCACAGCGGAGCGCGAGCGCCGGGCAGAAGAACTCCTAAAACTCGTCGAGCTCTATGACCGGAAAGACGACATTGTCAAGACGTTTTCCGGCGGTATGCGCAGGCGCCTTGAAATCGCCCGCGGCCTTTTGCACCACCCGCAGGTATTGTTCCTTGATGAGCCCACGATCGGCCTTGACCCGCAGACACGAAACCACCTCTGGAACTACATCGACAACCTGGCAAAAGAGAAGAACATCACGATCATTCTGACCACCCACTACATGGACGAGGCCGACCGGCTCTGCAACCGGATCGCGATCATCGACCACGGGAAGATCATCGCTCTGGACACTCCCGACCGGCTCAAGGATTCGCTCGGCGGCGACCTTGTCACCATCCGTTCCTCCGAAGCGGCACGGATCGCCCCGACGCTCTCCGCACCGTGGATCAACCGGGTTGAGACGCGGGGAGATGAAGTGGTCATCAGCCTGCACCATGCAGAACAGCATTTGAGTGGGATCGTGACCCGGCTCAACGAAGAGAAGATCCCGATCGATGCGATCTCGGTGCACAAGCCCACGCTCGAAGATGTCTTCCTCTCGTTTACGGGAAAATCGATCCGCGACGAGGAGCTCGACAGTAAGGACGCAATGCGGATGCACTTTCGGATGATGAGGCACTAACCATGGAGATCGTATACACTATCTGGCTGCGGAGCATGAAGCGGTATATCCGCTCGAAGAGCCGTATTGTCGGGAGCATTGCCATGCCGCTCTTTTTGCTCCTGTTCCTGGGTTTCGGCCTCAACTCGGTGGTGAGCACGAATTCGCTCGGGCAGGACTACATCCTCTTTTTAGCGCCCGGCATGATCGCGATGAGCGTGCTCTTTACCTCGATCTTTGCCGGCACGCAGATCATCTGGGACAAGCAGTTCGGGTTTCTAAAAGAGACGCTCGTTGCGCCGGTAACCCGCCTGGAGATCATGCTCGGCCAGACTGCGGGCGGGGCGACAACGGCCGTGATCCAGGGGATCATCCTCATGGTCTTTGCCGTGCTGCTTGGCCTCAAGGTCGCAAACCTTGCAGGGTTCCTTATTGCGTTTGCCTTCATGGTCGTGATCGGGATCGCCTTTACCGCGTTCGGGATTGCGATCGCCTCACGGATGGAGGACATGACCGGCTTCCAGCTGATCATGAACTTTATCATCTTCCCCATCTTCGGGCTCTCGGGCGCGCTCTTCCCCATAAGCTCGCTTCCGGGCTGGATGACGGTGATCACCATGCTCGATCCGCTCACATACGGGGTCGAGGGGATCCGCTACGGCCTGACCGGCGTTTCCCAGATAAACCCGCTTCTCTGCGGTGCAGTGATCGCCGGGTTTGCGGCGGTAATGACGGTTGCCGGGGCGTACCTGTTCCGGAAAATTTCGATATAATTTTTCTTTTTGTTCCTGCCGGCAAAAAAAAGGATTTCTTTACAGAACAACTTCCCGGAACTGCTTTGCAAAGACCGAGCAGATCGGGCACTTGAACGGCGGTTTCCCGAATGCGATGTAGCCGCAGACCGGGCAGACGTACACCTTTCCGGTGTCGAGATCGTGACCGGCCGAGACTGCGTCGAGGGCCTCCTTATTGAGAGTGGCGTGAACCTCTTCCGCCTTTCCTGCATACGTAAAGATCTGTGCCGCTGGCGTGTTCTTTTCTGCCACGGCCCCGGCAAGGAAGGGGGGGTACATCTCCGTGTACTCGTAGGTTTCGCCTTTTATGCTCTCTTTTAAGTTATCTTTGGTGGGACCGGCCGTACCGAGCAGGTCGAGGAGACGCCGTGCATGGATCGCTTCGGCCTGGGAAGCAGCGGCAAAGAGGCGCGCTATGATAGGATACCCCTCTTCTTTTGCCTGTTCTGCAAATGCCGCGTACTTCCGGTTTGCCTGTGATTCGCCGGCAAAGGCTGCCTGTAAATTTTCGCGGGTTGCCATGCGAAAGAGTATGACAGGTCACAGTTCATAAACGTTCGGCATGGGGCAGCTCAACGGGATGCCTGCCCGGTTTTTCCCGGGAAAAATAGAGTCCTTTGTTACGCCCTGCGGATCTTTACCAGCGTCAGGATGTTGCGGTGGTTCTGGTGCCGGCAGGTCGCGATGTCGGCAGCCTGCCGGACAAATGCCATGCCAGGGTCCCCGTCTCTTTTTGCCGGCTGCAGCGGGTTATACGGCGGGGCGGTATCGGAAATTTCCACGGTAACTTTTTCGGGCGTTCCCGTGCACAAGATCCCGATGGATCCGGGCCGACCCTGGTACCCGTGCCGGATCACGTTTTCCATGCACTCCTTTACTACACAAGAAAATTCCCGGATGGCAGCCGGAGAAAATTCCTGTGCAGCCATGATCTCCGCGAGATCGTCTGTGACCCGGGAGATATCTTCGGTCTTTGCCGGTACGAGGATATCGAAATGGTTGATCCTTATCCCACCTTGATTACCATGAGCGTGATGTCGTCGTACTGCGGAGCGCTGCCGCTGAAGGTCTTCACGTCCGCGAGGATGGCATCGAGGATCTCGCCTGCCGCACGGCCGGCAGAGGAGGTAATGACCGCTCGGAGCCGGTCCTCGCCGTACATTGCCCCCTGCTCGTTGTTAGCCTCGGTGATCCCGTCCGTGTACAGGACCAGCACATCGCCGGCGGCAAGCGGGAATTCTCTCGATGTGTAGGGTGAGTTCTCTTTTGCGCCAAGGGCCATGCCGGTCCCCTCGATTTCGACACGCGAACCGTCAGCGGCACGGTACAGGATGGGCGGATTGTGCCCGGCGTTCACGCAGGTGACCGTCTTTTTGTCGTGGTCGAGGATGCCATAAAAGAGCGTGACAAACATCCCCTGCGTTGCATCGGCTGCGATCAGGTTGTTTGCCTGATAGATGGCCTGCGCCGGTTCGTCCCGGTGCCAGGTGGCGCTGACCCGGACAATGATCCGGGACAATGCCATGAAGAGCGCTGCGGGCACGCCCTTGCCGGAGACATCGGCGATTAAAATTCCCATTCGTTTGCTGCCAAGCGAAACAACCTCGAACGGGATCACATCGAAAAAGTCCCCGCCGACCTCTTTTGCCATCACGCTTTTCCCGGCAACATCAAAGCCCTCGACCCTGGGGATGTTTTTCGGGAGGAAGCTCTGCTGGATCTCGGCAGCGATCGCAAGCTCCGTGTTCTTCTTTGCCACATCCTTGACGAGCGTGTCGCGTTCGGCCTGCATTTTCCGTTCGTTTTCCAGGTTCTTGATGATGAACGCGAAGATCAGGACGCCGATGGCGTTTGCAAGCACCATCGGGATCCAGATGGTTTCGACAAGGGCGAGGGCTGCGGAGAACGGCTGCGCGATAATGAGCGTTAAGAGCATGTGCAGGCTCTCCATGAGTACGGCAAAGGCAACGGCAATCAGGATCGGGACGAATTTTTTCCTGTTCGCAAGCCAGATGATGCCGCCCAAGAGCCCGGCAAGGACCGTGGCAATAACGCAGGGAACGACCGTGAACCCGCCAAGGGAAGCACGGTAGGCTGCGCCGATGAGCCCGGCGCCAAGGCCGACCACCGGGCCGCCCACAAGGCCGCCGACCATGGGGCCGAGATCGCGGACGTTTATCACCGCGCCCATGACCTCGATCCCGCCCATGGTGCCGTAGATGGAGAGGACGCCAAAGAAGACGATCAGAAAGATCTGGATCTTAATCGCGGGATGACCTTCGAGCACGCTTACGAAAAATTTGCTCCGGGTCAGCAGGTATGCGGCGACAACGATCACGCACATCAGCTGGATCATTGCAAGGAAAAGGGAGAGGAATGAATCTGCCATGGGGGTGTTCCGTGCTAGTGGTGTTGGCGGGACGGGGATTTAAGGGGTGGGGATTGTATCCGGACGATTCCTTATCCCCCGAAGAGGTTACTCTGTGAACCCACTCTCTGCCATCTTCTCCGGGTCAAGGAAAAGCGCCATCCCGGTTTTCATTCTCCGGAACCCCGCCTTTTCGTAGAACTTCTCTTTCCCGGGCGAGGCATAGAGAATTACGTTACAGTTTTTGACTTTTCCGAGCAGCGCCTTAACTATGGCCGCCCCGATTCCCCGGCCCTGGTATTCAGGAGCAACGGCAATATCATAGAGTCCGGCCTGGTATGTCCCGTCAGAGATGACCCGCCCGAACCCGACAAGGCTGCTGCCGTCAAACGCAAAGACGGCCGCATGGCTGTTCTCAAATGCCCTGCGATGGATTTCCGGCGTATAGTGCGACATGCCGCCGCTTTTGAGGATCCCGGCAACAATCGGCCAGTCCGTTTCTTTACAGGAATCGCGCAGGGTAATTTTCACGCACACCGTCTCCTTGTATCATTGGTAGATTCCGGGCATATCCAAGATAATAGTGCCGGTATCCCCGGGCCGGACTCCGTTTGATCCCACCCTTGCGATCCGGGACATCACCTCTTTTGGGGAACAGCACGAACCTTACTTCATGCAAACCCGCCGCGTCCTCGTCTTCGATCTCGACGGCACTATCAGCGACCCGGTGACCGGTATCTGCCGCAGCATGAACTACTCCCTTGAGGCGTTTGGCTACCCGCCCCTCACCGGGCAGGAGGTATCGCACTATATCGGCCCGCCCATTGAGTGCACCTTCCGCGAGATCACGGGCGAGACCTCGGACGAGCGTATTGCTGCGATGATCGCCCGGTTCCGGGAGCGGTACGGCCGGGCCGGCTATGCGGAGAACACGCTGTATCCCGGGATTTCCGAAACGATAACGAGGCTTTTTGATCGCGGGGCAAGGATGGGGATTTGCACCTCAAAGCGTACCGATTTTGCGGAAAAGATCCTTGAGATGTTTAGCCTGCGGGACTGTTTCTCGTTTGTCAGCGGGGGCGATGTCGGGATCCGGAAGGCAGAGCAGCTCGGCGGGCTTTTGCATTCCGGCGCAATCGACAAAACCGCGGTGATGATCGGCGACCGTTCCGTGGATATCCTTGCGGCCCGGGCAAACGGGCTTGCCTCCGTGGGCGTGCTCTGGGGCTATGGGAGCCGGGCGGAGCTGGAAAAAGCCGGGCCGGGAAGGATTCTCGAAAGGCCGGAGGAGATCGGGGAGCTGGCAGCCCTTTAGGCAGGAAGAGACTCTCCGGTCGGACATAATTCCCCCGAAGGTTTGGATCCTTTTCCGGTTCATCCCGCAAAATCCCCAAGGGAGTACGTCAACCGACGGGAGAAAAACCGACAAGGTTCCGGAAACAAATCGCGCAAAATTTACGGAAGTAAAGATTATCCTCCTCATATCCCGAGTGAGAAGATCTTTTGGGCCTGTCGCCAGTACACGAAATTCCCTTCGGGTTTTTCCCGGGTCCGGGTTCAGGCCCAAGAGAGTATGTGCGGTAAAAACCGTAAAAATACAATCATGAGTTTGCGCCCGGGGAATCTCCAAAAAAAACAGTATCCGCGATGAGACACATGGATAAAAAAAAGCAGGATATCTATGGAACGACCCCAGATCATAAATTCCTGATGCCCGGCGTAGCGCTCATTCTTTTGTGCATCTGTCTCATCGTTCCGGCCTTTGCACTCTCCAGTGACGATACCGAAAATGTTACCGCAAATACTACTACGCTCGACACACTCAGCCAGGCGCCGTTCAACCCGGCATTTGTCAGTTATGTGGACGGGCTCCACCCGGTGGTAAAAACACTGCTACGGTCGTCGTCCGCGGTAACAACAACGGCAACGACAGCCCCGCAACATTCCCTGGGCCTGGTACCGTCCCCGGTATGGCGTCCCGAAATCAGTAACATTCCCATGACAGGATCCGGTACGGAAACGCGGTTATCCTCGTATTCAACCGGCTCCGGTATCCCCGCGGATGCCATGAACGAAACAAAATTCGATCTTCGGAACTACGGGAAAGTAAGCCCGGTTAAAAACCAGGGCAACTTTGGCGCGTGCTGGGCATTTGCGTCGCTCGCCTCCCTTGAATCAACGCTCATGCCCGTCACGCCGACACCGGATTTTTCCGAGAAAAATCTTGCTAACCTGGCGGGGTTTGATTTCGCCATCCCGGCTGGCGGAGGGCAGGTGTGGATGGCCACAGCATACCTGACGCGATGGAACGGGCCGGTCGATGAAGCAACGGATCCCTACCCGTCCGTATGCTGGACATCGTCCCGGACGTATCCTCCGGTAAAACATGTCCAGGACGTTGTCATTTTTCCCATCCGTACCGACCGGACCGATACGGAAAATATGAAATACGCACTGACCACGTGGGGAGCGGCGGCCACGGGATTTTTCTGGGACGATTCATTTTACAATGACACCTATGCGTCGTATTACGAACCCGCGACCGTATCGAATCCCGCGCAGGGTGGAGGACATTTCGTCACCATTGTCGGCTGGGACGACACCTATGCTGCAGGAAATTTCACCGATACCCCGGCCGGGCCCGGTGCATGGATTGTAAAAAACAGCTGGGGAACCGGCTGGGGCGACGGCGGCTACTTCTATGTATCGTATTATGACAAGTATTTTGCTTCCGCCCTCGACTCCCGGACAGAATCGTATTACGACAGTGCCGTGATATTCGGCGAAGATACCTCCGATTATAATGCGATCTATTCCTACGACCGGCTGGGCGAGGTTACCGATTATTCCTATAATACCAACAAGACGGGGTCGTTTGCCAGCGTGTTTACTGCAACAACGCCGGGCACGGTTTCTGCGGTCGGATTTTATACCGCCGATGTGAATGTGCCCTGTACCATTTCCGTGTACAAAAACCCGCCCTCCGGGCCGACAGGCAATACCCCCGTTGCAGAGTTCGATACAACCCTCCCGTACATGGGGTACAATACCGTAGATATCCCGGACGGGATGCGGGTCCCGGTAACTGTCGGGGACCGGTTCTCGGTTGTGGTTACGGTAACAAACCCGACATACAATTACTATATCCCGGCGGAAATAAATCGTGCCAACTATACCAGCGGCATTGTCTCGTCTGCCGGCCAGTCGTACGTCCTTGGCAGCAGCGGGTGGGTTGACTGGAAGACGGTTGTTACCGGGTGGGGTGTTAACAACAGCAATATCTGCCTAAAGGCATATACTTCGGCACCGGCCGCACCGTCCGGGAACAGCGATGGCGGCACCGACGGTTCCGGAGTTGGCGGTTCGACCGCCGCAACCGTCTCCGGAATTGTTGCAGGGCAGCCGGCAACCTTTTCCTTTAACCAGAATCCCGGAACAACCGCGCCGGTTGCGCTGGACACGGTACAGATCACCTTCTCACAGAGCCCGGGAACCGTTGATGTAACCGGCCTGCCGGTTGCGGACGGTGGTTCCCCGCCGGGTCAGACCGTTGTCGGGTATTTCCAGATCGAACCGGTGGGCGTCAACCAGAACGCTGTCAGCAGCGGCGTCATCACCTTCTCGGTAAGCCGGCAGTGGCTTCTCGACCATGATTACAATCCGGCAAACGTTGTCCTGATGCGGAACCACGACACGCAATGGACTGTCCTGCCGACAACGCAGTCAGGTCTGAACGGGGACACCTATTCCTACCAGGCAACAACGCCTGGCTTTTCGTACTTTGCCGTTGTCGTTGAGTCTCCGGAACCGTCAGCAACGCGTACACCTGAGGTCACATCGTCGTCTGCTTCCGGTACGACCCCGACAGTCCCGACAGAGACGACCGGATCTGTTGCACTGAAGGAGACTCCTGCCGTCCGGCAGGCAGCGACCACAGCCCCGGTAACTGCTGCAACAACCGAAATTCCTTCAGTTCCGAAAGCCCCGGCCGGCATTTCTGCATGGACCATTGCAGGAATTGTCTGCATCATGCTCGTGATTGCCGGGGGAGCATTTATTCTCCGGCGCTGGTGGATCCGCAGGCAGAACCCGGCCCTGTTCCGAAAATACGATTGATGTTCCTGATCGGCCTGGAACAATCTCTCCCTTTTCCTGGAATGGATCCGGCGTCCCTTTTGGGAGAGGGACGATGAGATCCTGAAACGATCCTCAAAAACAGCTGTTGCATCCGCCCGCTCCGCCGCAACCCTCATATGCCCACAGAGCGGTTCTTCCTTCATGGTCTCCCTTGCAGATATCCGGGCAGCGGAAAAGCGGATTTCCGGGCATGTCATCCGCACGCCGCTCGTATTTTCCCCGTCCCTCTCTGCACGGACGGGAGCACGGGTATATCTCAAGCTGGAGTCGCTCCAGAAGGCCGGGTCCTTCAAGGTCCGTGGCGCAACAAACAAGATCCTCGTCAATACCGCAGCCGCCCGGGAGCATGGCGTGGTCGCCGCATCTGCCGGCAACCATGCGCAGGGAGTGGCGGTAGCGGCCCATTCCGCCGGGGTCCGGGCAACGATCGTGATGCCGGTCTGGGCGTCCCTCGCAAAACAGGAAGCAACCCGGGCCTATGGTGCGGAGATCCTTCTCGAAGGCTCGTCACTTGAGGAGAGCATTGTGCGGGCAGAGGAGCTGGCGCGGGAAGGGCGGCTCTTTATTCACCCGTACGACGATGAGGAAATTATTATCGGGCAGGGCACCATCGGTACCGAGATCTTAGACGATCTCCCGGCTGTCGGTATCATCATCGTGCCGGTGGGAGGCGGCGGGCTTGCCGCCGGGATTGCAACCGCAGCGAAATCCATGAAACCCGGTATCCGCATCATCGGGGTGCAGGCCGCTGCGTGCCCTTCACTTTCCGCATCGGTTGCCGCAGGATCGCCCGTGCGGGTCGGGGCACAGCCGACCATTGCCGACGGGATCCGGGTGGCAGAGACCGGCGCTCTGACGTTTCCTGTTCTCAGGGAACTCATCGACGATGTCGTGCTCGTTTCGGAGGAGGAGATCGCCGATGCCATGCTCCTTTTGCTCGAACGCAAGCACATCGTTGCCGAAGGTGCCGGGGCGGCCCCGCTTGCGGCGCTCCTCTCCGGCAGGGTGACGATCCCGCCGGGGAGCACGGTCGTTCCCGTGATAAGCGGCGGCAATGTCGATTCGCCCCAGCTCTTCCGGATCGTCCGGCAGGCAATGGCCCGGCAGGGGCGAATCCTGCACTTCTCCATTCTGCTCGGTGACCGGCCCGGGGCGCTTGCCGGGCTCATTTCTGTTATTGCGGAGCAGGGCGGCAATATTGTCTCCATCCACCATGCACAGGGAGAGGGCGATGTGCCGGTGATGATGGCCCGGGTGGAGATCGAGCTTGAGACACGGGGTAAAGAACATGCCGGGGCAATAGAAGGAGCGGTGACAAACGCCGGTTACCGGATAGACCGGGCTCAATAACGTCCCGGTAACCCGGGTGGGACCGGCGTTACGGGGGATCGATACCCGGCCATTTTTCATTCCTGCGTCCCCGATGTACAGGAGCTCGTGGCGGGGAACTTCGGGGCGAAACCGGTCGGTGTCCCATACCAGCGTTCATGGAAAAAAAATTTTCACTTATCGGCGTGTTTTTGCCCGATCGCGGATAACTGATAGGAGATCAACAGTTATTTTCCCTGTGGCCTGCCCATAAATGAAAATCCTCCGATACCCATGAAACAGCTAACCGCCGAACTGCTCCTTGTCTTCACCGTATTTTTATGGGGATCGTCGTACCTGTTCATGAAACAGGGAATGGAGACGTTTGCGCCTTTCAACCTCATCGCGCTCAGGTTCGGCATTGCATTTCTTGTCGCGGCGCTGGTCTTCCGGGAAGTATTTCCCGGCATCCGCCTCCGTACGGTCTGGTGCGCCGCGGTGCTCGGGTTTATGGTCTTTTGCGGGTTCGCGTTCCTGCTCTCCGGGCTCAACGACGAGTCCACGACCGGCGCGGGATTTCTGATCGGGACAACGGTTGTCATCGTCCCCATCCTCCAGGCAATTTTCTGTTCCCGGATCCCCCGGCCCCCGGTCATTCTCGGGATCGTCCTTGCCCTTGCCGGGATCTTCCTGCTCACTGCCGGCACGACATTTGTCCTCGACCTTGGCGCCCTGCTCTGCCTTGTCGGGGCGTTTTTCTGCGCATGCCAGATCATCCTTACCGCCCGGTACGTGAAGACCGAGCCGGCCATCCCCCTGTCAATCCTCCAG
>Ga0183101_1000057_pt2 | contig 27881 bp, 27 predicted proteins | sample Biomet3_FD_127790 | JGI IMG/M metagenome (GOLD analysis project Ga0183101, IMG submission 127790) | Microbial communities from bioreactor (seeded with sewage sludge) at LBNL, California, USA - Biofuel metagenome 3 | ecosystem: Engineered > Bioreactor > Anaerobic > Unclassified ...
CGGCGGGCCTCCCCTTCGGAATGCGGAGGGGAGCTGGCGGGGCAGGGGCACGCCTGGGGCCTGGACGGCGTGGTCTGTTCCGGGCATGAGGCCGCCGCCGTCAAAGCCGCCTGCCCCGGCCTGCGCTGCCTGTGCCCCGGCATTCGCCCCGCCGGATCGGATGCGGGCGACCAGCGCCGCATCATGACGCCAGCCAAGGCCGTGGCTGCCGGAGCGGATTATCTGGTTGTGGGCAGGCCCATCACCGCCGCGCCCGACCCACGTGAGGCGGCTCGGCTGATAACGGAGGAAATGGCCTCCGTTCACAAGTAATGAAGCATTGAGGATGAGCATGGACGGTAAAACGCCCGGCAAAGCGCCAAACAACAACCACTCCAACGGCAAAGCCGATGTTCGTGGGGTTTTTTCCACGCAGGAAGTGCGGCGGGTGGGCACCGGCACAACCACGCGCAAAACCGTGCAAAAAACATTCTGGTTTGTTGAGCAGCACGGCTCGGATATCGACTGCCAGCCGCTCAACACCAACTATGTGCCCAGCGGCCCCAAGCGCAAAATCACCATGGACGAACTTATCGCCAAGTTTTCGCCCGAACCCGAATTTTACCTCAACTCCGTATTTCCAAAAATGCAGGAATTACAGCGCGATATAGAACACGGCGACGCCCACCGCGAAAACGGCGAAACCTTTGCCGCCGAATACGAATATTCCCGCGCCCTCAAGGTTGATGAAGAAAACGTGCGCGCGAACTTTGGCATTGGGCTTACCTATCTTGAACGCGGCGACAACGCCAAGGCCGAGGACATTTTTCACCGCCTCGTCAAGCTCGACGCCACATTCGAGCCGGAACACAAGCACCTGTTCAACGAATTCGGCATCAATCTGCGCAAAAGCAAAATGCTGACCGAATCCCTGGAATATTACCAACGCGCGCTCGAGCTTTCGCCCAGTGACGAAAACCTCTACATGAACATCGCCCGCGTGCTGCTGGAACTTCAGGATTTGAACGCCTGCGTTGACAATTTGCTGAAGGCCCTTGAGCTTTCGCCCCGGCACGAGGCCTCGCTCAAGTTTCTGGCCTGGCTCATCCAGAAGCAGATGGTGCCCGCCGACAAGATTGACGGTGTTCGCACCGCCCTTCAGGCGGCCCAGGCGGCGGGTTGATGCTGTGAAAACATGGTTGTTGCGCGAACCTCCGCGCGCCGTTGCCCCCGCCCCCCCGGACACATGGGCCGACGAGCTCTCCATCTCCCCCCTGCTGCTCAAAATTCTGTGGATGCGCGGCTTGCTGCAACGGGCCGACATGGATGCCTTTCTCTCCGCCCGGCTCAACTCCCTGACGCCGCCCGACAAATGGCCCCAGCTGCCGCAAGCCGCAGAACTGCTGGCTGCCGAGCTGCTGGCGGGCAAAAAGCTTGCCGTGTGGGGAGATTATGATGTGGACGGCATAACCGCCGCCACGCTGGTGCTGGACGTGCTTGAAACGCACGGCCTCAACGCCGTATGGCACATTCCCGACCGCCGCAGCGAGGGCTACGGCCTTAATGTGCCGCAGGTCGAGGCCCTGGCCTCGCAGGGCTGCGGCGTGCTGCTCACGGTGGACTGCGGCATTTCCGATGTGCAGGCCGTGCGGCGGGCCAGGGAGCTGGGCATGACGGTCATTGTTTCAGACCATCACCTGCCCCCGGAAGAGCTGCCCCCGGCCCACGCCATCTGCAACCCGCGCGTTTGCCGCCCCGAAGACCTCCCCTACCCGCATCTTGCCGGGGTGGGCGTGGCTTTCTACCTTATGGGCGCGCTCAACAGCGCCCTGGCCCCACATACGGGCAAGCGCCACGCCATGGGCGACTGCCTGGATCTTGTGGCCCTGGGCACTCTGGCGGACGTTATGCCCCTCACGGGGGAAAACCGGGTGCTGGTGCGCGGCGGGCTCGCGCGACTGGCCAGAGCGGCCCGGCCCGGCATGGCCGCCCTCAAGGTGGCCAGCGGCATAAACGCCGCGGCTTCGCTCAGCGCCGGTCAGGCGGTATTTCGCCTTGCGCCGCGCATCAATGCGGCGGGCCGCATGGGCAAGGGAGAATTGGCCCTGCGCCTGCTGCGGGAAAAGGACCACGCCGCCGCCGCCACAATGGCCCAGGAGCTGGACGAGCTTAATCTGGCCCGGCGGCAGGAAGAAGAACGCATTTACGCGGAGGCCAGGGAACAGGCCGTGGACATGCTTTCACGCTGCCCGCGCGCCGGTCTTGTGCTCTATGGCAAAAACTGGCACCCCGGCATCGTGGGCATTGTGGCCTCGCGCATTGTGGAAGATTTTTACCGCCCCACCATCATTCTTTGCGAAGACCAGGGCAGCCTGAAGGGGTCGGGGCGTTCCGTGCGCGAATTCGACCTGCACGGCGGCCTGGGGCGCACGGCGGAATGCCTGCTCTCTTTTGGCGGGCACCGGCAGGCGGCGGGCGTGCGCCTTGCGCCCGAACGGCTGGATGAATTCCGCGCCCGCTTTGAGGCCGCAGCCGAAGAGGCGCTGGGGCCAACCCCGCTTGTGCCCAGCCTCAAGCTGGAATGCGAACTGGGCTTCGGCCAGGCCGGTGATTTCAATTTTCTTAAAGAACTTGAACTGTTGCAGCCCTTTGGCCCCGGCAATCCCGAACCGGTGTTCCAATCGCCCCCGCTGCTGGTCAAAGACCGTTCCTTCATCGGACGAGGCAGGGAACATGTGCTGCTGCGTCTCAGGGACGAAGCCAGCGGCATCACCCTGCCCGCCAAAGCCTGGCGCATGGCCGACCAGCTGCCGCCCACGCTGGTGAACCGCCATATTCTGGTGGCCTACACCCCGCGCATCGACACCTACAACGGCGTCGCCTCCGTGGACATCGCCATCAAGGACTGGCGGCCCGCCTGAGCGGCCCATGGCCCCTCGTATCTGCAAAGCCCGGCGGGCGCGCTAGCCCCGCTTCATCTCCGCTATCAGTTCGTCGAGCTTATGGGCCTGGCGCGAAAGGTCCGCCACTGCCCTGGCGGCTTCTTCCATGGCCTTGGCTGTCTGGCTGGAAATATCGTTGATCTTCACGATGGACTGATTGATTCCCTTGCTGGAGTACGACTGCTGCTCGCCCGCCTGGGCGATGGCGCGCACCTGATCAGCCGTCAGCTCCACCCCGCCCACAATATGCTGCAGCGCTTCGCCCGATTGCCCGGCAAAATCGGCGGCTGTTTCCACCTGCCGCAAGGCGTCTTCCACAGCGCCCACGCTCTTGGCCGTGCTGGCCTGTATGGCCTCAATGGCTTTGCCCACATCGTTGGTTGAAACCACCGTTTTTTCAGCCAGCTTGCGCACCTCGTCGGCCACCACGGCGAAACCGCGCCCGGCGTCGCCCGCCCTGGCCGCCTCAATGGCGGCATTGAGCGCCAACAGGTTGGTTTGATCGGCAATATCGGAAATAACGCTCATGATGCGGCTGATGGCCTGGGCATGTTCGTTCAACTCCATCATGTCGGTCTGCAGCCCACGGGAAACCTTCTGCACCTCTCCGATGCTCTGCAACGCCTGCTGCACGATGGACGCGCCGCTCTCCGCGCTGGTTCGGTTTTCTTCCGAAGTGGCGGCGGCGGCAGAGGCATTGCGGGCCACCTCTTCGAGGCTGACGTTCATCTGGTTGATGGCGGCGGCCGATTCCTCCAGCTGCCGGGCCGATTCCGAGGCTGCCCGTTCAGACATTTCAACCTCTTCGGCAAGCTGCGCCGATGCCGAAGAAAAAACGCCCGCCACGCCTTCAAGTTTTTCCGCAGCGGCCAGCATGCCTTCCCTGCGGGCGTTTTCCGCGCGCCCGGCGGCTTCCGCAGCCTGCGCGGCGGCGCGGTGGGCCTGCTGCGTCGCCTGTTCCGCCGCTGTGGTTTTTTCCGCGCTTTCGCCGAGCAGGCGCTTGATGTTGCCCATCATGCGCTCCATGCCCGCCGCCAACATGCTGAATTCGTCGCCGCGCCGTTCCGCCGTGCGCAACAGGGTTTTATCCTTTTCGCCGCATTCAAGATGCCCGCTGGCTATGGCGTCCGCCATGCCGGAAAGCCCGCCCAAAAGGCGCGTCATGCCGCGCATGGAAAAGAAAATGACGATAGCCACGGCCAGGGCGCAGCCCAAGGCCAGCAGCATGTTGTTGCCCAGCATGGCGGCTATGGGCGCGTTGATGACGCGCTTGTCCAGCTCCAGACAGAGAAACCAGCCCTCTTCGGGCATTTCCATAAAATAGAGCACCTTTTCACGGCCCCCGGCACTAACAAATTCCAGCCTGCCGTTTTTTTGCCTGAGCAGTTGCGCCATCCAGGGGGCCTTGGCCTCGCTTTGCCCGATGCGCTGGGGATCGGGATGCTGCACGATGATGCCTTCAAAGTTGACCACAAACGCAAGGCCAGCATCGCCCAGCTCCACCTTGTTGGTGGTGTTGGCGGCCAGATGGCTGTTATCCGTGCCGCCGTAAACAACCCCCACCACCTTGCCCCCTTCCTTGATGGGCATGCCGATGATGGTAGTCATCTTTTTCGTGGCCACGCTGACCAGCCCCACAGAGCTTGTATCGCCCTGCAGGCCGCGAATGAAATAGGGGCGTTTTGAAAAATCCAGGCCGATGGTGGCGCTGAACTTTTGGGTATCGCCCTTTTTGCTGTGCGCGATAACCTTGCCGTCCAGAGCGATAAGCCCGCAGGTAGCGATGTTGCTGTTGACCGAAGTGAAATTTTTAAGGGCGTCCAGCGAGTGAAGGAACAGCTCGTTGTCGCGCCCAATATCCTCGCCCTTGTTGTAGGCGGCGAGCAGCAGGCGCAGGCGGCGGTTTTCGGCCAGTTGGGCCAGGGCCTCGCGCATGGACACAAAAACGGCGTTAAGGCCCGCTTGCTGACTTTTAAGAATCACGCCCATGTCCTGCCGTGTTTGCCTGCGCAGGGCGTTTCCCGACATCTGGTGGCTCACCGCCGCCACGAGCGCCAACCCCAGAATTGCCGGAACAAGAATGGACAGCAACATTTTGGTCAACAAACGCAGCTTCATGCACCCTCCCACAACAGACAAAATCAAACCCCATAACGGGGCGGGGCGGGTATCGGCAGATACCCCATTTTCTCCGCTGGACGCACACGATAAACCATCGACTATACGATATGACTATCATGATCAAAATTTGGTAGCATAGCAATGGCCCCACGGGTTTTTTCGGAGCATTTACATAAAAAAAGCCCCCGTCTCCGTTTGGGACAGGGGCTTGGCGGCGTTAAAACGCCCGCGCTGCGTCACGCCTTACGGCATGGTGTATTCACGTTCGGTGTTAAAAATATTGCCCTCTTTTTCCAGACCCTGCGCCGCTGCCTTGCTGTACCACAGGGCCGCCTCCGCCGGGTTTTCAGCAACGCCCACGCCGTATTCGTAGCAAGCGCCCACATAGCGCTGGGCCTGGGCAAAGCCCTGGTCCGCCGAGAGCTTGGCCCAAGCAAAGCTTTGCTGCGGGTCTTTGGCAAGGCCATGACGCCCCTGGCTGTAATACAGCGCCAGGTTGAACTGGGCTTCGGCGTTGCCCCCATTGGCGGCACGGGTCATCAGATCGACCACCGTGGCGTCGTTTTTCGCCACGCCAGCGCCAAGTTCATAAAGATAGGCAAGCTGCACCTGAGCCTCGGGATAATTCTGCTCGGCCGCGATGCGAAACCACTTGGCGGCGGTTTCCATGTCCTGGGGCACGCCCAGGCCGTTTTCATAACACCGCGCCAGCATTACCTGAGCGCGGGGGTTGCCCTCGCTGGCCAAAGGCTGCGCAAGCTGCACAACCTTTTTATATTGTCCGATGTTATAGGCGGTCCAGGCCTCGTCCAGCGTTTGATCAACGCTTTTGGCGGGGGCAGCCCACACGGCGGAGGTCATTGCCCCGCCCAGGGTCAACACCGCTGCCAACAGAAGGGTGGAACTCAGCTTTCTCATAGGAACGCTCCTTTGCTTCCGGTTGTCATTCCCGGATGGGGCAGACAGTAGTACCGGAATCAGCTCTTGGCAAGAGCGCCCAGGCGGCCCACAAGGCGGCAGGAACAACCACGCAAGGCCCTGCGCCACGGCGTCACGGCAGCGCATGGAAGCGCCAAAACGCGGGTTTGCAAAACATGCGGGTTTGCCTGTAAAACAGGCGGCACACCCACGCGGGCAGCGCAACCGTGCCCGCCTTTTCACAGTCCACAAGGAGACGCCGCATGACCATGCCCACCAATCATCCCCCGCACGATGGCCCCGATGGACCCGACCGCACGCAAAAGGCGCTGCCGGGCGGCGACGCAAAAGGCGATTCCGGCCCCCGCGTGGTGGACGTGGAGGTGCTGCACGGGTCGGAAGAAGAGCACAACGGCGCGGGCTATGGCCCCGGCCACGGCGCGGGCCAGGGCGGGCACACGGGCCAGGGCAACCGCAACGGCGGCTTTTTCTATAGCGGAACGTTCAGAAGCACGGGCATGGGCAACATGGGCTTTGGCAGCATGTGGACAAGCGGCGGCGATCAGAGCGGCTGTCTTGCGCCGTGCGTCACCTTTGCCCTGTTCATGGTCTGCCTTGCCCAATTTGGCTTTCTCGCGGGCATCGGCTTTGTTGTTTTTCATACCATGGGATCGGTCATGGGCGTGCTGCGCGACCTGCGGCAGATCAGCGCCGGGCGCATACCCAACCCCTGGCCCTGGCGGCTGGGCAACTGGGCCGTTTCCTTCATGCTGACGGCGTGGCTTGCCGGAGCCTTTCATTAACGCCGCACGGGCGGGGTTTTCATGAACGCTTCCCCCTGGCTGGTCTATCTGCTCGAATGCGCCGACGGCACGTTTTATTGCGGCGTCACCACCAACATGGAACGCCGCCTCAGCCAGCATAACGGGCTGATCCCGGGCGGCGCGCGCTACACAATGGGCAGACGCCCCGTGCGGCTGCTGGGCAGCAGACCCTGCCCCGACAAAAGCGCCGCGCTGCGCTTTGAACTGGCGGTTAAAGACCGCCCGAAAGAACACAAACTGCAATTTCTGCTCAGTGGAGTTATACCGCAATGCTGACCCCGGACACCCTCCTGGCCTTTTTCGCCGCCGCCCTGCTGCTGAGCATAGCCCCCGGCCCAGACAATATTTTTGTTCTCACCCAATCGGCGCTCTACGGCGCGGGCGCGGGCGTCGTCACCACCATGGGGCTTGTAACCGGCCTGTGCGTACACACCACGGCCGTGGCTCTTGGGGTCGCCGCCATTTTTCAAACCTCCGCCCTGGCCTTCACCCTGCTTAAAACCGCCGGGGCGGCCTACCTGCTGTGGCTGGCCTGGCTTTCCTTTCGGGCGGGCGCGGCCATGGCCATGGTTGCCGACGGCGCGGACGGCGCGACCTCTGACTTTCCCGGTTATGCGCGCCTCTATCGGCGCGGCATTGTGATGAACGTGACCAACCCCAAGGTTTCGCTGTTCTTTCTTGCTTTCCTGCCGCAGTTTTGCGATCCGGCCAGGGGCGGCATTGCCCTGCAGGTATTGAGCCTGGGGGTGCTGTTCATGCTGGCCACCATTATAGTGTTCTGGACGGTGGCTGCCCTTGGCGGTCGCCTTGCGGTGTGGTTCAACAAATCGCAGCGGGGGCAAATTCTCGTGCAGCGCGTGGCTGGCTGCGTGTTTGTTGCCCTGGCCGGAGCGCTGCTGCTGACTGGGCGCTGATCACAGCAACCATAACGCATCATTACAGAGACCCCATGCGGCATGCGCCTTTTTCCCGCCGCCCCTCACGGCGGCAGCTACTCACAGCCCTCTGCGCCCTTCCGCTGGCGGCATTGGCAGGAACTCCCCTTTTCCCCAGCCCGGCGAAAGGCGACAACGCCACGAGCACTGCCCCGGCGACCACACGCATACGCTCGACCCTGGCCGCACTGGAGGCCGCCAGCGGCGGCAGGCTGGGCGTAGCCGCCATGCGGGCCAACGGAAGCGGCGGCCTTTTCCACAGGGGCGGCGAGCGCTTTCCCCTGTGCAGCACCTTCAAGGTGCTGGCCGTCGCCGCCGTGCTGCGCGACCATGCGGCGCTTCTTGACCACCGCATCCGCTTTACGAGGGCCGACATACGGCCCTGGTCGCCCGTGACGGAAAAATTTCTCCACAGCGGCCTGACCGTGGCGGAGCTGTGCAAAGCCGCGCTGCAACACAGCGACAACACGGCGGGCAACCTCATTCTGGCCCAGCTGGGCGGCCCGGCGGCGCTGACGGCCTTTGCCCGGTCACTGGGCGACACGGCCTTTCGTCTTGACCGCTGGGAAGTGGAGCTCAACGCCGCCACGCCCGGCGACAACCGCGACACCACCACCCCCGCCGCCATGTGCGCCACGCTCAATGGCCTTGTGTGCGACGACCTGCTGCCCGCCAACGCGGCGCTCCAGTTGCGGACATGGATGCTGGGCTGCGCCACGGGCGCGACGCGCTTTCCAGCAGGCGCTCCCCAGGGCTGGCGCGTCGCCCACAAGACCGGCGGCGGGAACAACGGCACAGCCAACGATGTGGGCGTGCTGCTGCCGCTCGGCGCGGGCACGCCGCTTGTCGTTGCCGCGTATCTTACGGGTTCCGTGCTGCCCGCTGTGGAAAACGACGCCATTCTGGCCGCTGTGGCCCGCGGCGTCTGCGCCGCTGAGGGGCTTGCCCCGCCGCGCGAGGGCATGTATTGACATGACTGACAAGCGAAGGTATGAAGTCCGACTTTCGAGGTGCCTTATGCAGAACTACCGCATATCTCTCAACGACCTGCCGCCTGAAGGCGGCCAGTTTACCCTGGACGACCCCGCCATCTGGCAGGAGCCCATGGAAGAATTTCACCTGGATTACCGCGTGAGCAAGCCCCTTTGCGCCCGCATCCAGGTTTTGCCCATGGACGGCGGCTGGCTTGTGCGCGGCACGCTGACGGGCGAGGTTGTTTTGCCGTGCAGCCGTTGCGCGGAAGACGCGCCCGCCGCCATTGACGCGCGCTTTGAGGATTTTGAAAGCCTGCCGGAATCGGAAGACGATGAGGAAACCCCCGAAACGCCTGCGGCCCGCGAGGCCATGGAAGACGTTGCGGACAGCCGCATCATCTTTGAGCGCAACGCGCCCTTGCTGGACCTGGCCGCCGTGTGCTGGGAAGAGCTTATGCTGGCCCTGCCGGCAACGCCGTTGTGCCGCCCCGACTGCAAGGGCCTGTGCGCCGGTTGCGGCGTGAACCTCAACGAGGGCATGTGCGCCTGCACCCAAGAGGAAGGCGACCCCCGCATGGCCGCTTTGCGCGGCCTTGTTCTGCACAAAAACTAGACATTCACAAAATTTTTTACTAACCTGCTGTGTCTTGCGGGCGGGCATATACGCCAGACCGCCACAGCCCGCATAATCTTTCCGCAAGACCGGAAAAGGAGACTACCATGGCCGTTCAGCAAAACAAAAAATCCCGTTCCCGCAAGGGCATGCGCCGTTCCCATGACCGCGTGGCCGTGCCCGCCGTCATCTATTGCGCCTGCGGCGAACCCACCGTGCCCCACAGCGTGTGCCCCAACTGCGGCTCGTACAAGGGTCGTCAGGTGATCGCTAAAAGCGAAAACGAATAATGAACGAGCGCCCCATCATTGCCGTGGACGCCATGGGCGGGGACTTTGGCCCCTCCGTGGTCGTGCCGGGAGCTATAGAAGCCTCAAAGCTTTATGATTTGCATGTCCAGCTTGTGGGCGACACCCCCAAGCTGGAGGCCGAGCTTGAAAAGCTTGACCTCTCCAACGTGCATTTCGACATAGTTCAAGCCGATGATGTGGTGCATATGAATGAAAAGCCTTCGGACATTCTGCGCCGCAAGAAAAACGCCTCCATCCAGGTGGCCTGCCGCCAGGTGAAGGAAGGCGCTGCCGATGCCGTTGTCAGCGCCGGGCATTCCGGCGCAACAGTGGCCTGCGGCATGTTCATCATGGGGCGTCTTCCCGGTGTGGAGCGCCCCGCCCTTGCCGCCCTGCTGCCCACGGAAAAAAACCCCATCGTCGTGTTGGACTGTGGGGCCAACGTGGATTGCCGCCCCTACCACCTGTTCCAGTTCGGCCTCATGGGCGACGCCTTCGCCCGCGACCTTCTGGGATATGAAGCGCCGCGCGTGAGCATTCTCAGCATCGGCGAGGAGGAAGGCAAGGGCAACAGTCAGGTCAAGGAAGCCTATGACCTGCTCAAGATGGCGCAAAACCTCAACTTCGGCGGCAACGCCGAGGGGCGCGACCTTTTCACCGGCAATATTGATGTTGTCGTGTGCGATGGTTTTGTGGGCAACGTGGTCGTGAAAATGAGCGAGGGGCTTGCCACCTCGCTGGTGCGCATGCTGAAGCGGGTGTTCACCTCGGGCCTTTTGCCCGCCTTTGGCGGCATGCTGGCCAAGGGGGCGCTCAAACGGTTTGCGGGCACCATAGACTATGCCGAATACGGCGGCGCGCCCCTGCTGGGCCTTCAGGGCCTGGCCATCGTCTGCCATGGGCGCTCAAGCGCCAGAGCCATGACCAACGCCATCAAAATGTGCGGCGCATTCGTGCGCAAGGGCACCAACAGCCGCCTTGCCGAAACCATTCTCGCCAATGAGGAACTCACCCGTTTCTCGCGCGCTATCTAACCCCAACGGACCCCACATGAATCCACTCTGCCATCTGCTCGCCCTGAGCGCCTATGTGCCGGATACGGTGCTGACCAACAACGATCTCGCCAAAGTGGTGGACACCAACGACGAATGGATCGTTTCCCGCACCGGCATAAAGCAGCGCCACAAGCTTGCCGATGGGGACAACGCCTCGGACCTCGGCCTTCGTGCCGCGCGCAAGGCGCTGACCGAAGCCGGGATGGAAGCGAATGAACTCACGCATGTGGTGGCAGCCACCTGCACGCCCGACGTTCTCTCGCCTTCCGTCGCCTGCATCATCGCCGGGCAGTTGGGCGCAAACAAGGTGATGGCCTTTGACTTCAGCGCGGCTTGCTCCGGTTTTCTTTATGGGCTTTCCATGTGCCGCGCCCTGCTTGCGCAGGATCCCGACGCCAAAATTCTTTTTGTCTGCACCGAGGCGCTGACTCGCCGCGTGAACTGGGGCGACCGTTCCACCTGCGTGCTTTTCGGCGACGCGGCCACGGCCTGCATTCTCACCACGGGCGCCAACAACGTGGTGGCCGGGCTTGAAGACGTGGTTTGCCACAGCGACGGCGCACAGCGCGACCTCATCGTTGTGGGCGGCGGCACCCGTTGCCAGTATGGCATGGGCGACACAGTGGGCGAAGAATTTTTTATCACCATGCAGGGGCGCGAAACCTACAAGCATGCCGTGCGCAACATGGTGCATGTGTGCGAGGAAGTGCTTACGCGCAACGGTCTTTCCGCGGCGGACGTGAATTTGCTGGTGCCGCACCAGGCCAACCTGCGCATTATTGAGGCCGTTGGCAGCCGCCTTGATCTCACGGGCGAGCGTGTGTTCACCAATGTGGCAAAATACGGCAATACGTCTTCCGCCTCCATTCCCCTGGCGCTGGCCGAGGCGCGGGCCGAAGGGCGCATCCGCCCCGGCGACCGCGTGCTGATGACGGCCTTTGGCGCTGGGCTTACGTGGGGCGCGGCTTTGTTACGCTTTTGAGACAGCATGCCCGCGGCATTGCCGGGCCGCGCGGGTCAATGTATAGTAAATTTCAGATAGTAAATTTCAGTCGGGTTAGTTATTGCCCGGCGCTATCGGCACCGCGCCGCGAACAACCGGCGCAATCCATTATTTCATACGACTCAGACAAAGGCGAATAGAGCATGAGCACAGCGCAATCCTCTCCCGCAGCCGGAGTGCCCACGGCCCTGGTTACTGGCGGTTCGCGCGGCATTGGCAGGGCCATAGCCCAAACCCTTGCCCGTGACGGCTTTCAGGTTTTTCTCACCTACGTCCGCAGGCCTGAAGAAGCGGAAAAAACAGCGAATGACATTCGCGCGGCAGGCGGCGCCGCATGGGCTTTTGCCCTGGATGTGAGCGACAGCGCGGCCGTTGCCGACTTTTTTGCCGAGCGCATCAAGGACAAGGTTGACCTTGCCGTGCTTGTGAACAACGCTGGCATCACCAGAGACGTTCTGCTCGTGCGCATGAGGGACGAGGATTTCGACCGGGTCATCGCCGTCAACCTTCGCGGCGCGTTCGTCTGCACGCGCGAGGCCGCAAAAATCATGAGCAAGTCCCGCAAGGGGCGCATAGTCAATATTTCTTCCGTGGTAGGGCAGATGGGCAACGCCGGTCAGACCAACTACGCTTCGGCCAAGGCGGCCCTGCTGGGCCTTACCAAGTCTTGCGCCAAAGAACTGGCGGCCCGCCAGATCACGGTGAATGCCGTGACTCCGGGCTTTATTGAAACGGACATGACCGCAACGCTCAAAGACGAAGTGCGCGCGAGCTATACTGAAAGCATTCCGCTCAAGCGCATGGGCAGCGCCGAAGATGTGGCAGAGGCCGTGTCTTTCCTTGCCTCTGACAAGGCGGCCTACATCACCGGGCAGGTGCTGGGAGTGAACGGCGGCATGTACTGCTAGCCTTTTATCCGCGGAAGACGGCCCGGCCCGAGCCGGGAATAAGCAGACCACTAATTTATCTGGAGGATACCATGTCTGACGTCGCAGAAAAAGTTAAAAAAATCATTATTGATCAGCTTGGCGTAACAGCCGAAGAAGTGAAGCCCGAAGCTTCCTTTGTGGAAGAACTTGGCGCCGACTCCCTTGACCTGACCGAACTGATCATGGCCATGGAAGAAGAATTCGACATCGAAATCGCCGATGACGATGCCCAGAAGATCCTGAAGGTTCAGGACGCCATCAGTTACATCGAAAACAAGCAATAGCAAAGGCTTGTCCGCCGTATATGCAGCGCGGGGGGCTCTGCCCCCCGCTCCAAAGGAGCATGCATGACCCGTCCCCGCGTAGTGATCACCGGCGTTGGCGGCGTTACGCCCCTCGCCAATGATATTGAGAGCACCTGGAAAAAACTGCTCGCAGGCGAGTCGGGTATCGCGCCCATCACGCTTTTTGACGCTTCCGCCTACGATTCCCGTGTTGCCGGCGAGGTTAAGAACTTCTCGCCCGAAGCCTACATGCCTGTTAAGCAGGCAAGGCGCATGGACCGCTTCACCCAGTTTGCCGTGGCTTCAGCCAAGATGCTGCTGGAAGACTCCAAGTATGAGATTACCGATGAAAACGCCTATGAAACCGGCGTTATTCTCGGCATTGGCCTTGGCGGTCTCCACACCATTGAAACCTACCACGCCAAGCTGCTGGAATCTGGCCCCAACAAGATTTCGCCCTTCATGATTCCCATGCTCATTTCCAACATGGGACCGGGGCAAATTTCCATCTTCACTGGAGCCAAAGGCCCCAACATCGTCACCACCACGGCCTGCGCCTCGGCAATTCACGCTTTGGGCACCGCCTATAGCGAGATGATTCTGGGCCGCGCCACCGCCGTTATTTCCGGCGGCGTGGAAGCCACGGTCACCCCCTTGGGCGTGGCCGGTTTTACGGCGCTGAAGGCGCTTTCCACCCAGTTCAACGACGAACCGGCCAGAGCCTCCCGTCCGTTCGACGCCAAGCGCGACGGCTTCGTCATTGGCGAAGGGGCAGGCCTTGTGCTGCTGGAAACGCTGGAATCTGCCCAGGCGCGCGGCGCTAAAATCTATGCGGAAATGGTGGGCTACGGCGCTTCCGGCGACGCCTACCACATGACCGCCCCCTGCGACGACGGCGCGGGCATGGCCAGGGCCATGCAAAACGCCCTGCGCGAGGCTGGCCTCGACGCATCGGCCATTGGGCACATCAACGCCCACGCCACGTCCACCATGCTGAACGACAGCACGGAAACCAAGGCCATCAAAACCGTGTTCGGCGCTAACGCGGGCAAGGTCAAGATTTCGGCCACCAAGTCCATGACCGGGCACCTTCTGGGAGCCGCTGGCGGCATCGAATCCGTGTTTACGGCTCTGGCCCTGCGCGACGAAATGCTGCCCGGCACCATCAACCTTGAGAATCCTGATCCCGCCTGTGATCTTGACTATATGGCCGACGGCTCCAAACACATTGCCTGCGAATACGCCATGTGCAACTCCTTTGGTTTCGGCGGCACAAACGCCAGCGTGATCTTTAAGAAGTGGCAGGGATAGCCGGAGAAATCCTGCGGCCTCTGCTTCTGTTCGCCAATGCTCTGCCCGCCGTTGTGGCGGGCAGTATATTTCAATAAGGATGCGACGTCATGGACGAAATCCTGCTGCAAGACCCGGAACTGGCGCGAGCCATCACCCTTGAATCCAACCGGCAGATGAGCAAGCTTGAGCTTATCGCTTCGGAAAACTTTGTTTCTCCGGCCGTGCGCGAGGCGCAGGGCAGCGTGCTCACCCACAAATATGCCGAAGGCTACCCCGGCAAGCGCTATTACGGCGGCTGCGAATATGTGGACATGGCCGAAACCCTGGCCCAAGACCGCGCCAAGCAGCTTTTTGACTGCGAATACGTGAACGTGCAGCCGCATTCCGGTTCCCAGGCCAACATGGCCGCCTACCTCTCGTTCATGAAGCCTGGCGACACCATCCTGGGCATGAACCTTTCCCACGGCGGGCACCTCACCCACGGCAGCCCGGTAAACTTCTCCGGCCGCCTGTTCAACATCGTTTCTTACGGCGTGCAGCGCGAGACTGGCCGCATCGACTATGACGAAGTGGCCACCCTGGCCCGCCAGCACAAGCCCAACGCCATCGTGGCAGGCGCCAGCGCCTACCCCCGCGCCATCGACTTTGCGCGCTTCCGCGAAATAGCCGATGAAGTGGGCGCAAAGCTGGTGGTGGACATGGCCCACATTGCCGGGCTTGTGGCCGCCGGGCTGCACCAGAGCCCCCTCCACTACGCCCACATCACCACCACCACCACGCACAAAACCCTGCGCGGCCCGCGCGGCGGCATGATTCTTTCTTCCGAAGACATGGCCAAGCCCCTGAACAGCCAGATTTTCCCCGGCATCCAGGGCGGCCCCCTCATGCACGTCATCGCGGCCAAAGCCGTGGCCTTTGGCGAGGCCCTGCGCCCCGCCTTCAAAAAATATCAGGAACGCGTCATCGCCAATGCCGCCACGCTGGCCAAGTGCCTTATGGATGCCGGGTATGACCTGGTTTCCGGCGGCACGGACAACCACCTTATGCTGGTTGACCTGACCAACAAGGACGTGACCGGCAAGGACGCCGAACACGCCCTTGACCAGGCGGGCATCACCGTCAACAAGAACACCGTGCCCTTTGAAACCCGCTCGCCCTTCGTGACCTCCGGCGTGCGCCTGGGCACCGCTGCCCTGACCACGCGCGGCATGAAGGAAGACGACATGCGCACCGTGGGCGCGTTTATCATTGAAGCCATCGACAAGCGCGAAGATGCGGCTGCTCTTGAAAAGATCAGCAAGAACGTTGAGGAATTCGCGCGGCAGTTCCCGCTGTTTGCCTGGTAAGGCAAGGGATTTTGTACAAGCCGGGTGCGGCGGCTGCTTGGCGTTGTTCAGGCAGCAGTCCCCCGGCGACTCCGTTCCGACATCCCGGCTGCACAGGCCCGAAGTTTTCCATAAAAGGTTCATCCTTTTTGATACAGCCCCGGTTTTGCGAAAAACAGGGGCTGTGCCGTGCGTAGAAGGCAACGCATTTCAGGCGTAGGCCCGCCTTAATTCCGGCAGCGCAGCACGCCAAAAGCCGCACCCTGCGGACCGGGCGATTTTGCCGTCAGGCAAGGAAGGCGAGGCGGCGGCGACGGGAGTGTACTTTTGCGGTACACGACAGGAGCCGCAAACGCGGCCTGACGATGCATCACGGCAAAAGCGCCCGGTCCGGCGGCTTGGCATTTGCGCCGCCCCCTAGTACACTGCCCTTACGAATATCTTTGTGGGTGCATTATGCAACGAATGCCTTGGCCTGAATATTTTATGAATATCACCTATTTGGTGAGTGGTCGTTCCACCTGCACACGGCGCAGGGTGGGAGCTGTGGCGGTGAAAGACAAGCGCATTCTGGCCACGGGCTATAACGGCGCGCCCGCTGGCGTGCCGCACTGCCTGGAGGTTGGGTGCCTGCGCGAACAGCTTGGCATTCCCTCGGGGCAAAGGCACGAGATATGCCGGGGCCTGCATGCAGAGCAGAATGTCATTATTCAGGCTGCCGTGCATGGCATAAATATCAGCGGCGCGGAGCTTTACTGCACAACGCACCCCTGCGTGTTGTGCAGCAAAATGTTGATCAACTGTGGCATTCGGCATATCTACTATGCGGAATATTACCCGGATGACCTGGCGGAGCAGATGCTCAAGGAAGCCGGAGTCACTGTGGAAAAACTGGATTTTACCCCACCGGTCATCAGCGCCCAAGTTGGAGTTGGCAGCCATGTCTGAACTGGATTACGTGCCCTTTATGCGTGAAGCCATCGCCCTTGCGGAGCAGGGACGCTGGCATGCCTGCCCCAATCCTACGGTTGGAGCCGTGCTGGTGCGCGACGGCCAGATCGTGGCGCGCGGCTGGCACCATGCCGCAGGGCAGGACCATGCGGAAGTGGAATGCCTCAAAGATGCGGCGGCCCATGGCGTGAACCCGGCGGAATGCACGCTGGTGGTCACGCTTGAGCCTTGTTGCCACCAGGGCAAAACGCCCCCCTGCACCAATGCGGTGCGGGCCGCCGGCATCAAAAAGGTTGTGGTGGGCCTTGCCGACCCCAACCCGATCGCCTGCGGCGGCGCTTGCCAGCTGCGCGAAAGCGGCATTGAAGTTATCGAGGGCGTTTGCGAGGCTGAATGCCGCGACCTCGTGGCCGATTTTTTGGTGTGGCAGCAGCTCAAACGCCCCTATGTCATTCTGAAGATGGCGGCCACGCTCGATGGGCGCATCGCCACCCGCAAGGGACAATCCAAATGGATCAGCTGCGAGAAATCCCGTCAGGAAGTGCAGCAGTTGCGCGCGGGCATTGGCCTGAGCGGCGGCGCCATCCTTGTGGGCGGCGGCACCTTCCGCGCTGATAACCCCCGGCTTACGGTGCGCGATGAAGAAAACGGGCCGCAACCGCTGGCCTGCGTGCTGACCTCGCGCCTGCCCCAGCCGGATGCGGATTTTCACCTGCTCAAGGAACGCCCGGAGCAGACCGTTTTTATGGTTTCTCCCGCAGCGGCGGCCTCCACAACGGCCAAGGCGTTGCGCGACATGGGCGTGCGGGTGCTGGCCCTGGGCCCCATAGGCAACGGCGGCAACAGCGGCCCGGATTTTCCAGGATTGCTGCACGCGGTGTGGGAAGAACTGCACTGCCCCTACATGCTTTGCGAGGGCGGCGGGCATCTGGCCCTGAGCCTGCTTGAAGCGGGCTTGGTGGACGATTTTCGCCTGCACCTCGCCCCCATGATTCTGGGCGACGAAGACGCCCTGCCGCTCTTTTCCGGCCGCGCCCCGCTGAGCCTTGAAGAAGCCCTGCGCATGCGCGTGAGCACAACGCACCTTTGCGGCGACGACATCCACATTCACCTGCGCCCCGTGGCACAGGCGCAATCTTAGGCCAACGGCATGTTCACAGGCATCATTCAGGGACAGGGCGAGGTGCTCGCGCTGCGCGACAGCGGCACGGAACGCAGGTTTACCCTGCGCCCGCGCTTCAGCCTGCCCGCCATTGTCGATGGGGAATCCATCGCCATCAACGGCGCGTGTCTTTCGGTGGAAACGCACGGCGAGGCTGTTTTCACAGTCTATGCCTCGGCGGAAACCCTTTCGCGCACCACGCTGGGTTCGCTGAAAACGGGCGACAGCGTGAACATGGAACGGGCGCTGGCCCTGGGCGACCGCCTGGGCGGCCACCTTGTCAGCGGGCATGTGGATTGCCTGGCAACCGTGCGCAGCGTGACGGGCGCGGGGCAATCGCTGTGCTGCCGACTGCAATTTCCGCAGGAATACGCGCCGGAAGTGCTTGCCAAAGGCTCCGTAGCGCTTGACGGCATCAGCCTAACCGTGAATGATCGCGGACCGGATTTTCTTGAGGTCAACATCATTCCAGATACGCAAAAGCGCACCACCATGCGCCATTGGCGGCCAGGAACGCTGGTGAACATGGAAACGGACCTTATCGGCAAATATGTGCGCAGCCTGCTTGGGCCATGGCAGCCCGAGGGCGCGGGAGCGGCCGCCAACGCGAAAAACGCGCCAGCCGCCGGCCTGAGCCGCGAAATTTTGCTGCGCAACGGGTTTATTTGACAAGCCTTTTTATTTTTTTGAAAAAGTACTAAAAACGCATTCGCGCGCGGGCATTGCGCGAACGCGCTAAGGAGTCTCCATGAGCACTGTCACCACCATCGCTGGCCAGCTGGACGCCAAAGGCCTTAAAGTGGCCATTGTGGCCACCCGCTTCAACGACTTCATCGTAGACCGCCTTGTGGGCGGCGCGCTGGATTATCTTGAACGCCACGGCATGGACGCGGCCAACATCACCCTGGTGCGCATTCCCGGCGCTTTTGAAATGCCGCTGGTGTGCCAAAAGCTGGTCGATTCCGGCAAGTATGACGGCGTGCTGGCCCTTGGGGCCGTTATTCGCGGCGGCACCCCCCACTTTGACTATGTGTGCGCCGAGGCCAGCAAGGGCATTGCCCAGGCCATGATGCATTCCGGCACGCCCATCGGCTTTGGCCTGCTGACCTGCGACACCATTGAACAGGCCATTGAGCGCGCCGGTTCCAAGGGCGGCAACAAGGGCGTGGAAGCCGCCGCCGCCATGCTGGAAACCATTCGCGTTATGGAGCAGCTGTAAATCCATGGCCAAAGGCAAATCCGCAACCCGGCGCGGCGAACGCGAACTGGCCTTTCAGATTCTGTACGGCCTTTCCTTCACCCCGGCCAACAACATTGAAGAGCTGCAGCGCTTTTTCCGCATTTCGCCCGACAATCTGGCCCACTGGCAAGATCAGGAACCGCCCCTCCACCCTTCCGGCTTCGCCTGGGAACTGGTGGAAGGCGTGTGGAGCAAAAGCGACGAGCTTGACGCGGCCATCAGCCGTTTTTCACGCAACTGGCGCGTGGACCGCATGGGCCGCGTGGAGCTCACCCTGCTGCGGCTGGCCGTTTATGAAATCATGTTCCGTAACGACGTGCCCGCCAAGGTCGCCATTAATGAAGCGCTGGAACTGAGCCGCCAGTTTGGCGAAGACAATGCCAAAAGCTTCATCAACGGCATTCTGGACGCCGTGTCCAAGGCATTAGAAACCGGGGGGCTTTCGCGCCCCGCCGCCGATTCTTCCACCACTATATCGCAGTAATTTCGGTAACGCCCCATGACGCAAGAACGCTACAATCCACAAGCTATTGAAGAAAAATGGCAGGCCCGCTGGCAGGCGCAAAACGCCTTTGCCTGCAGCAACAAGAGCGACAAGCCCAAGTATTATGTGCTAGAGATGTTCCCCTACCCCTCGGGCAATATCCACATGGGGCATGTGCGCAACTATGCCATTGGCGACGTGGTGGCGCGCAGCAAGCGCATGCAGGGCTTTAACGTGCTGCACCCCATGGGCTGGGACGCCTTTGGCCTGCCCGCCGAAAACGCGGCCATCAAGCACAACACCCACCCCGCCAAATGGACCTACGCCAACATCGACAACATGCGGGCGCAGCTGAAACGCCTGGGCTATTCCTACGATTGGGACCGCGAAATCGCCACCTGCCGTCCGGAATACTACCGCTGGGAACAGATGTTCTTTTTGCGGCTGCTCGAAAAAGGGCTTGTCTACCGCAAAAAGGCGGCGCAGAACTGGTGCCCCTCGTGCCACACGGTGCTCGCCAATGAACAGGTTATCGACGGCCTTTGCTGGCGTTGCGACAGCCGCGTCGTGCAGAAAGATCTGACCCAGTGGTTCCTCAAAATCACCGCCTATGGCGACGAACTGCTGCGGGATCTGCAAAAGCTCGTGGGCGACTGGCCCGACCGCGTCATCGCCATGCAGCGCAACTGGATTGGCAAATCCACGGGCGCGGCCATCACTTTCGGGCTGGACAATCCCGCTCTTGCCGCCGAAGGCGTCAACGGCATCGATGTGTTCACCACCCGGCCGGACACGCTCTTTGGCGTGACCTTTATGACCCTGGCTCCCGAGCATCCCTTGGTGGAAAAGCTCATCCAGGGCTATGAAAAGGCCGACGAGGTGCGCGCCTTTGTGGAGCGCATCCGCAATATGGACCGCATCGACCGCCAGTCCGATTCGCTGGAAAAAGAAGGCATCTTCACCGGCGCCTATGCCCTGCACCCCTTCACGGGCCAGCGCGTGCCGCTGTGGCTGGGCAACTTTGTGCTGGCCGATTACGGCACAGGCGCCGTCATGGGCGTGCCCGCGCACGATCAACGCGATTTTGAATTTGCCCGCAAATACGGCCTGCCCGTGCGCGTGGTCATCAGCCCCAAAGACACGGTCATCGACCCCGCGACCATGGAGGAGGCCTTCACCGCCGAGGGCTTCATGACCCAGTCCGGCTCCTTTGACGGCACCCCCAATGAAGACGGCAAAAAGGCCGTGGCACAGGCGCTGGAAAAAGAGGGCAAGGGCAAGGCCACAACGCAGTTTCGCCTGCGCGACTGGAACATCTCGCGCCAGCGTTACTGGGGCGCGCCCATCCCTGTGATCTATTGCGAAAAATGCGGCGTGGTGCCGGAAAAGGAAGAAAACCTGCCCGTGCTGCTGCCCATGGACGTGAAAGTTCGCGAGGACGGCCGCTCCCCCCTGCCGGAAACGCCCGCCTTCGCCTCCTGCGTCTGCCCCAAGTGCGGCGGCCCGGCCCGGCGCGAAACCGACACCATGGATACCTTTGTGGAATCCTCATGGTATTTCGCCCGCTACACCAGCGCCCGCAACGACCAGGCCCCCTTCGACATCGAGGCCCTCAAATACTGGCTGCCCGTTGACCAGTATATCGGCGGCGTGGAACACGCCATTCTGCACCTGCTGTATTCCCGCTTTTTCACCAAGGTGCTGCGCGACATGGGCTTTTTCCCCGCTGACATTTCAGAACCGTTCCGCAACCTGCTCACGCAGGGCATGGTGCTGAAAGACGGCGGCAAGATGTCCAAATCCAAGGGCAACGTTGTGGCCCCTTCGGACATGATAGAAAAATACGGCGCGGACACCGTGCGTCTTTTCTGCCTGTTCGCCGCGCCCGCCGAGCGGGATTTTGACTGGTCCGATTCCGGCATTGAAGGCGCTTCGCGGTTTATCGGCCGCGTGTGGCGGCTCTTTATGGAAGAGCACGACCGTCTGCTGCCTCTCAAGGCCTGCCAGGCCACGGCCGACGACGCCCAAACCGCCGAAGCGCGCGACCTGCGCCGCCGCGAGCACCTCACCGTCAAAAAATGCGGCGAGGACATGGGCGACCGCTTCCAGTTCAACACGGCCATTGCCGCCGTTATGGAGCTGGTCAACGCCATGTACCTTTCCCGCGAGAAGCTGGGCGCAAGCGAAGGCGACCGCCGGGTGTTCTCCTCGGCCATGGCTTCCACAATCACGCTGCTTTCGCCCATCATTCCGCATGTCTGCGAAGAACTGTGGGAACGTTTGGGCCATGGCGCCCCCCTTGCCGACGAGCTGCTGCCCCAGTGGGACGAAACCGCGACAGCCCAAGATATGCTGACCGTGGCCCTTCAGGTCAATGGCAAGCTGCGCGGCACGGTGGAGATTCCCGCCGGAGCGGACAAAACCGCCATGGAACAGGCCGCCCTGGCCGATGCCTCCGTGCAGCGCCACCTTGCCGGGCTTACCGTGCGCAAGGTGGTGGTTGTGCCAGGAAAACTGGTCAATATCGTCGCCAACTAGCGCCCCGCCCCCGGGAACGTCTGTTCCCGCGCCTGGCGCAACGCGCTCCGATTGTAATACGGGGGCGGAACCTGAACCAAGGTTCCGCCCCCGTTTTCGCCTTTCGCCTGCGGCGTGCCCGCGCCGCAGCAAAAGGTTTCCGCATATCTGTTTGCTGCCCCCCTTTCCGGCAAGGGCGTTTCTTCGTATAGTATTCGCACAGGGCGTTGCGCCCGTCTGCCCCCTCAACTTTTTAGCGAAGCGGGGAATTTCCCCGTCAACGGAACACGATGTCCTCTGCCCGACCAGGATTCAGTTTTCTTGTCTGCCCCGACGGGCAGCTTTTGCGCGCTCAGATGGAGCGGCTTCTTGCCGCGTTTCCGCCGCCCTCCGGCCAGTGGGAACGCCACGTCTATTGGGGCGACGAGGAACCCTCGCCGCGATTCTGGGAACAGCTGACGCTGCAGGGTCTTTTTGGCGCGCCGCGCGTGCTGGTGGTGCGGCAGGCCCAGCTGTGGCCCGCAGCGGTGTGGAAAAAAGTTTCGCACGCCCTGGGCCGCCCATCGGAACAGTGCTGGCCTTTTTTCTGCATGGAAGTGGCCTGGGACAAAGGCCAGCCCAAAATTCCGGCCCACATCGCAAAGCTGCGCTGCATGGCCTTTGCCGACCGCGAAGGCTGGATATGGCGGCAAGACGGCCTGAACGAACGGGCGGTCAAAAAGCATGTGCTGCAGCGTTCCAACGAGCTGGGCCTGCGCTTTGAGCAGGACGCGCTGGAACAGTTCTGCGTTTCCGTGCCGCCAGACGCCCAGGCCATAGAAAACGAGCTGCGCAAACTGCTGCTTTTGCGCAACGCGACCAAACCGGCGGACGGCGAACCGGATTCGGGCCGCGTGACCATGGCCATGACCGCCACGGCATCCTGGAGCCCGGAATGCAACGTTTTTGACTGCATCCGGCACATGGAGGCGGGCAACCACACCGCCGTGTGGAAGGAACTTTCCCGCAGCCAGGACTGGGACAGCCTGCTCTTTTCTCTGGTGGCCCTGCTGGCGCGCGAGCTGCGGCTGCTCTGGCAGCTATGGGCCGGAGAAAAGGCGCGCGTACACCCCAATGAAGCCGCCTTCAAAAAACAACTGGCGGCGCGGCTTGGCCCCACGGCCCTGGCCGAAGGATTTTCAACGGTTATGGATGCGGAGTTGCAGGTAAAAAGCGGGCGTCGCTCGCCAGGGCAAAGCCTGGAATATCTGGCGGCAAGCATGACGGCCCTTTTCGCCGGGGGGCGGCCCCGCCCCTGACGCGGCGCGCCTGCCGCGCACTGGTTGCGGCAAGCATGCGGCGGGCATGAATAAATTTTGCATGGGAACAGGCGCGCAAGGCTGCTTTCAGACCTCCCAACAGCCTTTCTCCGCCCCGGCCCCTTGCGCAACCCTCAAGACTGCTTACTTTATGACAGCGAAGACCACATCCAATCCGGCACTTTGCCAGGGACATCGGGAACGGCTGCGGCAGCGCCTGGGGCATGAGCCCACAGCCGTGGAGGATTATGAAGTTCTGGAACTGCTGCTTGGTTATGGCTTGACCCGCAAAGACACAAAACCGCTGGCCAAGGAACTGATGCAGCGCTTCGGCGGCATTCGCGGAGCGCTGGAAGCCAGGCCGGACGAATTGTTGCAGGTGCCCGGCTTTGGACCGGGGCTGCTGGCCTTTTGGCAGGTTTTACGCGAAACGCGGGCGCGCTTTGCGGCAGCGGATGTGCTGCGGCGCGAGGTGCTGGCAACGCCGGAGGCCGTGGCCCGCATGGCCCAGGCCAGACTGGGTTCAAACCAGCACGAAGAATGCTGGCTGGCGCTGGTGGACAGGCGCAATCGCCTGATAGCCTGGGAGAGGCTGCGCATGGGCGGCATAGCGCGAGTCGCCATCTATCCCAGGGATGTGCTTGAAGCGGCCCTGCTGCACAAGGCATGGGGTATCATTCTGGTACACAACCACCCGGGCGGCAATCCCGCCCCCTCGCAGGAAGACCGCCTGCTCACGGAAGAGCTGCAGCGGCTCGCGCCAAGAATGGGGCTGCGCCTTCTGGACCACGTTATCGTTACCGATGGAGACTGCTACAGCATAACGCAATCGCAACGCATCAGAATCGAAGCAGTCGGGGAGAATATATATGGCTAACATCAATGAAAAAGACATTTTGCTGCACCAGGAAAAACCTGTAAAGGCCGATCCTGCCGTTGACACCGAACAGGACAAGGAACACGCGGACGCTCCCGAAGCGCTGGAGCACGAGGGCGGCCTCAGCACCGGTTCGCAGAGCATTCCCGACATCCTGCCCGTGTTGCCAGTGCGCGACGTGGTGATTTTCAATTATATGATTCTGCCGCTTTTCATCGGGCGCGACAAATCCGTGCAGGCGGTTGACGCGGCCCTGAAAAACGGACGGCATCTGCTGGTTTGCGCGCAGAAGGAAGAAGCCACCGAAGACCCCAAACCCCAGGATCTTTATGAAACGGGCACGGTGGTGCAGGTCATGCGCATGCTCAAAATGCCCGATTCGCGCGTAAAAATTCTTGTGCAGGGCGTCAGCCGCGCCCGCGTCAATGGCTACCGCCAGGTGGAACCGTATCTTGAAGCGCGCATCACCACGCTGCCCGAGCAGATTCCCGTTGTGGACGCAACCGTTGAGGCGTTGCTGCGCTCCGTGCGCGAACAGAGCGAGAAGGTCTTGACCCTGCGCGGGCTCTCCTCGCCCGACGTGCTCGCCGTGCTGCAGGGCGTGGACGATCCCGGCCGGCTCGCCGACCTCATCGCCGCCAACATGCGCATGAAAACCGCCGACGCGCAGCGTATTCTTGAAGCGGAAAACCCCATTGACCGCCTCATGCTGGTCAACACCCAGCTGCAGCGCGAAGTGGAGGTGGCCACCGTGCAGGCGCGCATCCAAAGCTCCGCGCGTGAAGGCATGGACAAAGCCCAGAAGGATTACTTCCTGCGCGAGCAGCTCAAGGCCATCCGCACCGAACTTGGCGACAAGGACGAAGACGGCGAGGAAGACCTGGAAAACCTCAAGCAGGCCCTGGAAAAAGCCGGGCTGCCCAAGGACGTGCGCAAGGAAGCCGAAAAGCAGCTGCGCCGCCTTGCGGGCATGCACGCCGATTCTTCCGAGGCCAACGTGGCCCGCACCTACCTTGACTGGCTGGCCGAGCTGCCCTGGAAAAAGCTTTCGCGCGACCGGCTGGACATTCTGCACGCCAAGGAAATTCTGGACGAGGACCACTGCGGCCTGGACAAAATCAAGGACCGCATCCTGGAATTTTTGAGCGTGCGCAAGCTGAACCCGCAGTCAAAGGGGCCTATCCTCTGCTTCGCGGGCCCTCCAGGCGTGGGCAAAACTTCGCTGGGCCGCTCCATCGCGCGCGCTCTGGGCCGCAAGTTCCAGCGCCTTTCGCTGGGCGGCATGCATGACGAGGCCGAAATTCGCGGGCACCGGCGCACCTATATCGGAGCCATGCCGGGCCGCATCATTCAGGCCATCAAGCAGGCTGGCACCCGCAATCCGGTTATGGTGCTGGACGAAGTGGACAAGCTGGGCGCGGATTTCAGGGGCGACCCTTCCTCCGCCCTGCTGGAAGTGCTTGACCCGGAACAGAACAACACGTTCAGCGATCATTACCTCAACGTGCCCTTTGATCTTTCAAAGGTCATGTTTCTGTGCACGGCCAACCATTTGGACACCATTCCCTCGGCGCTGCGCGACAGGATGGAGGTTATCTCCCTGCCCGGCTACACCCTGCAGGAAAAGGCCGAAATCGCCCGCAAGCACCTGCTGCCCAAGAAGGTGGAAGACAATGGCCTTGTCGCTGGCGACGTAACGCTGACCGACGCGGCCCTGGAAAAAATCATTCGTGAATACACGCGTGAGGCCGGGCTGCGCAACCTGGAACGCGAGCTTTCTTCCATTTGCCGCAAGCTGGCCAGGCGCAAGGCCGAGGGCAAAAAGCCCCCCTTCGCCGTGGACACGGCCGATGTTGAAAAGCTGCTGGGCGCGCCCCGCTTTATCGAAGACGAAAAGGAAAAGAAACTTATGCCCGGCATGGCGCTGGGCCTGGCCTGGACCCCGGCCGGCGGCGAGGTGCTCACCGTTGAGGCCACGGTCATGAAGGGCAAGGGCGGCCTGACCCTTACCGGTCAGCTGGGCGACGTGATGAAGGAAAGCGCCCAGGCGGCGTTGAGCTACATCCGCAGCCGGGCCGAAGAGCTGGACGTTGACCCCGACTTCGTGTCGAAATACGACCTGCATGTGCATGTGCCCGCAGGCGCTACGCCCAAGGACGGCCCATCGGCAGGCGTTACCCTGACCACGGCGCTCATCTCCGCCCTCAGCGGCAGGCGCGTGCGCGCGGATTTGTGCATGACCGGCGAAATAACGCTTCAGGGCCGCGTGCTGCCCGTGGGCGGCATCAAGGAAAAGATTCTGGCGGGCGTTGCGCGCGGGCTCAAGCATGTGGTTATTCCGCACCAGAACGTCAAGGATCTTGAAGACGTGCCCAAGGAACTGCTGAAGCGCATCACGGTTCACCCCGTGCATCATTATGATGAACTGCCGCCGCTGGTTTTTGAAACCAAGGGCGGGCACAGCGGCTCTTCCTCCGGCAAGTCCGGCGGCAAGACGGGCGCAAAAGGCAAGGTTGAAGAGCCTGCGGGCGCGGCGGCCAAGGCCAGAACAGCGAAGACCGGCACGCCAAAAACCGGCGCTCCCAAAACTGGGGGCCGTAAACGCCCAGCCGAGGCCGGGGCCTGAGCCGGTGCGCCTTAAAAGCTATATTGATACGGCAACAGCGCGATTGACAAAGGCGGGGGTGGACAGCCCCCGCCTTTGCGTGGAAGTGCTGGCCCGCGAAACCCTGGGCGGCGCACGGGAAACATCCGCCCGGATGTTCTGCCTGCTGGAAGCCGGGCGCGAGCTTGACGACGAAGAGCTGGCGAACCTTGAAGCTTTTGTGGACCGCCGCGCAACAGGCACCCCGCTCGCCCACATTACCGGCTACAAAGAATTCTATGGCCGCGATTTTCTTGTCACGGCAAGCACCCTTATTCCCCGACCAGAAACGGAAATGCTGGTGGACACGGCGCTGGAGCAGCTGCCGCCCTCGGCGTTGCGCTTTGCCGACCTTGGCGCGGGGTCGGGCTGCATTGGGCTGACCCTGGCTGCGGAACGCCCGGCCTGGCGCGGCGCGCTGCTGGACATCAGCCCGCAAGCGCTGGCCATAGCCGCCCGCAACGCGGCGCTGTTGGGGGTTGCCGACCGCGCACCCCTGCTTGCTGGCGATATGTGCCACCCGCCGCTCGCGCGGCAATCGCTGGGGCTTGTGGTGGCCAACCCGCCCTATATAGCTGATGCCGAGCGGGGCCAGGTTATGGGTGAAGTACTGCGCAACGAGCCGCACTCCGCCCTGTTTTCAGAGCAAAACGGGCTGCGGCACCTGCATGCCGCCATTTTGGCGGCAGCCGAAGCGCTGGTTAATAACGGCCTGGTCATCCTTGAACACGGCGCGGCGCAAGGCCCAGCGGTGCGGGCACTGCTTGAAGCAACGGGAATTTTAAAAAAAATTGAGACTAAACGGGATATTGCCGGTCTAGAGCGTTGCACATTGGCACGAAAAGGGCTATAAGGCCAAATCGTTTTCGCGCAGTGGTGCAAAAAAACGGTGCAATCACAGCACGGCGCTGAGTAAATTGAAAAAACTTGCGCCAAAGTGAATTTTCTTCTTGCCAAGCAAATCGAAAATCGCTAATAAACTGTGTTGCCGCTGGCGTAGCTCAACTGGCAGAGCAGCTGATTTGTAATCAGCAGGTTGCGGGTTCGAGTCCCATCGCCAGCTCCACAAGAAGCTGAACAAAGACCGGACGACCGGCTTTGCGGCAAGAGTGGAGGGGTTCCCGAGTGGCCAAAGGGAACAGACTGTAAATCTGTCGTCGTAAGACTTCGGTGGTTCAAATCCACCCCCCTCCACCACCACTTTTCCGTCGCCAAATACTGGA
>Ga0183101_1000179_pt3 | contig 27847 bp, 25 predicted proteins | sample Biomet3_FD_127790 | JGI IMG/M metagenome (GOLD analysis project Ga0183101, IMG submission 127790) | Microbial communities from bioreactor (seeded with sewage sludge) at LBNL, California, USA - Biofuel metagenome 3 | ecosystem: Engineered > Bioreactor > Anaerobic > Unclassified ...
TGTTGTCACCGGCTTCATCTACGTCGATAACGTCATGGCCTGGTAATTCATCACGGGGGCGGTTATCTCCTTTCGACCGCCCCTTCTTCTCACCTCAAAAAGTAAACAAAGGCGGGAAGTTCACTGATTTCAAACAATTTGTTTACAAAAGTTAAGGAGGAGTATGGGAACTCGGGTTCGTCTAGAAGACATTGCGAAAGAATGCGGGGTGACCAAAGGTTTGGTCTCCCGGGCTTTAGCTGGCAAATATAACGTCAGCGATGAAACCCGAAATCTCATCGTTCAGAAAGCGGCCGAGATGGGTTATGACAACGCTCATTTACGGAGCCGCCCCGAAACAATTTCGCGCGTCCTCTTGGTTATCTCGAGTCGCATCATGCTCAAGGAAGACTATTGGCAGCCAATTATTAAATCCATCTCCAAGACTTTGGATATGTCGTCCGTGGTTTTGGAATACTTCGTTTATGAAGAAAACAAGATTGATGGCGAACTTCTTGAAAAATTAGCCTTAACCAAATGCAACGCCTTCGTTGTCGTTCATTCCAATCCCAAAATCATCAACGATTTTCTCAAAAGTCTCCGCAAACCCGTGGTGGAAGTGGATCCGAAGTACTTCCATAGCGACGCGGTGACTAAGGTGAAATTCTCCAATTATGATTCGATGTACGAAGCGACCCAGAACCTCATTGACCAAGGCCATCGGGTCTTGGCATTCTATGGCTCCGATCTCCATTCAACTTCCTTCCGAGAACGGCACGAAGGCTTCTTAGCTTGCATCGATGCGAACCAAGACCTCCACGCGAAGGGCGTTTCGATTAACTTTGATAACACCAGTTTGAACTACGCCGATGATCAAATGCTCGCGGATGCGTTAAGGAACAACGCAATCACGGCACTCATTTGTGCCAACGACATCATCGCTTTAAACGCCTATAAGGTTATCGCTCGTTTAGGGAAGAAAATCCCCGATGATATCTCGGTTGTTGGTTTCGATAACATCAAAGACGGGGAGTATGCCACGCCGCCATTAACAACCTTTAACGTCCCCCGAGAAGAGTTAGGAAAAGAAATAGCAAACTATTTGATTGGGATGTTTTCCGAGAAGCAGCTCCAGTATTCGCAAATCGTGATTCATTGTCCTTATGTCGAGCGCGGTTCGATTAAACCAATTTCATGAGAGGGCTCATTATGGTAAAAAATGAAAAAAACATTCCGAATCTACCATGGGAAGAAGCGCCGATAGGCTGCAAGGATCCCGTGTGGCGTTATTCGAAGAATCCAATCCTTCCTCGCAACGTTCAGGCAGGATTTGCAAGGATTTTTAATTCGGCAATCGTTCCTTATAAAGATGAATTCATTGGAATTTTCCGGGCCGAAGATCGGACTGGTATTCCTCATCTTTATTTAGGACATAGCAAGAATGGCATCAAAATCGTTCTCGATGAAAAGCCAATTGCCTTTGTCGATGAAAAAGGTCAGGAAGTGTCGAGTCATTATCAATATGACCCGCGACTCATCGAACTCGAAGGAAAATACTACGCCGTTTGGTGCGATGACTTTTTTGGACCAGCTCTTGCGATTGCCGAGACAAGCGACTTCAAGCGTTTCGTAAAATACAACCATCCTTATTTGCCTTTTAACCGCAATGGCGTTCTCTTCCCACGGAAAATTGCTGGCAAATACGTCATGCTTTCGCGCCCAAGTGATTCTGGACACACGGCTTTCGGTGATATTTTCCTTTCGCGTTCACCGGATCTCCGCTATTGGGGCGATTGCGCTCACGTGATGGAACGGGGCTGGGAGTGGTGGAACCTTACTAAGATTGGCGCGGGTTGCAATCCCATTGAAACCTCAGAAGGCTGGCTCTTGCTCTTCCATGGCGTTACGAACACCTGCAATGGTTTTGTCTATTCCTTTGGCGGAGCGCTACTTGACCTCGAGGATCCCTCAAAAATTCTCTATCGCTGTGCTGATTATTTCTTAACGCCTGAAAAGGAATACGAGACGACTGGTTTTGTTCCGAATGTTTGCTTCCCAACTTCCGCTCTCGTGGATCAAAAAACTGGACGGATGGCCATCTATTATGGCGCGGCAGATACCTCGACCTGCCTTTGTTTCTCGACTGTTGATCGTCTTGTTGCCTATATCAAGGACCACAAAAGATAATGGAAAGTTTGACCATCGTACAGCGCCAAAGCCCTTGGCGCAATATCGGGAGACAGCTTAAGCAATCGCGTTTTTTGATTGCGATGATTATCCCAGCGGTGGCCTTTTATTTCATCTTCTGCTACATCCCGATGTACGGGGTGCTCATGGCCTTTACGACTTACTACCCGAAGTTAGGAATCTGGGGCAGTTTGCAATATCACTTCGTCGGATTCCAAAACTTCTCCATCATTTTTAATAACGATCCTAAATTCCTCAATGTTCTTCGCAACACGGTTTTGATTGGCTTTGGCAAAATCATTATTTCCTTCGTGTCTGCAATTGTGATGGCCTTATTGATCAACGACCTTCGGATGCGGCACTTTAAGAAGGTTGCTCAGACGATTGTGACCTTCCCACATTTCCTTTCCTGGGTGGTCATTGCTGGTTTTATCAATGTTCTTTTTTCTCGGACTGGAATCATTGATGACATCATTGCCTATTGCGGGGGAAACCGCATTGATTTCTTGACCAACGGCAACTTCTTCTTAGGCTTAATCTTCACTTCTGACGTTTGGAAGGAAGCTGGTTGGAGTTCCATCATTTATTTGGCCACGATGGCGGGAATTTCCCCTGAGCTTTATGAGGCGGCCGATATTGATGGGGCGACCCGTTTGCAAAAGACTTGGCACATTACCCTTCCGGGAATCAAGCCGACCGCCGTCTTACTTTTGATCATGTCGGTCGGCGGACTTCTTTCCGCGGGCTTCGATCAAATCTTCAACCTTTATAATCCGTTGGTTTATGACCAAGTCGATATTTTGGATACCTACATTTATCGTCAAACTTTCAAAGATCTTGTTAATCCTGGTGTCGGCACCGCCATTGGTTTATTTAAATCGGTCGTTTCCTTCCTCTTGGTTGTAATCGTTGATCGCATCGCGAAGCTCTGCGGAGAAAGGGGGATCATCTAATGTTTCAGACTAAGAAAAAAGAAGCTGGTTTTGCAGTAGATAATGAAAAGAAATCCCCAAAATTAGAGCGGCTTCCTTTGCGGCCAAAGAAGCAAAATAACAATAACCGCATCGGCGGACTTGATGTTGTGATCTTTATCCTTTTGCTTCTCTTTGTCATTGCCATCATCTTCCCGTTCTATAACGCCTTTGTTATTTCGATTTCTTCAGAACATGCCTATTTCAATTCGGATTTGCTTCTTTGGCCTCAAGAAGTGACTTGGGAAGCTTACCGATCGGTTTTCACGAATTCAGCGATGTGGAAAGGCTTCGGTGTCACGATGATTCTTTTAATCGGTGGCACGGCCTATCAGCTCTTTTTCACCGTGATCACCGGCTATGCGATGTCTCGGGATAAGTGGTTCGGCAAGAACTTCGTGATGAATATGATTTTGGTCACGATGTTCTTCGGCGGGGGCCTTGTCCCTTATTACTATTTGATTACGAGCTTGGGGCTCTATAACAACATCCTCGTCATGATCATCCCTGGGGCGATTGATACCTTCAATATGCTTTTAATGCGCAACTACTTTGCCTCGTTGCCGAAAGAGCTGGAAGAAAGCGCTCGGATCGATGGGGCGAATGATATTCAGATATTCGTTCAGGTCTATTTGCCGCTATCGCTTCCGATGCTGGCGACGGTTGGTCTCTTCTTCGCCGTGGGCAATTGGAACTCTTGGTATAACAGCATGCTCTTTATTACCAACGCGGATTATCGCCCGCTTCAAATGGTATTGCGGGATATGATTTCTTCCATTTCTTCAAGCGTTGAATCACCGACAGCCAAGACTTACTCCGAAGGCTTGGTCATGGCTTCGATCTTTTTCACCATCGTTCCGATGATGTGTTTCTATCCGTTCCTACAAAAGTTCTTTGTTAAAGGCATCGTGGTTGGTGCCCTTAAAGGATAGGAGGTATTTTCATGAATCCTTTAAAGAAACTGTTGCCCCTCATCGCAGTGAGTATCGGCGTCATTGGGCTCTCCTCTTGCGGGGCAAAACCCAGTAGCAACGACGAATACACGGATGATGGAAAACTCAAAATATCCCTCCGCAACCTTTATTTTGAATCGTGGGCCGGGGGCGATGTTTACACGGACACCATTCAAGATAAGTTCAATATTCAGGTCACCCCGAGCACTTATTCTTATAACGATTGGACCTCCCAAGTGTCGGCGGCGGTCAACGCGAATAACCTCACCGATGTTTTCCAGTTTAACGTGACGCAGTTTAACTACGCGAATTCTTATAAGTATTGGGCCGCCGGCGACATCATTAAAGCGTTACCAGATGACCTTTCGAGCTGGCCTAACCTTAAATCGATGATCGACAATTTGACGGATCTCGATGCGATGAAGGTCGAAGATTCGAAAGGGGTAAAGCATCTCTTTGGCATTCCTATCGCAAAGAACATCGCTAAATCCAAGGTGGATTATTCTCCGTTTACCTACGTTTATAGGCGGGATTGGGCAAAATCATGGGGGGTTTACAAGGATAATGACGTTTATACCTGGGACGAATTCAAGAACTTAATTTCTGTTTTTAACACCAAACTCAACCCGACTGGCAATTCGGATAAGTACGCCATGGCTGACGTTGAGTGGGGTTTCCCTTCGCTCACGAACTTCTATAAGCAAGTTCCGCATTGTTTCGCCTTTGATGAGACGGAGAAGAAATATGTGGGCAATTTCGCGACAGACGCTTACATCCAAGGCATGGACATGGCCAAGGATTACGTCACCAAGAAAATCTATGGATATGACCAATATAGCGCTACTGAAGGCGGTGCTCGTAAGGCATACAACTCCAATAACTGTGGCATCCTTTACGAGAATTTGTCGTTAACCAACTACGAAGCGATCCGGACGGCCTTATTGACCTCTAATAGCCTTGATGCGAATTTCAATGTCGATGATGCCTCGGCGATTATGAAGGTCAAAGGACCAGACAGCAAATACGCTCTTGAAGGAACGGACAATTGGTTCTCGGTCACTCTTCTTAACCACGACATTTCGGATACCAAGATGAAAAAGATCCTCGATTTACTGGATTATCTCTTGGGGGACGAAGGAACAAAGCTTGCGGTCTATGGCAAGAAAGACTACGACTACACCGAAGATGACTCGGGCAACATCACCCTGACCGAAAATGGTTGGCCCATGGGGGATGATGGCAAATATGTCGCCAAAACCAACGGAGCGAAGTATCTCCGTTACATGGCCACTTTAGGGAATGATTATGGCAAGATCGACCCCTTAACGGACCAGAGCGCTTTTAACTTAATCGATAATTGGTCAACGGCGATGGACACTGCTAACACTTCGGGAGAACTCCGTGTCATTAAGGAGAAACCCGAGGTCATGTGGCTTTCAACGAGTTTAAAAGATTCTTATGAAGCCTCTTTGCTTAAAAATGCCACCGATGAAGTCATTCGCTATTGCTATGGTAGCGACGACAAGGCGACCTATCTTTCATCCGTCACGGGGGGACAATGGGCGCCCGTTCTTAACGAAATCAACACGAAGTTAGGGTACAGCAAATGAAAACACGCCAGCGTTTTATTTTAGGAGGCCTCTTGACCGCTATGGCTCTATCAGGCTGCGGAAGCAAATCCGCGAATACGGGCGACATTACTTTTTCCGATAGCGATCTGATCCAATCCTCTTATGGCGGGCTCGGAGTCGAATGGGGCGTCTATGAAGATACCGACAAACTCGACGAAAGCTCGTGGGAAAGAATCTACGCCAACATCAAGCGTTTAGCGCCGGTTCGGATCCGCTGCATGATCAACTACGATTGGTTCGTGGAGAATTTTGATAACAAAGGCGATAGCGATAAAACCAACGATACTTGGGACTATAACTTCGCAAACAAGTGGGGCGATAATCTCAATTTGCTTCTCAAATATTGCCAAGCCAATAACATCCAAGTGGCTTTTGGCTCGTGGAACGTTGTCGGCACCTTAAGCGATGATGTCTGGAACATGATGGACGAATGCACCGCCGATGTGCGATGGGCCAAGATGAGTGCCTTTATCATGGACTACTTGGTTCATAAACAAGGCTTTACCTGTATTCGCTGGTTCGTTAATGGAAATGAGCCAAATTATCTCGGGGTGAAAGGCTCGAGTAAAAACTACAATAATTCTTTCGAAAAGTGGGCGCAGGGTGTGAAGAATGTTCGAGCCGCCTTGGACGCTAAAGGCTTAACTTCGATTGGCATCGTCGGGGGCGATACCACGGGCTTTGATGGGACGACGACATATTGGGAGGGCATCGGCAAAGGACTGACGAAAGAAGTAGCGGATTATGGTGCCCACCTTTATCTCTCGAACTACTACATTGATGGGGGTTACGTTTTAGAAAACATCAACACTCTCAACAAAGATATCCACGCCCTCGATGCGGGTTACGGTACGGAGCGGCCGCTTGATATTTGGGAAAGCGGTCTTCTTGATGGCAAGGACGCCGAAACGGATGGGAACAAACTCATCAAGACGGTAACTTATGGTATCCGGATGGCGGATTTCACGATTCAAACCGCGTTAGCCGGTGTGAACTCGGTGACGTACTGGGACTTCGATGACGGAATGAACTTCATGTACACCGGCGGGACCGCCGTGGCAAAGAAGTGGGGCATGTTCTCGTCCCTCGCGAGCGATCAGGCTTTCGATCAAGAATTACGGCCGTGGTTTCATTCGTCTTGCTTACTCACGCATTTAATGCGACCGGGTTCGAAGATCTATGGTTCCTCTGTTAATTCGCGGAGTGTCAACCCGGATTTCCGCTGCCTTGGCGTCGTTAATGCGTCGGGGACTGGCGGTGGCTATATCGCTGTGAATCGTGGCACTGACGCGGTGACAAAACGCTTTGTCATGGGTCCGAGCATCAATGCGGCGGGGAAGCTTTACGTCTATCAATTTGGCGAAGGAATGATTCGTTTAGGAGCCGATGGTTTTATCCAGCCCAATTACACGATTGAGGGATCCCTCAATAAGGGTCTAAGCATCAATATCCCCGTAAATACCCTCTTAATTGTATCCACGGAGGTCCTCTAATATGAAAAAACTCTTAGGCTTCCTTGGCGCCTTATTAATGCTCTTCTCCGTCAACGGCTGCTCGGGGAATGGAACCACCGCTGTTGGGGACAATTCGTTTTCTCCTAGTGAGCCGAGTGGCGATTTAGGACTTTTCTCCTTAATCTCACCGACTTTATCCCAAGTCCTTGAAGAGGTTCCAGAATTTAGTTGGACGGAATCGAGTAACGCAACGTACTACACTCTCGAGATTGGTTCGAGTGCTTCTTTTATCAGCAACAACGACGCTTTTGTCTATTACAAACACGATTATATTTCGAGTACGAAGTACGATATTTCGGCTTCATTATCGCAAAAGAACGTCACCTATTATTGGCGGGTTACCGCCCATCTTGGGGGCAAGACGCTTTTGTGCAACAACACTTTTAATTTCTACCTCAAGTCCGTCGACAAAGATGAAGTGGATTTCGCGTTAGGGGAGACCAGCGATTGGTCAATCCATGAGCAAGGCGCGCCGGTGACGTTGGGAATCGATGACAGCAACTTTTTCTCAAATAATAAAGAAGCCCTCAGCATCAAATTCCAAAAAGAAGATACCAAGCCGATTGGCTGGATCGTCATCACCAAGACGGTCGAAGAAGATACCTATGGGACCGATGCGCTTTATCTCCGTTTCTTCTATTCGGGCGATGACGCCCAAGCCATCGTTCGCTTACGGGATAATGATGGCGAATTCTGGCGCCACAAGATCTTGCTCGCCAATAACTCAAAGCAGATTTGCATCATGCCTTTTAGCGAATTCACCCAGGACACTCAACTCGTTACGGTGAATAACCACGTCTTTGATTATTTCCACATCAAATACATGGAAATCGTCTTTGAACAGACCTGGGGCGATGGGGCTTGCCTCGTCAGCGAGGTCAAGACGATTAAGAAAGCGAATTATTCGAATTTGTTTATCAAGAAGTTGAATTTTAAGGACTACGATACCGCGGCGTGGAAGTGGGAAAACGACTACAATTTCGGGACGGATATTTCCGAAGACGGCACCAGTTATACCCTCCATTATGACCAAGCCGCCAACAGCCTCAATACGATGGGCATGGCGTCAAAAGGATACGGATTTGCAAAGATTTACGTGAATAAGTTCTTTGATACGGGCGATATGGTGAAGATGGATGTGAAGTACTCGGGAACGAGTTCAGGGAACCTTAGTTTCCGCTTGCAAGAAGAGGATGGGGACTACTGGTATTACCTCCAGAGTTTCTCCAGTCTTTCCACGGAAGACTACACGACCCTTTATATTCCTTTCGAAGCTTTTGGCGCGACGTATCTCGGCGGCAATGGTCGAAGAGAGTTCTCCTTCATTCTTCAACTGCAATTTGGTTTGACCAATATGTATGGCAGTGGCACTTTGACCTACAAAGACGTTGAAATCGTTTCCCGGAGCGAGGTTACAGCAATTAACACCGGCGCCCGAACGATTGGCAGCGATGGTGTCATCGATAACTTTGATTCGTATACCTCCGCTGCGGAGCCGTTCTATCAATGGAAACTTTCGACCTCAAATAAGGATGAGTTCATCACCTTGAACTCGTTAAAGGCGTTAGGATCCAATAACAAGTACTGCGCTCAGATGGCTTATAAAGCCGATATGGCTGCCGCGACATATTCTCTAGGATTAACTGTCGAAACCACGGGGGTTGATAGCTTGTCGCTTTGGCTTAAAGACGCCTCGGTGAAGAACGACAGCAGCGTCTTCAATTATCTCGATAGCGTATCCGCTCACGCTTATATCGGATTAACCCTTAGTGCGGGTACGATCTACTATTTCGAAATTGCTTCGCTCAGCAAAGTCTGGACCAATTACGTGATTCCTTTCTCAGCCTTTAAGGTTTCAAGCGGCTCGGAACAGCTTACGGCTTCGAGTATCGTGAAACTCTCCTTGGCTTTCAGCTACGTCTATTATCTCGAAGATGGCGTGACCCAATCTCCAACCTATATGATGTCGAATCCGGTCTATGTTGATAACATCGTCCTTCTCAATACTGGCTTATCTTCGGAAACAGAATATGCCAAAGAAAAAGCCATCAAAGCGGATGCCTCGGATGCGACAAAAGCCACGATTGAAGATGCCGAAAGCTATGCAACAACCGCGGACGTCCTTAACAGTTGGACGTATGGCAACACCAACGAAAGCAATAACCTCGAGTTGGCGAATGATGTCTCTTCGCAAGGCGGGCAACACTCGCTCAAGATGAACTACAAGAGTTACTCCTCTGTGAGCTACGCGATTCCGACGACCGTTGACGCTTCGGTTGGCACAACGATGCGGCCAAAAGGCATCGTGGTCGATCTTAAAGGCGATGGAAAAGCCACGGTCTATATTAATTTCTATCTCTTGGTGAATGGTACCGTGATGCTCGTTCGTAAGACCATCGAATCGAATGAACTGAAGTCCGGCTGGACCCGTTATGCGATCGGCTTTGGCGAGTTCACCGATTATGTCTCGCCTTCTACCGCCAGCGTGACTGTTAATAACATCATTTATGTCTATCAAATCAGCTTCGGCATCGTGAATAGCGATTATTCCGCCAGTGCGATTTATATGGATAACCTTCGTTTGGATAACAGCATTACCCGGACGACGGATACCGCGACGGAGATCGCGTAAAAGGAGGCCTTATGAAACTAACGAAATGCGAACTGAACCCCATCCTTAAGCCTAATCCCGCGAATCCCTGGGAGAGCCTCTGCGTGCTCAATCCCGCGGTGATTTATAAGGAAGACGAAAAGCTTTTCTACATGCTTTATCGCGCCGCTGGCAATGACGAGACCCACTATATCTATATCGGTTTAGCGACATCAAAAGACGGCATTCATTTTACCCGCGAAGGCGATGAGCCTCTTATCGCTCCGGATAAAAATGGAGCCGATGGCGGTGGTACCGAGGACCCACGGGTCATAAAACTTGGGGATTACTTCTATTTGACCTATGCTTCACGGGTCTTTGCGCCAGGGCAATACTGGAGAAAAGACGCCAAGAGTTATGGCTTTAAACCCGAATATGGTCCTAGCGTGCTTCTTTATAACAACACCGAAACCCATTTGGCTGTATCGAATGATTTGCGTCATTGGAAGAAAATGGGTCGGATTACTTCCGCTAAAGATGATGACCGCGATGTCGTGATCTTCCCAGAGAAGATCAATGGCTATTTCTATCGAACATCCCGGCCAACGTATCGCTGCGGGGAAGGCTATCCGAATAAGAATCCAGCGATTTGGATGACCCGCTCAAATGACCTCTTGGAATGGGATGAACCCTTAGAGCTTTTCTACCAAGGCCAAGAAGATTGGGAAAGCTTTAAAGTCGGCGCGTCTTGCCCGCCCTTAAAGACTTCAAGAGGCTGGCTCATGCTCTATCATGGCGTCTCCGCAAAAGACCGTGCTTACCGCGTTGGCGCTTTCTTGCTGGACTTGCAAAATCCAGGCAAAATCCTTGCCAAATCACACAAACCCCTCATGGAACCCACTTTGTCTTATGAGACAGAAGGCTACTATAACGGCTGCGTCTTCCCGACAGGGAACGTCGTAAAAGATGGTACCCTCTACGTCTACTATGGCGCGGCTGATCACTTTATCGGCTTGGCCACTTGCTCAATTGATGAGCTCGTGGAAGGCCTTTGGAAGGAGGACCGCGTATGAAGAGAAAAACTTGGCTTCTTTTGCCGCTCAGTTTGGCTCTATTAGGCGCGTGCAGCAAAGGGACGACCACTCCAACGGATTTGGTCATCGCCAGCGGCTCAATGGCTTCGTGGACGATGGAAAGTACGGCGAATTATTATTACAACATTAAGAAAGAAAGTTTTGCCATCGATTCTTATGCGGGACAGGCCAACGATTTGCTCTATCAGCAAGTAAAGATTACCCCACCTTGTGAGCTTGTCGCTCCAACGACGAATCCAACCCGCGAAAACTATACCTTTACGGGATGGTATGAAGATAGTGAATGCACAACGTTATGGGATTTCGCCAACACTAAAGCGACCACCAGCGTCTTTCTTTATGCGGGTTGGGCGCGCAGTGGGGAAGGAGAATACGTGGAACCTGCGTATACGCCAAAAGAGGTTATTGATGATACGTTAACGACGAACCTCGTTCTCAATGGAATACTCAATGTTGCTCCGACGTATGGTGTTGTTTATCTCACGAAGGGCGGGATGTTACGCCTCGAAAATAAGCCGAGCGATGTGACTTTCGCTTTGAACTACTCCAAAAAGAGTGGAACGAGTATTAAGTCCGCTGTCTATGATGCCGTGGGTAAAAAGATCACTGTGGTCTCTCAAAACGGCTCTAGTGAAGAAACCGATACCATCGGTGTTGAACTGACCACAGCCAACCTGACGCTAAGCAATACGACTTATGAAGCGAAAGCTGCAGCCTATGAGCAAGCGGGGAAGGATAGTGAAAACTATCACATCATGCTTGCCGGATCCTCTTCGATTGAATTCTGGACTTCCTATGCCCACGACCTCGATCCAATCGTGGCTTATAGCCATGGTATTGGCGGCACGGTTGCGACCGATTGGTCTTCGGTCCTATTGGACCGCTTGATCGTGCCTTACTGCCCGAAAGCTATCGTTTATTACGTTGGCGTCAACGATATCGTAAACGCGAAAAACGACGCTCAAACCGTGGCGGCAAATGTGGAAAAACTTCTTGATGATACCCACAGCAAATTGCCGAATACACACGTCTTCTTTGTCTACGTGAACCTTTTGCCAGGTTATTACCTTTCTTACGAAGAAACCATCACTGCCACAAACACCGCCTTGGTCTCTTACATCAATGGCAAGGATTGGATCGAAGGTGTCGATGCTGGGAAGGTCCTTTTGAAAGCGACGGGGCACGCCGACGCCGGTTACTTCCGTCTTGATAACCTCCATATGTCGGAATACGGCTACGTCTTGTGGGCCGCTGAGATCCGCAAGGCTTTGAAAGCGTGGTTAGGATAACGATATGATTGAGCTCATCGACGTTAAAAAGGAAAGCGAAATCGCCCGTTTTTTGAAACAAAAAGAACTGACGATCTTTATCGTGATATCGCTTCTTGTTTTTAGCGGAGTGACGCTCGCGATTGTTTTCTCGAAAGAGGAATACACCTTACTTTTATGGATTTTGATTGCGGTGCTGACCCTTTATATCTGGGGCGCGCTCTATTTCTTTAGTGTCCCCTTCAAACAAGCCCGTCGTTATGACCGTTTTTATCAATCAGCCTTAAACGGACTCTTAAGCGAAGATACCGTTGAAGTTTGTTCTGTGATTGCGGGAAATATTTCGAAGGACGGTCTAGAAGCAAAACAACTCGTCACTCAGTTTAAAGAGAATGGCAAGATCTACGAACGTGATTTCTACCTCTTAAAAGGACAGTTTGATTTGAAAGAAGGAACCCGAATTAAAGCGAAAAGCTTTTCGGGTGTCCTTCTCGCCTATGAGGTAGTGTCATGAAGAACAAGGCTTTATTTAAAAAGTCCTTTGCCTATGATTGGCCTCTTTATGTGGTGCTACCTTTGGTTGCCGGCTTCTCGCTCAGCTATCTTCTTAATGTCATTCACCAGCCAAAGGCGTACGAAAAATTAAACGTCTTTGTGGCGAGTACGAAAATCGAAAGCGGGGCTTTTTGCAAAGATATCGAAGAAAAATTCCATGATAATGGTCTCAAGGAAGTTACGGCGGTTCAGTCGAATCCTAACGATGCCCTTTTTGCTCAAAAACTCAATGTGGTGGGTTACGAAGGGAGCGACCTCTTCTTGTTGCCGGAAAGCGTGTTGAAAAGCATTAACCCCTCTGACATCATGGTGCCTTTTAATGCGGAACTGGAAAAGAACTACGTTACGGAGAACGCCCCAGTCTATTACGTGAGCGAAGGGGATTCTTACGGGGTGCGGATTAAAGAAAAATCCGTTAGTCATTGGCTCTCTTCTTATATTGAGTTCTTGGATGAAGATTATTATCTTTGTCTGAACATTAAGAGCAAGAACATCGCAAGTTATGGTCTCTATTCGTCAGAATCCTACGATTTGGCTTTAAAGGCTTTCGTTTATCTTCAGGGGGGTGCGGCATGAAAAAAGAAAACGTTCGTCATGACGATTTTTCGCCAGTGGAACTCCCAAAGACTAGGCGGGCGTTATTTAGCGATCTTTGCCATCACGAATGGCGGACTCTTTTCTCAACTTCGTTCTTGTTAGCGCTATTCGCCTTGCCCTTATTTTCAGACTATCTGGCTTTCAGCGTATTCATCTCTAGCGCCTATTCTTCCGGAGCGGAAATGAGTTCGATTTTCGCTCTCTTCTTTTACGCGGGGATCATCGCGATTCCTTGCATTGTCATTCTCTTTATCGGTTTAGCGGGAGCCTACGAAGTCGGAAAACAGTTGAGTTTCCTTGAAGGGGTATTTACGACCACCAGTTTCTTCTATGGCATTAAGAAAAATGCCAAAGCAGATCTGGTGATGGGTATGATTGCCTCTTTCTCCTTCGCCTTGGCTTTCATTGGCTCGCTTTATCTTTTGCTTTTCTATCAAGCCTCTCCAATTCCGATGGGCATTGGAATTGGTCTTTTGATTTTCCAATTTATCGTCGTTTCGGGGATGGCTCATTTCTATCTATCCCAAGAAGCCATTTATGCCAACTCGGTTGGGGCGAGTTTGAAGAACGCTTTCTTGTTTACCTTAATGAAGCTTCCCCAGATTACTTTGGTTTCGCTATTGAGCCCAGGGTTATTCATCGCCTTATTAGCGATTAATGACATCGCTGCTTATGTGGCGATGGCGGTCTTTGTGCTTTTTTCCGCCTGGGGGATTTTGGTTTCATCGCTTTATACCCATGCGGTATTTGATCGCTTTATTAACGAAAGCCATTATCCCGAACTCGTGGGAAAAGGGCTTTATAAGAAGGAGGACTAATCCATGTCCAAAGTCACGTTAAAGCACGTCTACAAGGTCTATGAAGGCGGGGTGCGCGCCGTCAACGATTTCAACCTCGAAATCAAGGACAAAGAATTCATCGTCTTTGTCGGACCTTCGGGCTGTGGCAAGTCCACAACCCTTCGTATGATCGCCGGATTGGAAAACATCACGGCAGGTCAGCTTTATATTGATGATGCCTTGGTCAATGACACGGATTCCAAAGACCGCGATATCGCGATGGTCTTCCAGAACTACGCCCTTTATCCCCATATGACGGTTTTCCAGAATATGGCCTTTGGTTTAAAACTTCGCAAAGAGGATCCCAAAGAAATCGAGGCGAAGGTCAATAAGGCCGCTGAGATTTTAGAGATCACCGATTTGCTCTCGCGGAAGCCGAAAGCTCTCTCGGGTGGTCAGCGACAACGAGTCGCCTTGGGCCGAGCCATCGTGCGAGAACCGAAAGTCTTCTTGCTGGACGAACCGCTCTCTAACCTCGATGCCAAACTTCGGGTTCAGATGCGGACGGAAATCACAAAGCTTCATAAACGCCTTGCGACCACTTTCATTTATGTTACTCACGATCAGACCGAAGCCATGACGATGGGCGATCGGATCGTCGTCATGAAATTGGGCTTTATTCAACAAGTCGATACTCCGGTGAATCTTTATGAGAACCCTGCCAACCTCTTTGTCGCGACGTTCTTGGGCTCGCCCCAGATGAACATTATCCCCTGCGTTCTGAGGGAAAAGGATGGGGTTTTGACGGCGCTTTTGAATTCGATTGATTCGTTATCGCTTCAATTCCCGCCTCTAAAAGCTAAGCAGTTGGCTGATCCGTCCTATATTGGTAAGCCCCTTTTCTTTGGCGTTCGTCCTGAGCACATCAAGATTGCCTCCGAAGGTATTCCGGCGACAATCGACGTGGTGGAGCAACTCGGTGACGAGACCATCGTTTACGCGAAGATCGAAGGGCAAGAAGATGACGTTATCGTCAAAGGTGTCGCCACGGGTAAATACCAAGCAAAAGATGCCATTCATTTAGCCATCGACATGATGCAAGCTCATCTCTTTGACCAAGAGACGAGCAACTCCGTGATGGGTGTCCCAAGGGAGAATACTTACCCTTGCACCCTTGAAGAAAACGCATTGGTCTTTGGCGAGAATCGTTATGAGTTCTCCTCCCATTTAAAGGAACGCTTACTCGCTGTTGCCAAAGAAGAAAAGAATCTTTCGATTTCCTTTGCTCCTGAAGCCGTTCACCTCGAGGAAATCCCTGGTGGTCTTCACTTGGCTGGCACAGTCGATTTCGTGATGGAAAAAACGGATTCAACGACAGTCTTTCTCAAGATTCCAGGATGCAATAAATACGCGATCTTTAACGTTGCCCCGACGAGCACAATTAAGTCTGGCGAGAGGCTGGATCTCTATGTTGCTGAACATGATGTCGTCCTCAAAGATGCCGAAGGAACAAGACTCGTTTCTCGCGAAGTGATCATGGAGAACTCCACGAAAGCCAGTTTTAAGACTGTTAAAGGCAAAACGATAGTTCGTTTTGGAGCGAACCACGTTGTGATGAATGATATGAAGGTACCTGACGGGGAACACACCATCGTTCTCAAAGAAGACAAGGTTCGTCCGATCCTAAACAAGAAACAATGCAAAGCGACGGGTTATGTCAACGGCGCTTATGATAAAGAGCGCATCATTGCCGTGTCGGCGTATGACGAAGATCAACTTGGGAAGCGAAATGCCGCCTTCCTCGCGGTTTCAGGTTTTGACCATTACCTGACGTTCTTACTCGATGGGGCTTTCTCGGTTTATAAAGCACCGAAGTTTGCCCTCTATTTGGAGGATGGCGCGATTGCCATTTTAGACTAATGGATACGCTGGATTTTCGTTGCAAGAGCCCCGCGTTGCGGAACCTTGGCCGTTACTATATTTCGGAAGAACGCCAAGCCCGGATGTTCACGTTTTCGGCTTCGGGTTTTGAAGTTGGCTTTATCGGAACGACGCTCAAAGCGGAACTCATTGCCACCGAATGCGGTCGGCCTCAAGGCGAAGCCGCGGTGGCGGTGGTCGTTGATGACACTCCGTTTGCGGATTCGCAAAAAATTACCTTGAATCAGCCGGATGCCTTTTATGTTTTGGCCAAAGATCTTCCCTTCGCCTATCATCGGGTTCGGCTTTATAAACGAACCGAGAGTGCTTGTTCGTTAACCGGATGGAAGAAGCTGACGACCGACGGTTCTTTCAATGCGCTTAAGGAAACACGATCGTTAAAGATTGAAATCTATGGCGATTCGATTACCGCCGGTAACGGATCCGAAGGAATCGAAGGCGATGATAACTTTGAAACCCGAACGGAAAACGCTTTGATTTCTTATGGGGCATTAGCTTCCGAAAAACTCAATGCGGACTTCTCGATTATCGCGATTGGAGGCTATGCGGTTTACCGCTCGCCCTGGAACGTCGATGCCCCGATTAAGAACATCCCCCAGATGTTCTCTTTTGCCGATTGCACCTGGTCGACGAATTTATCAAATGCCATTCCTTGGGATCACCATTGCTATCAGCCTGATTTGGTCGTGATTAATCTGGGGACGAATGATGATCAATATCTTTTACCTCTTCCGGCCGAAGAGCGAATTGAAGAGATGGCCAATTTTCAAAAGGCGATGAAGGCTTTTATCGATTTGATTCGAAAAACGTATGGGAATTGCAAAGTTATTGTCGCGATTGGCATGATACAAGTAAGTTTGGTCGAAAAGCTTCTTCAAGAAGTGGTGGCCTCATATCCAGAAGGCGTGTATTTCTTGCCCTTCCATTCGTTAAAAGTCGGAGGCTATATGTCGAATGGCGGTCACCCGAATAAGGCGATGCACGTTGAGGCTAGCGAAGAGCTTTATCAAGCGATTAAATCTATTTTTTAAAGAGAAAATCGATGAAGGCTGGCATATCTTTTGACCAAGCGATCGTTTTGTGATGGAACCCTTCGTTGAGCTTGAAGTCGATATCGGTGATTCCTTTTTGTTTTAATAAAGAAACGAAGTCTTCGGCTAAAGCGGGATAGCACGTTCCCAAGGACGTTAAGTCTCGGGGAATGCCTTCTTCGCTTCCCACCCGAACGAAATAATGGGTTTTTGCGGGGATATTCGTTTTTTGAAGAAACGAGAGGAATGCCCCTTCGTTACCCCAAGAAGCCAAAGAGCAAAGACCGAACTTGGAAAAAAGATTAGGGTAGGCCCCGCTCGCATAGGCTGTGATGACGGCCCCTAAGGAGCAGCCCAGCATAAAGGTATTTTCTCGGCCTTTCTTTACAAGGTAATGGCTTTCAACGTAAGGCATGAGTTCTCGGATGAGCCATTCCAAGTAAAGCTGACCTTCTTCTTCACCAGGATGAAGGTACTTTTCGGCTTCGTTAACCCAGGGGAAAGGCGAATATTCTCGCGTTCTTGTTTGCCATTCTTGGGCGGCAATCGAAACGATAATCATTTCTCTTTTAGCGAGGGCTAAGTCCAGTTCCATCGATTCGTAATCTTTTGGCGTGTCTCTCCGAAAAGCGAATTCGCCATCGTGCACGTATAAAACGGGATAATGCCGACGGGTATCTTCGGGATAAAGAACCCGAATCATTCGGGAATTGCCTAAAGCTTCGGAAGAAAATGAAAAATGGTCGAGTTTCATTAGGATTTGAGGCTGGTTAAGAAAGGCTCAACAGCCGTGGCGAAGAGCTTGCCCAATTTGATCATAGAGGCGCCTTTATAGTGGGCATTATCGCTTTGAAGGGTATCTTTGGTTAAGCCGGCGGAAATCGTATCGATATAAACGTTATCGCTCGATTCGGTGGCGAATTTCTGTTTGGCGGCGTTGACGGTTTGATACTGAGGCCATGACGTAGAATCGCTGATGCCACCGTCGATGAAGGCAAAATTCTTATTGCCCGAATAAGACAAGAGTTCTTTGCGCAAGTCTTGTGCGAGGTAGTGGAGATTCGAATAATATTCCTCGCAATAGCCCGTGAAAGCATCTGCTTCACCTTGCATCCAGCACATCGCTTTGATGGTTGGGGCATAGCCATTATTGCTGAGAACTTTCATCTCGTCTTTGACGTAGGCTAGGAAATTCTTGTACATCGTCGTCATTTTTCCGGCGCTAGGGGAGGCCCAGTCCATCAAAAGCGAAGAGGCTCCGCAGGCGTATTTGATTAAAACCACTTTGTTGTTTCTTGTCGATGAGAACGTTTCAGCCATTCCGATTTCCGGTCCGAAGGTCAAATCAGAATTGCCTTCGCCTAAGACGCTGGAGACAAATTTGTTATTAGAGTGGTTTTGCCGTTGATAATCTTCGTCTCCGTTTCGGGTCCAGCAATCATAAGCGATCTTGATCCCTTTGTAGCCGGAAACGTATTCATCATATTTGGCTGATCCGACGGTGTCGCCTAAACCCGTGTAAGTGGAACAACCCACCATGTTGGATTGACCGCCCATGATAATCACATCGATTGAAGTTGCCGTATTTCCTCCACAAGAGCCCAAGACAAAAAGTGAGGGGGCAAGGGCTAAAAATAGTGTTTTCTTATTCATGGATAAATTATAGTACGGCTTTGTTTCCGTTAAAACAGTAAACTATCGGTAAACATTCGATGCCATCTAACTTTGTTTACAAAAATAGGCAAAAGTTTCGTTGGGGTCGCGTTTTGCTTTTTGTAAACAAAAAAATCCGATTTTTTCTTTTTGTCTTTATCGTCCTTCAATCAGGTTAAAATGATGACGATGAAAGAAACTCCAATCCTCACGACTCCCCGTTTAAAACTTCGGCCGTTTACTCTCGATGATGTGGATCGCCTTTATCATTGGTGTGGGTCTTTTACGACGACGCAGTACCTTTTTTGGTATCCGCATCGTGACAAAAGCGTTAGCGAGCGTCTTTTGAAGAATTGGTTACGGCGGAAACGGAATTATTCTTGGGCTATCGATGATGGCGGTGGGGCTATTGGCGAAATTCAAGTCATTAAAGACCTGCCTGATCAAGGATTCGAAATCGGCTACATTCTTCAGGAAGAAAGCTGGCACCAAGGTTTCATGAAAGAGGCGTTGCTCGCTGTTCTCCATTTTCTTTTTAACGAAGATCATTATCTCTATTCTTACGAAGAAACCGATGCACGAAACCTTGCCTCGCGTCATCTTCTTGAGAGTGTTGGCTATGAATTTTTGGGCTTGAAAGAGAATGTGTTTATCAGCAAAAAGAACGAGACGATTACTCTAGCGCAATATCGGTTGAAAAAAGAAGGACTATCATCTTTGCTCATTTCGGCGGATATTTCGAAGTAATTCCTTGCCGTATGCGGTAAAATAAACCTCGGATAAAAAAGGACCTTAAAACGGATGGAAATCGTAAAGTTGTCTCCGGCGATTAAGAGCTACATTTGGGGTGGAAAAAAGTTGATTTCTTGGGGTAAAAAAACGACGCTTGATTCCATTTCCGAATGCTGGGAATTATCTTTTAACGGAGACGGGCCTTGCCTTGTGGCGAGCGGAAAAGACGCTGGGAAAGAATTGCGGAGCGTTGCGGGGGCGAAAGAGCTCGGGAGTAACGTCACGCCGTTTGCCTTCTTTCCGGTTTTAATCAAATTAATCGATTCGGCCGATAATCTTTCGATTCAAGTTCATCCGAGCGACGATTATGCCTTAAAAAATGAAGGCCAATATGGCAAAACCGAGATGTGGTACATCATCGAAGCGGAGCCGCATGCGGGTCTCTATGTTGGTTTCAAGAGAAAAACTTCGCCTGAAGAGGTACGCCAAGCGATTCAGGATGGCAGCATCGTTGATCTTTTGAATTTCCATGAGGTGAAAGCGGGCGAAACATATTTCATTTCCTCGGGGACCGTCCACGCCATTGGCAAGGGCGTTACCTTGCTTGAGATTCAACAAAACAGCACGTTAACTTATCGCCTCTACGATTATGGCAGACTTGATAAAACGGGACATCCACGCGAACTTCACGTCGAAAAGGCCCTTAAGGTTTTAAACTACGAGCCTTATAACCCTCCGAAGTTCATCGCGCCGATTTTAGGCGCTTGTTCTTATTTCACGACCTCGCTTGTTCATTCCACGGGATCCTTGAAGATTGAAGCCAGTTCGAAATCCTTTGTTTGTTTGACATTCGTCGGAGAAGAAAAAGGGACCTTTGCAGGGGTTTCTTATCAAAAAGGGGACACGTTCTTTGTTCCGGCATCTCATACGGGTTTAGTCGAAGGAAAAGCAACGATAGTGAAAACGGAGGTTAAGGACTAATGTACGTCATCGGTGTCGATATTGGTGGGACATCCATCAAATGTGGTTTCGTTGATGTGAAAGGCATCATCACTCATCGCCTTTCTTTTCCGATCGATGAAAGCAAAAACCAAGACGCCATCATCGATCAGCTGACAGAGTCTATTGAAAAAGAAATCCATGTTTCCGGCATCTCAAAAGCCGAGATTACCGGGGTTGGAATCGGCTGCCCTGGCAGCATCAATTCCACAAACGGGACTTGCGATTATTCGAATAATCTTGGCTGGGCAAATTTGGCGCTCTGCGAGAAAATCACAAGTAAAACCCACCTCAAATCTCAAGTGGCAAATGATGCCAATTGCGCTGTTTTAGGCGAAGTACTTTTTGGCGCAGGGAAAGGCTATCGGAATTTGGTAATGCTGACCCTCGGAACCGGTGTGGGGAGCGGTCTTTACCTCAACGGTCAGCTCTATGAAGGCAACGAAGGCAAGGGGGCCGAGTTAGGCCACACGCTCTTGGTGATGGATGGGCGGAATTGCACCTGCGGAAGAAAAGGTTGTCTTGAAGCCTATTGCTCTGCCAGCGCTCTCATCGCTGATACCAAAGAAGCCATGAATCAAGATCATTCGAGCCTTATGTGGTTCTACTGTGACAACAATCTTTCGAAAGCCAATGGTCTTACCGCTTTTGAATGTGCGAAAAAAGGTGATCCCAGTGCCAAAGTTGTTGTCGACCATTACATCCATTATCTGGGCGAAGGACTTTTAAGTATCATCAACGCTTTCCGTCCTGACGCCATCGCCTTAGGCGGTGGACTATCCGGACAAAAAGATAGTTTGATTCGCCCGCTACTTGCCTATCTCGAAAACCAAGAATATGGCTTCGGCGGTTCCCATTCGCCCAAGGTTGCACTCTTCGCTTCGTCTTTAGGCAATGACGCCGGCATTCTCGGGGCGGCCGCGTTACTCATGAGGTAAAAAAATGGGCTATTTATCGGATTTGCGAAAAGTGGTTGGTCATCGGCGTTTGGTCGTGGCGTTTTCCGTGATGATCGTGATGGACAAAAAGAAAAACGTTCTGCTTGAAGAGCGAGCCGATGACGGCTATTGGGATTTTCCTGGCGGTTCTGTTGAACTTGACGAAACCGTTGAAGAGGCCGCCCTTCGGGAACTCAAAGAAGAAACCGGCTTAACGGGGCTGAAATACGAATTATTGAAAGTCTATTCGGGGGATGTGGCTTTTTATCGCTACGCCAATGGCGATGAAGTCTGCGGAGTTGATACCGTTTTTGTTTGCACGAAATATGAGGGCAAGATTGAAGAACAAGTCGAGGAAGTTTCGCGTCTTTCTTGGTTTTCTTTAAATGATGTTCCAGAGAAACTTTCGCCTCGAAATCGCCTTATTGTCGAAGATTTGAAGAAAAAGTATTGCTGAGGCGCTCAATTTCGTTTCTTTCATGGGCGGTTTTCGTTGCAACCCATAGGGGTTGCGCGTATTATAACAGCCGTAACTCTCTTTGCAGTGGATTGCTGCAAGGCGAAAGGAGTAAAGGACATGAAAAAAGACATCCATCCGGCGTATCACAAATGCACCGTGACCTGCGTCAGCTGTGGAGCGACCTTCGAGACTGGTTCGACCTTAGACGAAATCAAGGTTGATACTTGCTCGAATTGCCACCCGTTCTACACTGGCAAGCAGCGCTTCGTTCAGTCTGATGGCCGCATTGACAAGTTCAACAAGAAACTTGAAAAAGCCCAAGCCGTCAAAGCCGAAGCCAAGCCCGCTGAAAGCAAATAAGCGAACAAGAAAAACAAGCCGCGAGCAATCGCGGCTTTTTCTGTTGCTTTAATACGAGTATTAAAAAAGAGGGGATAATGCTAAAATCTTTACGCGCATTTTGCACGGAGGCTTCATTTAGCATGAGCAAGAAATTCTACATTACCACGCCGATTTATTATCCGTCTGCTTCGCCCCACCTTGGCCACGCCTACTGCACGACCATGTGCGATATTATCGCTCGGGGCAAACGCCTTCGGGGTTTTGATACCTATTTTTTAACTGGTCTTGATGAACACGGCGAGAAGATCGAAGATAACGCCAAAGCCGCTGGGGTGACCCCACAGCAGTTCGTCGATTCGGTTGCCGTGAAGTTCCTCGATTTATGGAAGATTCTTCACATCTCGAATGATGACTTCATTCGGACGACCCAGCCTCGCCACTATGAGACCGTTCAGAAGATTTTCTCAACGTTTGCCAAGAATGACGACGTCTATCTTTCGTCTTATAAGGGCTGGTATTGCGTTCACGAAGAATCTTATTGGACCGATACGCAAGTGGTGGGCGATAACCACCTTTGCCCCGAATGCGGACGGCCTTGCGAAGAGAAAGCCGAGCCGGCGTATTTCTTCCGTTGCGGAAAATACGTTCAGGATTTGCTGGGATTTTATGATAAAAATCCAAAATTTATCACGCCAGAAGGTCGTAAAGCCGAGATGATTAATAACTTTATTAAGCCGGGTCTTAATGATCTTTGCGTTTCTCGGACCACTTTCGATTGGGGCATTCCCGTCAAAGAAGCGCCGGGTCACGTCGTTTATGTTTGGCTTGACGCTTTGACCAACTACATCACTGCTTTAGGCTATCTCCAACCGGATGATAGCAAGTTCAAGAAATACTGGCAGGATCCGGATTGCGAAATCGTCCACGTCATTGGCGCGGATATCACCCGTTTCCATACGATTTATTGGCCGATGTTCCTTGAAGCGATGGGTTTAAGAGAGCCGTCGAGAGTCTTTGTCCATGGCCTGATGATGATGAAGGATGGCAAGATGTCGAAGTCGAAAGGCAACGTTATCCCGGTTCCGCCACTCGTGGACCGCTTTGGTGTCGATGCGGTTCGTTACTATCTTTGCCGCGAAATCGTCTTTGGTTCCGATGGCCAATTCACGCCGGAGCAATTCGTTGATCGCCTCAATGGTGATTTAGCCAATAACTTAGGTAACCTTCTCAACCGGGTTATTCCGATGATCAGCAAATATTGCGATGGTGTCGTTCCGGCTTTTGAAGGCGATTTAAACGAAAAAGACAAAGCCTTGCATGAGCTAGCCGATAAGACTGTCAGCGCTTATGAAGTCCTTAATGACGATCTTAAAGTCACAGAAGCTTATGGCGCGGTGATGGATTTCGTCAGTGCCGCCAATAAGTATGTTGCCGATAGCGAGCCGTGGAATTTGGCGAAAGATCCAGCCAAGAAGAAGGAACTCGATAGTTGTATGTCTCATTTGGCCAACGCCATCTTCTTAGCCGGTTGTTTGTTAAGTCCGATTCTCGTCACCAAGAATGAAAAACTCTACGATCAACTTGGCGTTCCTGCCACAATGCGGAACTACGAGACAGCCACGAAATTTGGTTCACTATCTGGCGTCAAAGTCGAAAAGCAAGATCCGTTATTCCCGCGTCTTGATGTCGCGAGCGAGGTTCAGTTCATCAAAGATTTGATGGCGGCCCCGAAAGAGAAAGCTGCAGCTTAATGAAAGAACCATTACCCCAAGGGTTAATTCCGACCACTTGCACCGACCTCACCTATGAAGGATTAGGGGTTTGCAAGGATAACGGTCATGTCATTTTCGTCGACGGGATGTTCCCGGGCGATGAAGGCGAAATTGAAGTGAGTTATCGCCGAGCGGGTCAACTCTATGGTGAGTTGAAGAAGCTGACGAAACCTTCACCGGATCGGATTGATCCTTTGTGCAAAGTCTGCCATGCCTGCGGGGGTTGTTCTTTTCAACAATACCGTTATGACGCTCAGTTGAAGTTTAAGCAGAAGACGGTTCAAGAGCAGTTTCGCAAACTTGGTCATAGTGAGGTCCAGCCTTTGCCGACTTTAGGCATGAGCAAGCCTTACTTTTACCGCAACAAAGTTCAGATGCCTTTTTGCTTAGGCGATAAGGGCAATATGTATTGTGGTTTCTACAAAGAAAACAGCCACGTTATCGTGCCAATTCAGAAATGCTTTATCGAAGACGAACGTTGCGAATCCATCTTGGATGCCCTCAAGATCCTGATGAAGATTTATCAGGTGATTCCTTTTGATGAAGTCTCCGGAAGCGGAACGCTGCGTCACGCCGTGATTAAGACCTCTTATTATTTCAAAGAAATCATGGTCGTTTTGGTTATGACCACGAGCGACTTCCCCCATCGGGAAGAGTTCGTCAAAGATCTTTTGGGCAAATGCCCGGAGATCACGACTTTGGTGCTCAATGTGAATAAGAACACAGGCAGCAAGATTCTTGGCGATGAGATGGAAACCTTGTATGGGCCAGGCTATATCCAAGACGAGCTTTGTGGCTTGCACTTTAGAATCTCGGCGAAATCCTTCTACCAGACCAACCCCGTGATGACGGAAATCCTCTACAAAACCGCAATGGATTTTGCAGAACTCACTCCGAATGACGTTGTTTTCGATGCCTATTCGGGCATCGGCACCATCGGGCTTATTGCAGCCAAGCACGTCTCCAAAGTCATCTCGGTCGAAATTGTTCCTGAAGCGGTGGAGGATGCCAAAAAGAACGCTGCCCAAAACGGCATTACCAACTTCGAAGTTCATGCTGCAGATGCTTCTTCGTATATTTATCAGCTCTTTGCTCAAAAGCAAAAGGTCGATGTTCTCTTTATGGATCCTCCGAGGAAAGGTTCGGATGAACGTTTCCTTAAGGCGGTTAAGACCCTTCGGCCGTCTCGTCTTATTTATGTTTCATGTAATCCGTCTACTTTGGCTAGGGATTGCGAATTCCTTTCCGATACCTATAAGATATCGAAGTTGCAGCCTGTCGATTTGTTCCCTCAGACGCCACACGTTGAGACTGTGGTTGCACTGTCGCTGAGGAAAAACTGAAAAGAGCCGATAAATACTAACTAAATGGCTTGTTTAGGCTAAAACCTGAATAAGCCGTTTTTTGTGCCAAAATGGTCTTTTTGGTATTTCCCCGGAAAGAGCCGAAAGCCAAGTAGACACGGGTGAACTGTTGTAAAAGCAAGTAGCCATCGACGTTTTTAAAAATTAGGCTGAAAATCGCTAAAAATGGCAAAAAAGCAGGTATGTTCCAGTAGATAGTATTGGGGTTTAGAACTGATTTGTAACACTTTTATGATATACTATCTCTATGGTTAAAAAGACCGAACCAAAAGCAACCGTGGTCAATCTTCCTGCCCTTCGCAAATCAAAAGGCATTACCCAAGAGCAACTGTCGAAAGAACTCTCCGTTTCGAAAGTGACTTTGGCTCGATGGGAAAGCGGCCGTTTTCAGCCTTCCTTGGACTACATCATTAAACTCGCTGAATACTTTGGCGTGTCCATCGATGACTTGGTTGGGTACAAAGGAGGCAGCAAAGAATGACCTCCGAAAGGATTTATATCGACGATGACGATTTTGACGATGATGACGAAGGCACTTTAACCCCAGACGAAAGACGAGACGCGCTTTGCATACGCCCATGGCATCATGGTTACATCGAAGTTAAGTTAGGGGATATGCCGGAGGATATTGAACTTCGAAAGGTTACGCCTCATCAAAGAAAGATGGCCATTCTTTATTACATCAAGACCCATAACGGGAAGAAAATATTTTTCGGTGATGATTTTGCCAAGCTTATGGGGACCGAACAGCGGACGATCCAATATGATATCAAGTCCTTAATTAAAGAAGGCATGGTCCGAATGGAACCAACCTTCGACAGCAAGGGCCGAAGCTCGCACAACCGCTATTTTTACGAGGTTCGAAAGGAATCTGTGGATCATTTTTTCGCAATGAAACCATCCATTGAACGGATTTATAGCAAAGAAAACTATCTAGGGCTGCGGAATTGGCATTGGGAAGATTACAAAGTCATCTTCGGCATGGAAGATGACTACCACACCAAACGTGATAAGATGCGAAACTTTAAGGAATTGACCGAAAAAAGGACCGAAATCTGGAAAACAATCCGAGCCTACGACTCGAGAAAGATCCCTTCTATAGTCAAATTAAAGAAAACGCAAAAGTGAGAAAAAACACCAGCAAATTTGTCGGTTATTGAACTCATCATCACGAGCAAGGGCAGAACTTATTCACCTGATTGATGTTTTGATAGGTAAACGATTATAATCAATAAGTTAGTTGCTATCGTATTTTATTTATGAATCTATAGAAAGGAAATTTAGCGAAAATGAATTTTTTGAGCAAAATGGTCATTCTTCTTTCATCCTTTCTTTTTGTTCTCTCTTCTTGTGGCGAGCAATCAAGCATTAGCCAAGGATCACTAGATCCGAATGGTTCGACAATTTCGGAAACCGTTATTGGACAACAATTGGTGGTCGAAGATATTTTGAGCGAAGACAAACTCGGAGAATTGGAGATTAACACCGAAAAGGTCGTCCAAGAAAAAGTTAGCGAAAAGATTATTGTTCAAGATTTAAAGATTGAAATGATGCCGGCTGAAGATGCGCTTGACCATTATTATTATGGTGATTTAGCGGAAGACGATGGCGGTGCCAGTGCCTATGATATTAATTGGCCAATGGTAATTGGCAAATTCGCGGCTGGCTCGGTCGTAATAATAGCAACTGGTGTTGCCGCCTATTTTACCTCTGAAATACCTGGTGTTGGGTATGTTTTTCTTTGTTCTTTTAAGGGGTCTCTAAAGGAGGCCGTAATAGGTGCAGCTATCGCAAGCGCGCTTTCATCTGCTTTTGCGGCCTTGACAACTGGCGGTAACGTTGACGCGGTTAAGAAATATGCCATTGAATCTGCCGCCGATGGCTTTATGTGGGGTGCGATTTCAGGAGCTTTGCTTGGAGCGTTTTCTGGTTATGTAAGGTATTACAAGGACACGAGTTACGTTTTTCAGGGAAACAAACTGATTGGCCAAATTAACAATAAAGGAGAGATTATTAACGGCGGGAAAATTGTAGGCTATAAAACGCAAAATGGTTTTGTGTTGGATAGCACATACAACGCAATTGGAACAACCGATGCCGCTGGCAACATTTCAAGCTCTTTTTCTTCTCTCATTCCTGAATCTGGAAAGATATTAGATAGTACAGGCGACAAGGTTTTGTACACAATAGACAAAGCTAATCGTGTTTTTGACTCCTTCGGCAACAAAATAGGCACAATCAATGATGCTGGACAAATTATCGATTCGTCAGGTTGCATCGTAACAGAAATCAATGAATCTGGTCGAGCAATTCACGGCCTTAGTAATGCGATTGGAGCCGGTCTTAAAATAAATCCATCAGGAGCCATTTTAAATACATCCAGAACGGTTAATGGTGTAACAACTTATTTTGATAACGCTGGCAAAACAGTTGCCTTCCTATCAAAAACGACTAATTCGGCGGGGGAAAGTATTACTTATCTCCGTATTCCCGTGGA
>Ga0183101_1000261_pt1 | contig 27769 bp, 25 predicted proteins | sample Biomet3_FD_127790 | JGI IMG/M metagenome (GOLD analysis project Ga0183101, IMG submission 127790) | Microbial communities from bioreactor (seeded with sewage sludge) at LBNL, California, USA - Biofuel metagenome 3 | ecosystem: Engineered > Bioreactor > Anaerobic > Unclassified ...
CGCCAGCCTCGGCTTGCCGCAATATCCCAATAATCTGTTCTTCGGTGAATCTGCTACGTTTCATTCTTGTGCTCCTATGTCAGGAACACTAACTTTTCAATGGCATACTTTTCGGGGGGAGGGTCATCGTAACCTCAGGAAGCTAACTCCACAACCCGCTGCTGATGTCGGGCGCGCGCGGCCGTTGATTTGGGGCAGACGGTGGTACGCTAGGGGATAGTCCCCGAGTCTACAGGAGGCAACTTCACAACCTGCCGTAGCATGCCAAGCGTCGGTATGACGGTTAGTCGGGGCAGCGGCGAGGGCGGTGGTACGCTAGGGGATACTGCCCCGAGTCTGCGGAAGGCAACTGCACAACCCACTGCTGATGCTGGGCGGTGAGTGCGACCGTTGGGCAGGGGCTGGCAATGGTAGCTGGCAAACCAGTGGGAGCGTCCGCAAATCTATGGATGGTAACTTTACAATCGGCTGCTGGGTATGAAAATGGCTTTGCCGCATAAGCCATATAACGTTTGCGCCTTGTCGCAAAAAAAGGTGGCTCTTACACCCCCGATATTTCCTCGAGATTGTAAAAGCCACCCGGAATAGCCTTATGGCCGCTGCTACCGCAGCAGGTTTGGCAAGAATGTGATGATGGAAGGCACGTAGGTCAGGAGCACAAGGTCTGCCAGCAGAATCAGCAGGTAGGGCATAACCTTGGCGGTCACCTTGTCTATGGAAATGCCCGTAATGGACGCGACAATAAACAGGTCAAGACCAACCGGCGGCGTAATGCAGCCAATGGCCAGGTTTACGACCATAAGCACACCAAAGAACATGGGGTCAATCCCCATGGTCAATGCAACAGGAAGCAGAATTGGCGTAAGAATAACCACTGCCGCTGAAGCGTTGATGAGCGTACCGATGAAGAGCAGCAGCACGTTTACCAGCATGAGGAATACGATGGGGGTGTCGGCGAGGTGCGCAAAAGACTGCGCCAGCATGTGCGGCACCTGCGCATTGGTCAGAATCCAGCCAAAAACGTTTGCCGCGCCCACCACAAACATGATCATGGTTGTATTATACGCGGCGCTGAGCAGAGTTTTGGGAATATCCTTAAGCGTCAGTTCCTTATAGATAAAGAATCCGACAAGAGCGCCATAAACGGCCGCAACGGCCGCTGCTTCCGTGGGGGTAAAAATGCCGCCGTAGATGCCGCCCAAGATAATGACGGGCATCATCAACGCCCAGAAGCATTCACGGAACGAGCGCAAAGCGCGCACGAGCGAAAACTGTCCTTCGCCCCTGTAGCCGTGCTTTTTGGCAATGACCCAGCTTACCAGGCACATGCTCACGCCCATGAGTATGCCCGGCGCAAAGCCGCCCAAAAAGAGATCCGCTATGGAGGTGTTGGCAATGGAGCCGTACACCACCATGGTTATGGACGGGGGAATGACGATGCCCACCGTGCCGCCGCTGGCAACCACGGCTGCCGCAAACGATCTGGGATAACCGCGTTTTTCCATTTCATCGATCATGGCGGAGCCGATGGCCGCGGTGGTAGCGGCTGACGACCCTGACAGCGCGGCAAAAAACATACCGGCAACGGCGACCACAAGCGCCAAACCGCCGGACAGCGCGCCCACAAGCGCCATGGAAAAATCAACAATGCGCTTTGTTACGCCGCCAGCAGACATGAAAGCCCCTGCCAGCATGAAAAAGGGCACAGCCATGAACGAAAATGAATCGACAGAGGTAAACATGCGCTGCACAACGACGATCAGCGGCATGTCTATGATGGCGTAAAGAACAATAGCCGAAGAAAGCGCAAGTCCCACGCCGATGGACGCGCCTGTAGCAAGAATCAGAATGAACGAGGTGAGAATTACCCAGAGTGTCATAATTCTTACCTCTTATTTTATATCCGCAGCGGCGGTTTTCAGCAATTTGATGAAGTCCAGCAGCACAAAAAGCCCCATCAGGCCGCATCCAAAGGGAATGACGATGTAAACCCACGACATGGGTATGACCATGGCCGGCGAGGTCTGAAAGTTGGCGATCATGACCATACGGATGCCCTGCCATGTCATGATGACCAGAAATGCCATGGTAAAAATGGATGCCAGCACGCGGCAGACTTTCAGTTTTACGCCGGAAATCCGCAAAGTGAGCGTTTCAATCGCCATATGTCCGCCTGACTGGGCTACCAGAGGCAGCGACAGAAAAACGATCCACACAAAGAGATAGCGCGAAAGCTCCTCGGCAAAACTTGGCGTATAGTTAAAAACGTATCTGCTGATGACCTGAAAGAAAACGATGAGCAGCATGAGGCCGATGGCGGTTATTACCAAAAATTTAAGAAAGTTTTCCACGTAGCGGATGATTGCTGACATGTCGCGTTCCTTGCAAGCTTGTATAGCGTGGGCAGCGCAAAAAGACGCGCTGCCCACGCTACCGACCCTGTTACTTCACGTTCTGGATGGCTTCAATATTGGCGGGGCCAAACTTGTCGCTATAGAGCTTCCAAACCGACTTGGTGGCGTTGGCAAAAGCGACCTTGTCCACGTCGTCGTTGACTTCAGATTTGCCGCTGTCCTTGATGACCTTGAGGAAGGTGCCCTCAAGCTTGCGGCACAGATCGCGCTGCCAGTCGCGAGTGTCCAGAGCCGCCTGCCGAACAATCTGCTGCTGTTCCGGGGTGAGCTTTTTCCACGAAATGGTGCTGATGAGCAGCGGCTCCGAGGCATAGGTGTGCCCCGTCAGGGAGATGTACTTCTGCACTTCATAAAAACGTTTGGTGGCGATGTGGGCAAGGGGGTTTTCCTGCCCGTCGATCACGCCCTTCTGCAGAGCGGTATAAAGTTCGCTCATGGCCATGGGGGTTGGGCTGGCGCCAAGGGCCTTCATCATTTCAATGTAGACGGGCTGTTCCATAACGCGCATCTTGAGGCCCTTCATGTCTTCGGGGGTTCGTATGGGGCGCTTGTTGTTGGTCATGTGGCGAACGCCGTTTTCCCAAATGGCCAGAGTTATCATGCCTCTGCCTTCGCCTTTTTTGCACAGTTCCATGCCGACCGTATCCAGCGCCTTATAGGCGTGGGGGATGTCCTTGAAAATAAAGGGCAGGTCAAAAACGGCCACTTCAGGAATAAAGTTGCCCAGCACGGCGGTGCCGGTGAGGGTCATGTCCACAGTGCCAAAGGTAAGGCCTTCCACCAGGTCGCGCTGGTTGCCAAGCTGGCTTGAGGGGTAAACCTGAATGATAACTTCGCCCTTGGTGCGCTCTTTTACCAGATTGGCGAAGTGGTCTGCCCCCTGACCATAGGGGTTTTCCGGTTCCGCAATGTGCCCAAGCTTGAGGGTAACAGCGCCAAAGCTGACTGATGCGCTGAGCAGCACAACGGAAAGGGCGGTGATGATTGAACGCAGCATTGGTACTCCTTTTGTGAATGTGACAAAAAATCAAACAGATATATTGCCAAAAAATATTTGCGGGCAAGGTTTCAGGTCATGCGTGCGGGGCACACGCGATCGGCATTGCGGCAAGCAACGGTGCGTGCCAACAGCGTTTGCCGCAATAACGTTCTTGCCGGTCAGCGCATGCAGCACGCATGCTGTAGCTGAAACCGTTTTTCATAAATGGTATGACATTATGACTATTTAATTGTCTAAACGGTAGCTGTTTTGATTTGTTTTGCCAAGCATAAATGCATTGTTCATGAAAGATGCGTGCAATACAGGAAGTTGTGCTGGATGAGGGGAGGCTGCGGATGGGTACAGACAGGGAAAAAACAGAGAGAGATGCCGCAATGTCGCCAGTTTTCTTTGAGGGAACGTTCGCGCCGGGTTGCTGATATTGCCCGGCGACGAGCGAGATACTTTTGCGGCGGTATTGAAAAGGTGGGATGTTGTGAGAGCGCGTGATGCGGACGCCGCATACAGAAGAAACCGGGATATCCCGGCTTCTTCTGTATGCATGGTGCGTTATTTAACGACAATCAGTTCATATTCACGGGTTCCAAGGCCGATTTTTTCGGCGTGGTCCAGGCAGGTGCGCCATTCACATTCCGGCCGGGAATTCTTGAAATGGTCGTGGTGGTCAACAAACCCTTTCTGCGACATGTTGGCGGCCAACTGGCTGCCGGGCAGCGGCTGAGCCTTCATACAGGCATCCACACAGGCCTGGTCGAGCGCCAGCGGGTCGAGCGAGGCGAACATGCCGATATTGGGCAGAATGGGCACATCGTTTTCACCATGGCAGTCGCAGTTGGGCGAAACATCCACAATAAGCGAAATATGGAAGTTGGGCCGCCCATAAACCACGGCCTTGGTGTATTCGGCCATTTTGCGGTTCAGCATTTCAATGGCGGCGTCGTGCGCAAAGGAAATAGCGTCAAAGTTGCACGCCCCGAGGCAGCGACCGCAGCCCACGCAATGGTTTTCGTCAACCGAGGTCTTTTTGGTTTCGGGCGAAAAGTGCAGGGCGTCGTTGGCGCACTGCTTCAAACAGGCGCGGCAGCCCACGCAGCGCGTGGCGTCGATGTTGGCCTTGCCGTTGCTGTGCTGTTCCGTTTTTCCGGCGCGCGAGCCGCAGCCCATGCCGATGTTTTTGAGGGCGCCGCCAAAACCGGTCATCTCGTGCCCCTTGAAGTGGGTCAAGCTGATGAAAATATCCGCATCCATCACGGCGCGGCCGATCTTGGCTTCCTTGACATATTCGCCGCCCTCAACGGGCACCATGGCCTCGTCCGTGCCCTTGAGGCCGTCGCCAATGATGATGGGGCAGCCCACGGTGAGCGGGGTGAACCCGTTTTGCCATGCGCATTCCAGGTGCTCCAGCGCGTTTTTGCGGCTGCCCGGATACATGGTGTTGCAGTCGGTCAAAAACGGTTTGCCGCCGCATTCCTTGACGAGGTCAACCACCGCCCTGGCATAGTTGGGGCGCAGATAGCTGATGTTGCCCAGCTCGCCAAAGTGCATCTTGATGGCCACAAAGCGGCCCTTCATATCAATATGGCCTATGCCGGCCTTCTTGAGCATCTTTTTCAGTTTTGTCGGCAAACCGTCGCCGAAAGCCTTGGTGTGAAAATCCGTAAAATACACCTTTGCTTTTTCCATGATTCGTATCCTTGCTGTTAAACGTAAAGAGCCGCAGCTCTCAAGTTATTGCACAATACCATAAAAAACAAAGAGAATAATTGGGCGTCATTTTGCGGCAAAAACGGCATGTTTTCCATGCGCAAAGGGATCAGCCCCGCAAAGCCGCATGCCCAGAGCCTCGCAGGCGGGGGCGCATCTGCCGGGGGCAACGCGCAGCCTTTTGTACATAACCTTTTGCGCAAGCGGAGAACTTGCTTGATTGTCCATTTTTCTTGCCTAATACAACAATTGGATGCTTCGCAGGCAAATGCCCCTGGGCGCATCAAGGCGTCATGATGCGCTCTGCGGGCCGAGCCGCGTTGACCGAATTCCGCGCATGTGCCAAATGTTACGGTGCAGGAAATAAAGCACCAACCGGGCAGGGCCAGTGCCCCGCGTGATCAAGGAGAAGGCATGAATACGGGCGTTATGGTCGGCATCGGCGTGGCTGTGGTCTTTGTTGCCGTGGTGGTTCTGTTTTACAACGCGCTTGTGCGGGGCAAAAACAGGCTGGATGAAGCCTGGAGCGGCATCGACGTGCAACTGCGGCGGCGGCATGATCTGGTGCCCAACCTGGTGGCGGCGGTGGGCCAGTATGCCCGGCACGAGCAGGATGTGCTGGCAAAGGTGAGCGATGCCCGCGCCCGCTCCATGGCGGTGCGGGGCGATGTGGCGGCGCAGGCCCAGGCGGAAAACGTGCTTTCCGGCGCGTTGCGCGGGCTGCTTGCCGTTGCCGAGGCCTATCCCGACCTCAAGGCCAGCGAAAATTTCAGGCAGATGCAAAACACCCTTGGCACGCTGGAAGACGAAATCCAGATGGCCCGGCGGTATTACAATGGCACGGCCAGGGAGCAAAACGACCGCGTGCGTCAGTTCCCCGGCAATATGGTGGCGCACGCCTTCGGCTTTGCGCCGGTGGCGTATTTTGAGCTGGATTCCCCGGCGGAGCGGGCCGTTCCTTCCGTGGGGGAATTGCAGGGCTGAGCGCCCCGCACGCCCTTGCGCCAAAGCCATGCGCCAGAACCTTGCGCCAGAATCTTGCGTCAGATCCATGCGTCATATCCGTGCGCCTGAGCCATGCGCGGGCCAGCGGGCCGACCTGGCGGCATACTATGAGCAAGAACGCGCCAATGACACGACGAACCAATGACACGTCCGGAATAATCTGACAGCAGGAGAAAGTTCATGTTCGCTCGGTGGCGCGGTTTGGTTTGCCATAGCGTGTTTTGGGGGCTTCTTCTGCTCTGCCTTCTGGCCGAGATAGGCACTGCCGCAGCGGCGGAGCGCATCGATGCTTTCGCCTCCACAGTGACCATACACAAAGACGGCCGCATGCGCGTGCGGGAAAGCATCACCGTTACCGCTGAAGGCGATCAGATTCGCAAGGGCATCTACAGGGAAATTCCGCTGCGTTATTCCGGGCCATCCGCCTACCGGGGGCTTGTGCCGTTCTCGGTGGTTTCCGCCAGCCTCGATGGCCGCCGCCTTGAGCCGGTGGAAACGGAAATCAGGGGCGACGCCGTTCGCGTGCTCATGCGCGGCAAAGATCCCCTGGCGCACGGGCGGCACCGGTTTGAGCTGGTCTATGACACGTCGTTGCACCTGCGTTTTTATGACGGCAGCGGTGAACTCAACTGGAACGTCAGCGGCGTTTGGAGTTTCCCCATCGTGCAGGCCTCCTGCCGCGTCATTTTGCCTGAAGGCGTGGCCGTGCAACAAATGGCCGCCTGGGCGGGGCCAGCGGGTTCAAGGGATACCAGCGGCATTGCAACAGACCGCCCGCGCCCCAACGAGGCGTTTTTCAGCGGCGAAAATTTGCACCTTTCCCCCGGCACGCAGTTTACTGTGGCGGTGTCTTTTGCCGCAACGGCCATTGCGGACCCCACGGTGCCTCTTGTGGCGCGGCAGCAGGCCGAAGATGCCGCCGAAGCGCAGGCCGAACAGGAGGCGGAGCTGCGCTGGCAGGCCGCTTCGCGCGAGGCCTGGGAACGGGGCGCGCTGTATGGCGTGCTTTACGATAACCCGCGTTTGCCCTTGCAGGCCGTAGCCTTCTGCGGCGTGTTTCTCTACTTTTTTCTGCTTTGGCGGCGGCTTGGCCTGGACCCCGAAAGGGGAACCGTGGTGCCGCGCGTTCACGCGCCGGTGGCCGGGTATATGGGGAAAGGCCGCGCCTTGTCGGGCGAGCCGCCCCGGCCCCTCTCGCCGCTTGCCGTGGAATTTTTGCGCAAAGCCACGCGTATTACCGGCAGGGGGCTGGCCGCCACGTTTTTGTCCCTGGCGTTTCGGGGGGCCTGCGTTATCCGCAGGGAGAACAAAAAAACATTTGCGCTGGAGCTGCGCCCACTGGATGAAAAAACGGCGGCGGGGCTGCATCCCGAAGAACTTGCCGTGTACAACGGTTTGAAGCGCCATGCTGTTCATGGCCGCCTGGCGTTGCGTCCAAAAGACGAAGACGTCCGGGCTATTTTTCTTGATGCCAAAAAGTGCCTGCAACGGCGTTTTTCCGGGGCCTGGCAGCTGAACGTGTGGGTGGCCGTGCTCGGCTGGTTTGTGGTTGTGCCGCTGGCCTTCGCTCTGGGCTTCATGGGTATTGATGTTCTGGATTTCGCAGCTGGCGACTCAGCCCTGCCGCAACTGGGCGCGGCGCTGTTCTGCGGTTCGCTGGGCCTTGTGGCCGGGCTGCCGCTGCTGCGCCCGTGGCGCGGCGGCGGCAAAGCCTGCGCCGTGGCTCTGGCGCTGGCGGCGGTTGTGGTTGGCCTGCTGGCGGTGCTGTATGCCAAGGGCGTTTTTGAAGATCTGGAATGGATACTCCCTTTGTGCATGGTCATAACGGCATTCGTTTTCACGGCCATTATCAAGGCCCCCAGCGTTGCCGCCCGCGCGGTGCTGGATGCCGTTGACGGGCTTGCCCTGTACCTGCGCACAGCGGAAACGCCGCGCATGGAGCAGCTCAGCGGGCCGGATGCCGCACCGGAAGACACCCCCGCCGTGTTTCGTAGCATGCTGCCCTATGCCCTGGTTCTTGGGCTGGAGGAAACCTGGTGCAACCGGTTTGCCGACCAGTTGGCGGCCGGAGCGGCCGAGGGATATGTTGACGCCGCCCTGGTGAGCGACGGGTGGGGGGATTTTTCGCAGTCTTTCGGCGGCGCGGTTTCCGCCGCGTCCTCTTCCGCAGGGTCCGCTTCATCCGACAGCGCGTTCGGTTCCTCCGGCGGCGGCGGTGCGGGCAGCGGCTCGGGCGGCGGCGGAGGCGGCGGCCTGTAATCCGCGCGCTTTGCCTCTGGCCTGGATGGGGTGCTGTGCCCGCAGAGGTTGGCGGTCGCCGCGCAACGGACTTGGTGCGGGTTGCACGCCACGGCGCATGAGCTTTTTCAGGGTCGTTCCGGCTGCACCTTCCACAGGTCAAAACCGCCCGGCAGCGCCCGCCAGAGAACATGCACCGCGCCGTCGCGCCCTGTTTGCAGCAGGGGAACGCCAGCCTCGCCGCACCACGCCCGCAGGCGTTGGGCCGGGTAGCCATAGCGGTTTTCAAAGCCGCACGAGGCCACCACAAGCCCCGGTTGCACCGCGCTATAAAATTCTTTCAGAAACCCGGTTTTTGATCCGTGGTGCGGGGCCACAATCACTTCGGCGCGCAGATCATCGCCGTTCTCAAGCAGCCGACGCAACACGGGGCGTTCCGCATCGCCGAGAAACAGAGCCAGGCCGCGCCCACGGCACGTCAGGCGGGCTGCCAACGAGGCGTTGTTGCCCTGCCATTCCGCCTGTTCGTCGCGCGGGGGGTGCAGTATTTCCAGGCGCAGACCCAGAGCGGGATCTCCCAGCACAAGCACGTCGCCCCGGGCAAGGGGAAGGCTGTGCAAGGCCTCGCGCAGCGCGCGCCACTGGCGGCCGGGCGCGCCGGAACCTTCGCGCCCGTTGTCCAGCAGGTGGCCCACGCTGCAAGCGCGCAGCACATACAGCAGGCCGCCCATATGGTCCAGATCGGGGTGGGAATTGAGCACCGCCGAAAGCCGGGGCCTGTCGTTATATGTCAGCGCCGGGGCCACCAGCGCCTGGCCGGGGTCGAAACGGGGCGAAGCGCTGCCGCCGCCGTCCAGCAGCAGACGCACATGGCCGGGCAGGCGCAGCGCCAGCGCCTGGCTTTGCCCCACATCCAGAATATCCAGGCGGATGTCGCCCGAAAGACGCTCCGCCGTGCGCAGCGCAGGCCCCACGCAGAGCAGCAGCGCCCCCGCCAGCAGCAGGCGTCGCCCGGCCGGGGGCAGCGCGGGCCTGCCAGCTTTGAGCGCCAGCGCGGTCAACAGGGCCGCAAAGGCGGGCAGGGCCGTCCAGTGGGGGCGCAGCAAGGCCGGTGGTTGCAGCAGGCCCATGCCCGCGAGCCAGGCCAGACCGTCCGTCAGCCATTGGCAGGGCATGGCGGCAATGTCCAGCACCACCCGCGCCGCGTCGCCGAAGCCGGAGGCGGCGAGCAACAGCCCCAGCACCGCCGCCGGAAGCACCAGCATGTCCGCCACCGGAAGCCAGAGCACGTTGAGCCAGAACCAGCCGCCCATGTTGTTGAACTGCAGCATGTTCAGCGGCAGCAGCGCCGCCTGAATGCACAGGGAAACCAGAAAAATGCGCAGCAACGCCCGCAATGCCTGCCGCAAGCGCGCGTGGGGAAGCGGCTGCGCCGATGCCTCCGGCGCGGGCACAAAAATGCGCAGCCAGGGCAGGAACATGCCGATGACGGCCACGCACAGCACGGAAAGCTGCAGCCCCGTGTCGAGCAGACTCAGGGGCGAAGCCACGCTGATGCAGCACAGGGCCGCGCAAAGGGCGTCTGTGGTGGTGAGCGCCCGCCCCCGCAGCAGCCACACGGCAAAAAACGCCAGCATGATGCCCGCCCGCAGCAGCGATGCCGGGGCGTTGCCCAGCCACAGATAGGCCATGGCGGGCGGCAGGGTTGCCAGCAGCGCCCAGACGGCGCGCGGCCGGCGCAGGGAGATGCCGGGGCGTGCGCGGGCGGCGGCCAGAACGCAGAGCAGGCCCAGCAGGCCCGCCACCGCCAGGTGCTGGCCGGAAAGGGCCAGGCTGTGGGCCAGGGTGGCCGCAGCAAAGTTGTCCAACGTTTTTTGGGTCAGAAAGCGCCTGTCGCCAAAGAGCAGCGCGGGCAGAATGGCCTTGCCCTGCTGCAGCGCCGCCCCTGCGTCACGCGCGGCCTTGCCGTCTGTGGCGCTGTTTTTTGCCAGTGGGGGGCTGTTTTCTGTGCTTTGTGCTGGCAGCAGCGCGGCCAGAAAGTCGCTCCGCAAGGCTGCGCGCCAACGCGCGGGCAGCGATGGCTGGCCCATGACTTGGGGGTCGCCTGTGTCGCCCGTGCTCCAGAGCCTCCAGCGCACGCCCCGCGCCGCCTGCGTCAGGCCCCAGTCCGTTTGTCCTTCATTGGCGAAGCCCTGCGCGGGCACAGGACGCCGCGCAAGGCAGACGGTCTGGCCTGCAAGCACCGGGGAACGGAACATTGCTGATGGGGTGGCGGCGGGGGGCTGCTCCAAGGGGCGGCGTGCCTCGGCAACTTCGGCGGTGCTGGCGGTGGGCGAGGCCCCGGAGCCGTCGATGGGCACGGGGGCTTCCCATGTCCACGCCACAAATCCCGGCAGGGGCTGGGCCTGGGCATCCCTGGGGTCGGCGCGTTCCGGGCGCTGCGCATCCGTTTTCAGGCTGTTTTGGGGCGCATACGCCAGGTCTGGCCGTGCAGGTTGCGGCTTTTCCGGCTGCGGATTTTCCCTTCCTGTGTCATCGGGCCTGGCGTCTGCAGGCTTCACATCTTCGGGCAGCACGTCTCCCGGCCTTGCCGCTTCCGGCCGCACGTCTTCCAGCAGCAGCCGCAGCCGGTTGTCCGGCAGGCCCTGCACGTCGCGCACCGTGCCGCAAACGCGCGGCGGGGTCTTGGGGGCGCTTTGCCACTGGGGCAGCCATTGGGGGCGTTCAACCTGCTGGGCGTGCCCCTGCCACGGGCCGCCGAAAAGCTGCCAGTGCCCCGTGAGCAGCCCGGCCAGCAGGCACAGTGCCGCGCAGCAGGCCCGCGCGGGTCGCCACAGGCGGGAATCGGCAAAGAGGAGAAGCAGGGCGCAGCAGAAGGAAGGCCAAGGCCAGGGCGCGGCGGTGATTCCCGCTATCCAGAAGCCCATGTAGGTCTGCCAGAGCAGAGGGGCTTGCAGGAGGGGATGCCGCATGGCGTTGCCTTGTCGCGAAGGGAGGGGCCGCAGCCGGAGCGCCCCGGCGCGGCGGCATGGCGAAATTGTGCAACGGGGCGCGCACGCCCCTGTTGCGGAAAAGTCGCCTTAGGCCATTTCTCGGGCCATATCGCGTTCTTCGGCCCGGCGTTTGAGTGTTTCGCGGTGGTCGTGCAGTTTTTTGCCCTTGCCAAGGGCTATTTCCACTTTGACCTTGCCGCGCGCGAAATACAGGCGCACGGGCACCACGGTCAGCCCCTTTTGGGCGACCATGCCGGAAAATTTTGCTATTTCCTGCTCGTGCAGCAGCAGCTTGCGGGCGCGGTCCGGTTCCTGCGGGGCATAGCCCGCGTTGGAATAGGGGGCGATGTGCAGCGAAACCAGCCAGGCTTCGCCCTGGCGAAAGTCTACATAGCTATCGATAAAGTTGACCTTGCCCGCGCGAATGCTTTTGACTTCGGGGCCGGTAAGCATGATGCCCGCTTCGGTAAAATCCGAAAGCTCATAGAGGTGGCGGGCCTTTTTGTTGACGGCGACGGTGGAGGGGGGTGTTTTCTGGCTCATGGCTGACTGTGTGTGAAAAGGCTTGTGGTATGGAACGCCAGTTCCTGGCCCAGGGATTGTTGCAGCGTTTCGCGCACCATGCGCTTGGAGGCGGCCACGTCGGTGCTGAGCAGCACGCTGTTGGCCATGTCCATGCACGTTTGGGCGTTGAACTGGCGTATAATATGCTTCATGCCGGGCACAAAGCGCGGGGCGGCGGACACGGTGTCCACGCCCATGCCCAGCAGCAGCGCCAGGCCAAAGGGGTCTGAGGCCAGCTCGCCGCAGACGGAAACGCCGATGCCCTCGCGGTGGGCGGCGTCGATAATGTGCTTGAGAGAGCGCACAATGGCCGGATGCAGCGGCTCGTTGAGATAGGCCACATGGCGGTTGTTGCGGTCGATGCCCATGATATAATGGATCAGGTCGTTGGTGCCAATGCTGAAAAAGTCGCATTCCCTGGCCAGCGAGTCGCAGACCAGCGCGGCGGCGGGCGTTTCGATCATGACGCCCAGCGGCAGCAGCGGCGCGTGGTTCAGGTTTTGCGCCGCCAGCTCCTGATGCAGTTCCTGCATGATGCGGCGCACCTGCTGCACCTCGTCAAGGCAGCTGATCATGGGCAGCATGATGGCCACATTGCCCAGCGCCCCGGCGCGCATGAGCGCGCGCAGCTGGGTGCGAAAAATCCCCTGGTGCCGCAGGCAAAAGCGTATGCCCCGCAGGCCCAGCGCCGGGTTAGGCTCTTTGAGCACGGCCTGGGCGTGCAGCATTTTGTCCGCGCCCACATCGAGCGTGCGAAACACCACGCGGTTGGGCGCGGTTTTTTGCGTCACGGCGGCGTATTCTGCCAGCAGCTCTTCTTCCGTGGGCATGCGGTCGGTAAAATAGGCAAATTCCGTGCGGTACAGGCCCACGCCGTCCGCCCCGCAACGCGCCAGGGCCCCCAGCTCGTTGGTTCCCTCAAGGTTGGCCTGCACTTCCACGCGCACGCCGTCGCACATTTCTGCGGGCCAACGGGCGCTTTTGAGCGTGAGGTCTTCCCAGGCGGTGTATTCCTCGCGGCGGGCGGCAAAGCGGGTTTCATCCGCCTCGTCCGGGCTCAGCAGCACGCAGCCGCCCAGGCCGTCCACAACCGCGGTTTCGCCATCGCGGGCAATGTCCACAAGGCCGGTAACGCCCGCCAGGCAGGGAATGTGCATGCCGCGCGACAAAATGGCCGTGTGCGAGGTGGGGCCGCCCTCGGCGGTCAGAATGCCCATCACTTGGTCAAGGTTCAGCTCCATGACGTCGGCGGGCGAAAGGTCTTCGGCCACAAGCACGCCGGGGGTTTCCTCATCGGCGTTGCGCGCGGGATCGGCCGCAAGGTGTTCGCGCAGGCGCAGCCCCACGGCCCTGATATCCTGGGCGCGGTCGCGCAGGTAGGCGTCGTCCATGCTTCTGAACAGCGCGCACAGCTCGTCCACCGTGAGCTTGAGCGCCCATGCGGCGCAAACGCGGTTGTGTTCAATGCGGGCCAGCGTGGCTTTGAGCAGCTTGGGGTCGCGGGCCATTTCCATCTGCGCGGCGATAACGTCGCGGTATTCCGAAAGGTCTTCAGGCACGTTTTCCATGGTGGCGGCCAGCGAGGCGCGCACGCTTTCGGCGGCGGCGCGCAACGTTTGCTGTTCCGCCGCCACTTCGTCGGCGGTGATGCGGCGCTCATCGTCCTGCCGGGCCTTGTGCATGAACCGCACCCGGCCAATGGCGATGCCGGGTGAAACGGGCGTGCCGAAAAGGATCGCGCGGGCCATGTCAGTCCTGCAGAGTTGTTAAAAATTGAGCCAGACCGCAGAGGGCCTCGCGGGCGTCGTCGCCCTTGGCCAGCAGCGTCAGCTCCGCATTGGAGGGCGGCGCAAGCGAAAGAATGTCCAGCATGCTTTTGGCGTCCACTTCACCGGTTTCGCTGATCAGCTGTATGTCCGAGGAATAGCGCTGCGCCTCCTGCGCCAGGCGCGCCGCCGGTCGGGCGTGCAGGCCGTTGCGCAGACCAAGACATATCCGCAGCGCCAGCCCGCGTGGCGTTTGTTCTATGGCGTCTTCCATCGTTCTACCTTTGAAGCGTTGTTCCGATATGCGGAGCCGAAGCGCGTCACCCCGGAAAACAGGTGTATTCTACATGCCTATGAAGCCCAAGTCCACGAGAATAAGGGCTCCTGTCGTCACAACCCAAAGCAGCAGGCGCGGCAGGCGCATGCGCCCCACAAGCCAGGCGGCGGCAAGCACGGCGGCGGCCCCCACGGCATAGGCCGTCCAGGGGAAGGGTTGCATGCGGCTGATGGGCAAATGCCAGATGACCAGGGCCGTAAGAACGGCGTTGACCATCTTGAGTTTGCCCACCCAGTTGATGAGGTTGAGCTTGCGCAGGCGCGCCAGCGTGGCCAGGCCATAGCGCAGGCCTGAGATGAAGCAGGCCGCCCTGAACAGCAGCAGCCCGCAGAGCAGCGCAATGGCCAGCATGACGGCGCAGCTTGTAAACCCGGCCAGCAGCAGGCTGACGCTGAGCAGCGACCACAAGGGCAGCAGCGTGCCGCTGAAAAAGGAATCGCCCAGCGCGGAGAGCGTGGTGGCCAAAGTTTCGCGCACGGAATTGAGCGCGGCTTCGGGCATGGCCCCCTTGATGATGGCTTGCTCCAGCGAAAGCAGAATGCCCACGAAAAGGGGAATCATGAACGGGTGGGTGTTGCTGTGCCCGGCATAGCGGGCCATGGCGCGGGCAAAGTCGTGCGGCTCGGGATACAGATAGCGCAGCGCCGGTTCAAGCACGAAGGCCAGACCGATCTGCTGCATGCCCCTGGCCGTCATGGCGGCGTTGATGCAGCTTGTGCGCCCCAGGCAGGCAAGTACGACGCGTGTGGGATACATGACAACCCCGTGCTGTCGGTTTGGCTGTTAGAACATGGGGGCCGCGCCCCGCTCAATCCTGCGGTTCATCCTCGTTGGCCTTTTCTTCGGCCCCGGCCAGCAGAGCATAAAGTTCCTTGCCATTCCAGCCGCGCGTTGCCTCCTGAAGGCGGCGGGCAACCTGGCGCGGCTTGCCGCCCTGGGCCAGCGCCTCACGGGCCAGCAGCAGCACTTCGGCCCTGGGGGTGCGCTCCGCCCATTCCGGCGGACCCACAACCACGGTGATTTCCCCCAGCAGTTCGTCGGGCAGCAGAGCGTCATCCTCCAGCCGTCCCACTATAAATTCCTCATGTTCCTTGGTCAATTCCCGGCACACGGCCACCTCGCGCGGGCCGAGCAGGCGGGAGGCCTGGGCGAGGCTTTCCTTGAGGCGGTCTTTGCGCTCAAAAAAAACAAGCGCCCCCGGCACATGCGCAAACGCGGCAAACAGGGCATCGCGCCCCGCGGCGTCGCGCGGCAGAAAACCCAAAAAGCTGTGTGGCAGCGGGGGAATGCCAGCGGCGGAAAGCGCCGTTACCGGGGCGGAGGGCCCAGGCATGGGCGAAACCGCCAAGCCTTCCTTGCGGCAGGCCCGCACAAGGCGGTAACCGGGGTCCGCCAGCAGGGGGGTGCCAGCATCGGAAACCAGGGCCACGCAGCGCCCTTCGCGCAGCAGGCGCAGCACGCCTTCCTGACGTTCGGCTTCGTTGTGATCGTGAAAGCTCAGCAGCCGCCGGGCTTCAATGCCGCATTCGCGCAGCAGGCGGGCCGTGCGGCGCGTGTCTTCGGCCAGCACAAGGTCGGCGGCTGTCAGCGCTTCACGCGCGCGGGGCGAAAGGTCACCAGGGTTGCCAAGGGGCGTGGCCACTATCCACAGGCGGTTCATACTCAAAGGCATTTCGGCAATGCTCCGGGTGCAGGGTGTCGCCCTCGCACAGAACGCAGACCACATCAAACCGGCAGGGGCTGCTCCATGCATCGTGGGCCGCAAGCCACGCCGAGGCCGCGCGGCACAGGGTGCGCCGTTTGGCTGGGGTCAGCGCGGCGGCCGGGCCGCCGTGCTCCGCCCGGCTGCGGGTTTTTACCTCAACAAAAACAACAGTGTCGCCTTCGCGGCACACAATGTCCAGTTCCAGCCTGCCGCTGCGCCAGTTCGTGTCCAGCACGCGCATGCCGGAACGCAGCAGAAGGCGGCGGGCCGCCTCCTCGCCTCTGCGCCCCAAATCCAGATGCGCGGGCGCGGCGGGCTGCTCCTTGCCGCCAAAAAACGGCCGCAGCCAGCGCGGCGTCACAGCAGGCTGCCTTGCCGTGGCGCTGGTGGTTCCGGCAGAACCCCGCGAAAAGTCAGGCGGTGCAGCGGGCAGGGGCCAAGCCTGCGCAGGGCGGCATAGTGTTCTTCGGTTCCATAGCCCTTGTGCGTAGCAAAGCCATAGCCGGGCCAGCGCGCCTCCAGCCGGACCATGAGCTTGTCCCTGAAGGTTTTGGCCAGAATGGACGCGGCGGAGATGGCCGGTTCGCTGGCGTCGCCCCCCACAATGCAGCGCTGCCGGGGCGGCTCGCCCGCGTGGGCCTTGCGCCAGTGCAGGACCAGCAGTTCTGGGGGCAGGGTTTTGTTGCCGTCGATGAGCAGCAGGGCGGGGGTTGCGCGCAGGGCGCGCACGGCGCGGCTCATGGCCTCGAACGTGGCCTGCAAAATATTGATGGCTTCTATGCGGCGGGGCCAAACTACGCCCAGACCCCAGGCCAGGGCGCAGGCGCGGATGCGCGGGGCCAGCGTTTCGCGCGTTTTCACGCTGCACGCCTTGGAATCGTTGAGGCCTGGCAGGTCGTAGCTTGCGGGCAAAATAACCGCAGCGGCCACCACAGGCCCGGCCAGACAGCCGCGCCCGGCTTCGTCTATGCCCGCCGTTGCAAGCGGCGCGTCAAGGCAAACCTCGCCCGTCTCCATGCCCGGAGGCACAATGGCTTTCGGCCCTTCCAGAGGCAAAAGAAAGGTTTGGCTTGCCTGGCATTGCGAATGCGGCTTGCGGTTGGCGGCTCGTCTGCCCATGATTTCTCCGTGCGGCGTCCTGGGCATAGCGTCCTGGGCATAGCGTTTTGGGCGTGGCGCTCTGGCGCTGTTGCGCGGGCTTCAGGCGCGGCACATGGTCTGCTGGCCCCATTCTTTTGCGGCGGGGCCGTAGCGGCTGTGCCCCGGCGTTTGGCGAAAGCGCGCGCAGGGCAGGGCTGTGCCCTTATGCCCGCACCGTCATGAACCCGTGGCGGCTTTCAGGCACGCGCAAACAGCGCGCCAAGGGGCATGCGGTTTTCCGCAGCCCCCGGCGCGCCGTATATAAACTGCCAGAGCAGAACTGATGCGCGAAAACGCGAATCAGAAGCGGCCGCGCGGCTTGATGCGTGCGGCTTTGCCCTTGAGGGCGCGCAGGTAGTACAGGCGGCTGCGGCGCACGCGGCCCTGCGTGATCAGTTCCACGCGGTCAATGAAGGGCGAGTTGAGCGGGAAAATGCGTTCCACGCCCACGCCGTCAGAAACCTTGCGCACCGTAAAGGTGGCGTTGGTGGTGCCGCGTTTGATGCGGATGACGTTGCCCTGGAAAACCTGGATGCGTTCTTTTTCGCCTTCCACAATACGCAGGTGCACTTTCACCGTGTCGCCGGAGCGAAACGCGGGCAGGTCCATGCGCTGGTTTTCCTGTTCAATCTTTCTGATGATGTCCATCGTGAACTCCTTGCAAATCCGGGCGGATTGTTGCGTCGTTGCAAAGCGGCGCCGATGCGCTCAGGCCGCCGTGTTGCGTCAGTAGTAGTCGCCAAGTATCCTGTCTGCCAGGATGGCGGCCGCGCTGCGCACCGAAAGATGGTTGTAGCCCAAAAAACGCACCGGCCTGAGAATGCCGTCGCACTGTTCAAGCACTTCCGGCGCAAGCCCCTGCGCCGTGCCCAGGCAGAGCATAACCGGTCCCTGGCCGCACCAACGCCGTACATCACGCGGGGTCATGGGCGGGCATTCCGGTTGGGATGCCTTGCCTTTGGCCGGCCAAACGGCGGAGCTTGCCACCAGTTTGGGCCGCGTTCCGTACTGCGCGGTCATATGCGTCACCGCCTCTTCCAGCGAAGCTGCGGGTTGCACCAGACCGAGAGCCTGCGCCCGGTCGGCGTTGCCTGTACCGCCCGGTCCCCGCGTCCAGTGACGCAAAATTTTTTCCAGCACCCGCAACTGGTCGCGCAAAGGGGTTACCGCATAGAAGGAACCCATCGCATAGCTGCGGGAAATTCGGGCTATATCGTGTATGTCCAGATTTGTCAAAGAGGAAGCGCCGGTTTTTTTTGCGCCGAGCAACACCGGGTAGTGGACAAGGCAAAAAGAAAGGTTGCGGCCAGGCCGTTCCCGTGGGGTTTCGGCCAGGGTTTGCGCGTCTTCGCGGTCCAGGGGAGCGTCGTCCAGCATTTCCGGGCGCATGCGCAGGGTGGCCCGCACCGATTCCTGCCGCCGCCAGCGGGCAATGCGCCCGTGGTCGCCGCTGGAAAGCACCTCTGGCACGGGCAGCCCCTCAAGTTCTTCGGGGCGCGTAAAATGCGGATATTCCAGCAGCCCGCGCGAAAAACTTTCATCCTCGCCCGATTCTTCCTTGCCCATAAAACCCGGCATAAGCCGGGCCACCGCCTCAAGCACGGAAATTGCCGCGCTTTCGCCGCCGTTGAGCACAATATCGCCCACGCTGACGGGTTCCAGCGGAAAAAGTTGCAGCATGCGGGCGTCGATGCCTTCATACCTGCCGCAGATGATGGTGAGGTCTTCCTCGCGCGTGAGTTCCCGCACCATGTCCTGCGTCAGCGGGTGGCCGCCCGGCGCCATAAACAGCATGCGCCCCGGCCGCTCGATGGCGCGCAGGGCACGGGCCAGCGGCTCGCCCTGCATAACCATGCCGGGGCCGCCGCCGTAGGGGCGGTCGTCCACATGGCGGTGCTTGTCCGTGCTGTATTGCCGGGGGTCGTGAAAGCTGCACTCCACAAGGCCCGCTTCCCGCGCCCGGCCCATAAGGGCCGTGGACAGGGGCGACGTGAAAAATTCGGGGAAAAGCGTGACGATGTGAAAACGGGGCATGGGCGGAGAGTGCCGCAAAACGGCGTGGCTGGCAAGCAAATGTGCGTATTGCCGCCTGCGTGGCTCCCGCCCCGGTTCTATGACCGCCGTTGCAGCTCTTGCAGGCGGGCAAGCAGGCGCGGCAGGTTCTGCGGCCCGTGCCAGATCAGCTGCGCGGGCCTGCCGCCATTGCCTTCCGCAGGGTGCGCAAGGCACAGCCAGTGTCCAGGGCAGGGAATGCCCCTCCAGCGCAGGGGGCCGCGCGGTCCTTCCCACAGCCCCGACCTTTGGCCAAAACCGCCGCTGGGCACAAGCGCCGGGTCCATGCTCAGGCCCAGGCCGGAAGCCTTGAGCAGGGCTTCTTTGACGGTCCAGCGCCGCAGGGTTTCGCGCGCAGCGAAGGGCACCCCCAGCGGCGCTTCCGCCTCGCCGGGTGCAAAGGCCCGCGCAGCGGGGGGCAGGGCCGACAGCGCTTCCGCGTCCAAAGCCGGTTGTGCCGCCGGTTGCGGCCTTGCCCTGTGTGCATTGCCGTTGGCAGGGCAATGGCCTCCTTCCGCGTTCGTTGTGTGCGGTGCGCGGCGCACGGCGCAAAAAGCCGCCAGGTCGCTGTGGCAAAAAGCCGCCTGCCAGCCTTCAAGCCTGGGGCGGCCCAGGGCGTCCATGCGCAGCGGGCCGGAAGGCGCGCTCTGGCCGGGGCTGTGCTGCGGCTCCCGTATTGGGGCGTTCTCCGTTTCCTGATCCTGCGCGGTTGCGCCCGCATGCACTGCCAGCAAGGCGCGCGCCAGCAGCCGGGAAAGCCCCGCCCGGAGCGCCTCGGCATCGCCCCCGCCCATGTTCTCCCGGTCAAAGCGGCGCACATGCGCAATCTGGCGCGCGTCCAGCTGGGGCGCAAGCGCCGCCTCGAAGGCGGCGCGCCACCAGAGCAGCTCTTCCGGCGTTGCCAGCGGCAAGGGCGCGCACATTATAATGAAAGGATGGTTCATGAAGGCCCTGTGAACGGTTAGCGGCCCGCGCGTGCCGCAATGACAAAAGCACAAACCGGCTGTTTTGCAGAAAACAGCCGGTTTGTCACCTGAAAGGCGTGCCTCACGCCGTGGCGGCTATTCCGCCGCCTTGTGTTTCTGGTGTTCCGCAATAACCTTTTCCGCCACAGGCTGCGGGGCTTCTTCATAATGGGCGAATTCCATGGTGAAGAACCCCTGCCCGCCGGTCATGGAGCGCAGGTCGGGGGCATAGCGCAGCACCTCGCTCATGGGCACATGGGCCTTTATTTCGGTGCTGCCACCCTGCGAATCGGAGCCAAGCACCTTGCCCCGGCGGGAGGAAAGGTCGCCGATAACGTCGCCCATGCTTTCGTCGGGCACGGAAACGGTGAGCAGCACAATGGGTTCCAGCAGCACGGGCTTGAGGTTTTCCATGGCCTTTTTGAAGGCCAGCGAACCTGCCACCTTGAAGGCCATTTCCGAGGAATCCACCGTGTGGTAGCTGCCGTCATAAACCTTGACGCGGAAGTCCACCACCTGGCAGCCTGCCAGATAACCGCGCGCCGCCGCCTCCTGAACGCCCTTGTCGATGGCCGGGATATACTGGCGGGGAATAACGCCGCCCACGATGGCGTCTTCAAACACATAGCCGGATCCGCGCGGCAAGCCTTCCATCTCTATCCAGCAATCGCCGAACTGGCCGCGCCCGCCGGACTGCTTTTTGTGGCGGCCCTGCACCTGGCACTTGCCGCGAAGAGTTTCACGGTAAGGAACCTTGGGCGTTTTGAGAACAATATCAACCTTGAAGCGGCGCTTGGCCTTTTCCACGGAAAGTTCGATATGCAGCTGCCCCATGCCGGAGAGCAGAATGTCGCCGGTTTCTTCATCGCGCCCCAGGCGCAGGGTGATGTCTTCGTCAAGCAGGCGCTGCATGGCCGTGTAAACCTTGTCCTCGTCCCCTTTTTCCTTGGGGGCCAGGGCATAGGTGATGAGCTGCGGCGGCAGGGCGGGCATGGCCAGGGCAAAGGGGGCCTTTTCATCGCACAGCGTGTCGCCCGTGCGGGTGCTTTTGAGCTTGGCCACGGCCACAATGGCCCCGGGGCCAAGGGGTTCCTTGCACGGGGTCTGGCTTTTACCCAGAATATAGAGCAGGTTGCCGAGGCGCTCGGTTTCTTCACTGCGCATGTTCTTCAGCGTTACGTCGCCGTTGATGGTGCCGGAAAGCACCCGCAGCAGCGAAAGCTGCCCGGAAAAGGGATCCGCCAAGGTTTTGAACACAAAGCAGGCCACGGGGCCCTGCGGGTCGGGCATGCGCTCCGCGCCGTCCTTGCCGGCAAAGGCCGGGCGGTCCAAGGGCGAGGGCAGCAGAGTTTCTATGGCGGTGAGCAGCGCTTCGCCGCCCTTGTTTTCCAGCGCGGAGCACACCATCACCGGCGTAAGATCGCCCGCGAGCACGCCCGCGCGCAGCCCGGTTTTGAGGTCTTCCGGCGAAAGGCTGCCTTCTTCCAGATATTTTTCCATCAGCATTTCATCGCTTTCGGCGATGTTTTCCACGGTCACGTCGTGCAGCAGGCTGACATCGTCGGCCAGCGCGGCGGGGATGTCGGCATCGGCAATAGCGCCGTTTTCACCATACATGCGGGCTTTGCCCATAAGCACTTCGGCCACGCCCATGAAGGCGTCGCCCTGGCGGATGGGCATTTGCAGCACAACGGGTTTGACGCCGAGGGCGGAAAGGCCGTCGAGCGCCATTTGAAAATCGGCGCGGTCGCGGTCCATTTTATTGATGACGATAATGGCGGGCAGCCCCGCTTTTTGCACGAGGCTCCAGAATTTTTTTGCCAGGGGGCGCACGCCGTCAACGGCGTCCAGCACAAAAACAACGCCGTCCACGCCTTTGAGCAGGCATTCCATGTCGCCGGTGAAGTTGCCGTCGCCGGGGATATCCAGCAGAAAATGTCGATTCTTGTTCCAGAGATATGTGGCGCAGGCGGGCTGCACGGAGCCGCGGCGGCGGGTTTCTTCCGGCTCATAATCCAGGCTGGTCGTGCCGTCTTCTATCGCGCCCAGGCGGGTTATGGCCCCGGCCTTGAAGAGCAGCATTTCGGCCAGGGATGTTTTACCGCAACCGCCGGTTCCGACGATAGCGAACGTCCGTTGCATTTCCAGTGGAGTAGGCATGGTTGTCTCCCTTCGTAAGCGGTATGGCGCGCCGTGGCGGCCGGGTGGACTAAACCAGGGAAAGGAACAAAGCTTCCATCTGCTATTGGGATCTACGTTACAGGCTTGTCGAGAAAAAGGAAAGTGGTTGGGCATTTTGCGGAAAACCTTTGTTCTTGACAGCAAGGCCCGCCGCTGTGACAGTTAGTCGGATATATATCTTTGGCAAGCCGGAGGATACGGCCATGGTGCTATGGGAATGGGCCGCTGCGGGCGCGGTTTTTGTGGCTGTTATTATTCTGAGCGTGCGCCTGATGAAAGGGGGGCTGAGCACGCTTGAGGACGAGCGCGCAAAATGCCTTGAGAACATCCGCCGGATGGAAGAAAAAATTCAGGAAGACCAAAAGAATATGGCCTCCAGCGAGCACCTGCGCATCGCCAGATCTGGCCTGAGGGATCTGCTGCAGCTGGCGGGCAACCCCCGGGGAACATGGCTTGAGATCGTTGGCGCGGGGCGTGGGGAAGCGCGGGGCGAAGCCCTGGTGCTGCATGCGCCCGAAGGGGAGCTGCGAGTGAGCCTGAGCATGCGCGAACGCGAGCTTAGGGGGGTGCGCAAGGTGGCGCACGGGCGCGGGCGCTGGCATTTGAACGGCCTGGGCCTGCACGAGGAATATACTGATCTTGTGCCGCTGATGCGCGCTCTCAGCGCCCGGCTGGCCTTGAGCCTGGAAGGGAAAAGCGAAGCGCCGTTTCGCCCCCTGGGCGACCCGGCGGCCGAAGTGCCCCCCGAGCTGCCGCACCTGGCGCGGCGGTTTTCCCCAGAACAGCGCACGCGCAGACCCCAAAGGGTTGTGCGGCGCGGCGCCCTGGGCGAACGAGCGGAACTGGAAAAAACGGGAAAGCCCCTGCGGGCGAGCCCCGGCCCCGTGGGAAGCCGGCACCGTTAAGGGCGGGGCCGCGCGCAACGCCGCACGGGCGCTGGGCGGCCGCCGGGCCGCTTAAACCGTGAAGGTGAGGTTGCGGAACCAGTCGGGCACGGCAACCGGCCGCCCCTCGGTGTTGACCAGCGCGTGCTGGGTCATGCCGGTGGCAAGAAGTCTCGCCTTGTCCTCGCTCCATATCTCATATACAAAGCGCATGGATGCACGCCCCCATTCGGCTATGCCGGCGCGCACCAGCACAAGATCATCATAGCGGGCGGAAGAGCGGTAACGGCACTGGGCCTCGCGCACGGGCAGAATGATGCCTTTTTTTTCCACATCGGCATAGCTCATGCCGCAACGGCGAATATAATCGCCGCGCGCCCGTTCAAAAAGGTGCAGATATTCCGCATAGTACAGCACGCCCATCGTGTCCGTTTCTCCATAGGACACGCGGTGCGGCATCCAAATATCAGGGGTGGGAAATTGGTCATGCACGAAACGGCTCCTTGTTCTGCGTTTTCCGGGTACTGGCGCGGCGGCTTTGAAAAAAAGGCTGGCGCCGCATTGCGTATGCTTGCGCTGCTGGCGGCAAGCCTTGCGCTGTTTGCCTGCGCCAAGCAGGCTCCTCCAACAATGCCGGAAAGGGCCATGCCGCCGGTGGCGTTTGAAAGCCCGGAATTTTTTGTCAGCAATCTTGTGCCTTCAAACCAGGATTTGACCAGCTGGAAGGACATGGGCCCCAGTGTGCGCAAGTCGCTGCGTTACGTCAACAGCAAGCCGCAAGGCGCTGTGGCCGTGCAGCGGCCGGGGCTCACGGTGACCTGGGGCGACCTTTCACGTTCCCTCACGCGGCTTCAGGAACTGTTGCCCCGGCTGGACAAAGAGCCTGATCTGCTGCTGGCCAACTTCCGCTGGGTGGAGGTGACGGGCGGCATCAACTATTCCGGCTATTACGAACCCGCCGTGCGGGCCAGCCGCACACGCAAGCCGGGGTATACCCAGGCTATTTACAGCCTGCCCCCCGACCTCAACAGGGTTATCGCCAAGCGCGGCAAATATTATGACCGGCGCACCATTGAAGAAAAGCAGGTGCTGGCGGGCAAGGGGCTGGAACTGGCCTGGGCGGCGGACCCCGTGGACGTGTTCTTTCTGGAAATTCAGGGCTCCGGCCGCCTGATTTTTGACGACGGCACGCAGGCTTTTGTTAACTATGCCGGGCAGAACGGCCACAAATACAAAAGCTCGGGGCGCATCATGCGCGAAAAAGGGCTGCTCAGGCGCGGCGATATTTTTGAACAGCGCGAGTGGTTCAAGAACAACCCCTCGCGCGTGCGCGAGATATTGAACGACAACCCCAGCTATGTGTTTTTCAAATACGGCATGCGCGGTCCCACCGGGGCCATGGGCTATCAGGTGGACGACTGGCTGACGCTGGCCACGGACAGGGGCTTTATTCCCCTTGGCTCCGTTGTGGCCTACGGCGTCAACGTGCCGGACGACGCCAAGGGCCGGGTGCCCCTGCGGGGCATTGGCTTTGCCCAGGATGTGGGCGGGGCCATCAAGCGCAACCGCATAGACATTTTCTGCGGCGGCGACGACCGCGCCAATTATGTGGCCAGCCACCTCGACGCCAAGGGTCCGGCCTGGGTGCTGCTGGCGCGCTAGGCATGGCGTGAAACAATGCGGGGCCGCCCGGCGGGGCGTGCCAGAGTGTGCAAGGCGGGCGTGTGCGTGGCATACGTCCGCCTTTTTTGTCGAGCTTTTCAGGCGATCCTTGCGGAAGGCCTCCTGCGTGAGGCCTTCCGCGTGAGGAATGCAGGGGGGCATGCCACCAGCAGGGCACATGGGCCAGATATGCTCCAGATATGTTCGGCAGCGCATGCCGTGAGTTTGCGAGCTTCTATGGCGCTCCCCGTGATGGCGAAATGTGCCGCCGCGCGCCCGTGCGGCTAGCGTTCCGCGCTTCTGCGGCGTGTGCTCCAAAAGCGGCGGGGGCCGAAGGAATTTCCCCCGGCCCCCGAACAGAAGCGCATGCAAGGCGGGCGTGCGCCCTGTGGCTAGCCTGCGACTTTCTGCACATATTCCTCGGCGGTCATGCAACCGCCTTCGTCGGCGGCGGTGGGGGCAACCCGCACCAGCCAGCCCGCGCCATAGGGGTCTTCGTTCAGCAGCTCCGGCGCGTCGGCCAGTCCTTCGTTGATGGCGGTCACCTGGCCGGAAATGGGCATGATGGCCTCGCTGGTCACCTTGACCGATTCGATCGAGGCGCAGGATTCGCCCTGCTTGAAGCTCACGCCCACTGCGGGCAGGTCAACAAAGATCACGCCACCCAGCTGATCCTGGGCAAAGTCGGTGATGCCGATAAGGCAGGTGCCGTCGGCCTGTTCCTGCGCCCACAGATGCTCTGCGTGGTATTTTCTGTCGTGAGGAAAATTCATGGTCGTCTCCTTTGACTGTTTCGCGGCCTAGGCGCCAAGAGCCGTGCGCGGAGCCCTGATGGCCATGGGCACGATTTCGTCCAGCGTGGGGTGGCCAAACATCACTTCATGCAGCTTTTTGCCAGCGTAGCCGTCTTTCATCAGCAGCTGGGCCACCGTCACCAGGTGGGAAACCCCGCCGCCCACGGCGGCTATGCCCGCGATGCGCCCCTTCGGTCCAGACAACCTTGACGAAACCGGCGGTGCCGCCGCTCGCCTGCGCAATGGGGTTGAGGGAAAGGGGAGCTTGGGAAACTTCCACGCTTTTGCCCTCGGCCAGAAGGGCCGTTGCCGTCTGCCCCACGCGCATGACTTCCATGCCGCCGTAAACGCAGGAGGGAACGGGGCCGGACTGATATTCGCCGGAGTTTTCACCCAAAATACGCTCCGCCACATAGGCGGCCTGATGCTCGGCGGCGTGCGCCAGCAGCACCCTGCCGTTGACGTCGCCCACGGCATAAACGTTGGGAGCCGCTTCAAGGCATTCGTTGGTGGTCACATAGCCGCGCCGGTTGAGGGTGCAGCCCAGATTTTCCGCGCCAAGATCCTTGGTGTTGGGCGTGCGGCCAACGGCCACAAGCGCCTTGGCGGCGGTGATCACCGTTCCGTCGTCCAGCGTTAGGCGGGCCTGGCCGTCGATGGTGCGCAGGTCTTTGGCCCGTGCGCCTTCGTGGCAGGAAATGCCGGTTTTTTGCAGGCCGCGCAGCAGCTCTTTGGCCACGTCCGCATCTTCCAGCGGCGCAATGTGCGGTGCGGCTTCCACAATATCCACCTTGCAGCCCATGGCGGCAAAAAAGTCGCCCAGTTCCAGGCCAATGGCCCCGGCCCCAACAATCACGAGGCTTTCGGGAATGGCGGGCACGCGCAGCAGGTCGGTGCTGTCCAGCACGCAGTCATGGTCGGGGCTAAGACCCGGAAAGGCGGCGGAGGAAGAACCGCAGGCCAGGATAATGTGCCCGGCGTTCAGCTCGGTTTCACTTTCCGCGCCCTGAATGCGTACAACGCCGGGGGCCGTGCATTGGCCGCGGCCTTCAAACAGGGCCACGCCCTGCGCCGCAAGGCTTTTGCCCAGCGTTTGGCTGGTGCCCTTGGTGAAGCGCTGCACCCTGGTTTGCAAGGCTGTGTAGTCCACCGCAATTTCGCCGGAGGCCACGCGCATGCGCTTTTGCGCGCGCAGCAGGGCCTCGGGAGCCACCGCCCCCAGCAGCATTTTTGTGGGGATGCACCCACAGTTGAGGCAAACCCCGCCCAAATGCGTATTTTCCACCAGGGCAACGCTTTTGCCGCCCCGCGCAAGAATGCTGGCGGCGGTTGTTCCGCCGGGTCCAGCGCCCAGAATGATAACGTCGAAAGATTGCACGGCGGCCTCCCTATTTGACGATGTCGGCTTTGAACAAGTGCTGACGCGAGGCGGAACGGTAGACCAGCAGGTTCTGCTCCGGCAAGGCCTCAAGCCCGCGCATATCCCACACCATTTCAGCCGTTACGGGAGTGATGGCATAGGGCAGGGTGGGCTGACCGGCGGCCTCGGCCACCATTTTGGCGGCGGCCACGGCGTCGGCGCGTTCGGGCCAGGACCAAACGCCGCCCTCGCGGGGCAGGGGCATGGCCAAAAAGCGCACCTGGCCGTCGGCAACGCCCTTGACCAGCGCGATGGTCTTGGCGAGTTCTTCAATGGAGGGCGCGCCGCCGAAAACTTTGGCGGTGGTGGCGGCATCGCCCACCACATTGCAGATAACGTGCGTGTCCTTGACCTGAAGCAGCTGCTCCAGCAGGGCGGGCTTGCGGCCATCCGTCTGCAACCAGACCTGAAGGCCGCCGGCCGACAGGCGGTTCACCAACGTGACGAAGTTTTCTTCCTGACCATCGGGGCACTGCGAGGGATACAACCCGGCGATTTTGCCATGGAGCATGTCGCTGCGGGTCACGCAGGCCTCAAGCGTGCGGCCCGAGAGCAGATAGGCGATAATTTCGCCAGAGCCCTGCTTGATGACCTGACCATCGGAAAACAGGGGAAACTCCACGCCCTCGGGGTTGCGGTAGATGGCCTTGCGGTTGGTGCGATAAAAGGTGTTGAACTCCTGGGCATCGGCCTTGAAGTCCACGGTGTCGTAGGCAATGCCGCGTTCGGCCAGAAAAGCTTTGACGATTTTGCAGCGGATGCAGTCCGGTGCCGTATACAGGGTTATGCTCATGGGATCCTCCATTGCGGCCATGCCGCAAAAAAAAACATGTTTTCTACGCCGCGCGCAGGGCATCAGGCCGTGCGGCGCGGTTTTTTGCCAGCCAGACGGGGCGTGCATTCCGCCTGGCGGCGCAACCCGGCGGTTTCGGCATGGCCGCGGGT
>Ga0183101_1001157_pt1 | contig 27647 bp, 25 predicted proteins | sample Biomet3_FD_127790 | JGI IMG/M metagenome (GOLD analysis project Ga0183101, IMG submission 127790) | Microbial communities from bioreactor (seeded with sewage sludge) at LBNL, California, USA - Biofuel metagenome 3 | ecosystem: Engineered > Bioreactor > Anaerobic > Unclassified ...
TATTTTATAAAATTATACAAGTAAAAAAGGGGGCTTAAAAGCCCCCCTTTCAAATCAGATTTTTTATTCAATCATTTGCATACTGCAACAACACCCGAACCGGAAGAATTTGAAGCGGAATAACGAGTAGGTCCACACTTATGCCAACAATATTTATACCTTGGATTTGTACAGCCGCTTGTGCTCATACTCACAAGACATTTTGCATCGCAGGAAGAAGATTTTGCATCGCAGTTCCTGTCACAGAAATCTTGAGGGGTTCCGCAATTGAGCATTGAGCCCCCGCTGTAGCGGGACATTGATCCGCCGATTCTTGTGCCGCCCGTCCACCACAAATATGCATCTTCCGGATCGCCGCCGCCAAACTGACCGCCTGCTCTCTTTGAAAATGAACCGCCAACATAGAATTCATATGAAATTACAAATTGTGATGATTCTCTGTTGGATGTGGCAGAAGAGCATGAGTCCCCGGAATTCCATTGCCCTGCATCATAACAATCCGTATCATTTGAACCGTTACAAGCGCTTCTCCAGCCTAAGCCGTCGGGACAATAATGGCAGTTAACTAAAACGCCTATCTTGATTTTCTGTGCTTTAAACTTTGCCACACATTTACCGTTACTCAGATAATAGTTCTTGCCTTCGCAGGTGCAGGTGCAGGTTTTGTTGCTCCATGTCCCTTTTGAACCGGTACAATTTGATTCTGCTTTTGTATCGCTGCAGACACAAGCCGAACTGTCTTTATCCCATGTTTTCCCGTTTGTGCAGGAACAGGAGCAATCAGACTCACTCAGAGTACCGCCTCCGTTTGTACAGGAAGTTTTTACGGAAGCAGGGCACGCACAGCCCAGATTAGTGCTGTCCCACGTCTTTGTATCACCGCAATCACAGGAGCACCCGTTTACATCCCAAGTTCCGCCGCTGCTGCCACAGGCAGAACCTGCCGCAACATCAGAACATTTGCATCCGTCAGACGCGTCCCACGTCTTTGCGCCTGTGCAAGAACATTTGCACGTACTGTTATTCCAGGTGCCGCCGCTGCTTGAACATAAAGTTTTTTGTGAAGAATCACACCCGCCGGTCCCGCCGGAACAAGACCCCCAGCTGCAGCTTGATGAGCAGGTTTGTGTTCCAGTAGTGTTGCAGGTTTGTGTTGCTCCCGGTGAGCAGGTTCCCCCGCCGCTGCATGCGCCCCATGTTCCCGTCTGCCAGCTGCCGTTTGAGGTATCGCACGTTACCGTTCTTGTTTGTGTTCCTAAATTACAATTGCCGCAAGCCTGACTTTCGGCAGGTTTACTTCCGCTGCAAGGCGTTGAACCGCCGCTGCACGCGCTCCATGCTCCGCACGCTCCCCCCGAACAGCTTGCACTGCAATATCTTGTTTGTGTTCCGCCGTTGCCGCAGCTTTGGCTTGTAGGCTGCGTTTGTGTTGGTGAGTAACAGCTGTTGCCGTCCGTACAACCCAGATTACAAGAACAATTACATGTTCCTTCATCAAGCGTATATCCGCCGTTACACGTCTTTGAGCCGCAGTTGCACACTTCTTCCGAGCTGCCTATTATATCGCCAAAGCTTTTGCACACGTTTCCCGTACAGCCTATGCCGCTGGTTTCGTATCCCGTTGACATCGTAAAACTGTTATTCCCTTTTTGGTATTTGGCGCTTATGCAATTCTTTTCCGTATTCAGCTTTACCGTATAGTCATTTACTTTCAACTCTTGTCCGCTGATTGTTTCCTGCGCCCTGTCCGTTGTCAACTGGCCCATTTTGCTGAAATCCGTATAATATTCCCTGTCTTTGGCAAACTTCTGTATCTGTTTGTTGCGCACAGTATCCAACAAACTGAACGCCTCTACCGCGCGTGATTTGGTTACGGCTTTCATATACAAAGGATATGCTATTGATGCAAGTATGGCTATTATTATCACCACTACAAGCATCTCTGCAAGCGTAAAACCGCCCGTAAATTTATTTTTGAGGTTTTTTGCTTCTTTTTTTATCATAAGCATATCTCCGATTAAAAACTTATAAAATTCCCTAAATTAACCGAGAATTATAATTAACGCAAAAATACCGCCCGTCCCCAAAGCGGGCTGCAAAAAAATCCTTCCGCTATATTATAGCGAAAGGATTTTATTTTTAAAAGACCTTTGAAAGACCTATCAGTTAATATCTGCCTGAAGAACCCAAAACCTTTTCGTTTTTCTCTTTATACATTGCGATAAGGTCGGTTCTTGCGGGACCCAGATACTTGCGAGGGTCAAATTCAGCGGGTTTTTCTGCAAAAACTTTTCTGATTGCGGCGGTCATAACCAATCTTCCGTCGGAGTCAACGTTAATTTTGCAGACTGCGCTCTTGGCAGCTTTTCTCAGCTGGTCTTCGGGCACGCCCACTGCGTTTTCAAGCTTGCCGCCGTATTTGTTAATGGTTTCAACGGCAGACTGAATTACGCTTGATGAACCGTGAAGAACAATCGGGAATCCGGGGAGACGTTTTTCAACTTCTTCCAGAATATCAAAGCGCAAAGGAGGAACCTGTTCGCCCGGTTTAACTTTAAATTTATAAGCGCCGTGGCTGGTGCCGATTGAGATTGCAAGGGAATCAACGCCGGTTCTCTTTACGAAATCTTCAACCTTTGCGGGGTCTGTATAGGTATGTTGTTTGGCGGAAACTTCGTCTTCAATACCCGCCAAAACGCCCAGTTCGCCTTCAACGCTGACGTCAAATTTGTGGGCATAGTCAACAACCTTTTTGGTAATGGCGATGTTCTCTTCATATGAGAAATGAGAACCGTCAATCATTACCGAAGAAAATCCGGAGTCAACGCAGTCTTTGCAGAGTTCAAAAGTATCGCCGTGATCAAGATGTAAAGCTACGGGTACGGGTTTGCCGATTTCTTTCATCATTTCTATTGCGCCGCGGCCCATCCAGCGAAGAAGAGTTGCGTTCGCATACTGTCTTGCCCCTTTGGATACCTGTAAAATTACGGGAGAGCGGGATTCTGTGCAGGCGGTGATGATAGCCTGGAGCTGCTCCATATTGTTAAAGTTATAAGCCGGTACTGCATATCCTTCTTTCATAGCTCTTTCAAACATTTCTTTGGTGTTTGAAAAGCCCAGTTCTTTATAAGAAACCGTCATATAAATTGCCTCCGTTAATATACCTTCTGAGTTTATTGTACTAATTTTGTTAAAATAAAGTAAATCAGTTCGGGAGGTGCATATGACGCTTGACGAAGCAATAAAGAACAGAAGGAGCATAAGAAAATTTAAAGACGCTCCCGTTAAAAGGGAAGATATAGAGGCTTGCATAAACGCGGCACGGCTTTCTCCCTCTGCCTGCAACAGCCAGCCTTGGCATTTTGTGGTTTTTGACGAACCGAAGGCAAAAGAAGAATTTTGCCAAAAAGCTTTCGGCGGCATATATGCGCCGATGAAGTTCTTTGCCAAAGCCCCCGTAATAATAGCCGTGGCGGGCAGTAAAGCCGCAAACCTTGTTACAAGACTCGGACAAAGCATAAGCGGAACAAAATTTTATCTTATAGACCAGGGGCTGGCGTGCGAAAACTTTGCATTAAAAGCCTGCGAGTTAGGCCTTGGCACTTGCTTTGTAGGTTGGTTTGATAATAAAGCCGCCAAAAAAGCTTTAAACCTGCCGGCAGGGAAAGAAACCCAACTTCTTATAATTATGGGATACCCGGACGAAGCGCCCGAGCCGCGGCCCAGAAAAGAACTTAAAGAAATACTTTCTTATAATAAATACAAATAAAGGAATATATAAAAGAAATCCCGCACGCTTTTTAAAACGCGCGGGATTTTTTCGCTAAGAATCAATTAAAATTAAAACTTTTCTGCGGCGGCAAACTGAGCAGAGCAGTTTTTGAAAAACTATTTGAAGCGCGACTCAAAAGCAGCAAAAGCCTCAGAAGCGTCAAAACAGTATTGCGTTCTTTTGCCCTTAGGCCTCACCGTGCAGAAAACTATATCGTTTTTATCCCCCAGCGGCGCCCACTGCGAATAAATATTCCTTTCAAAAAATGCCAAAAGCGGCTTTTTAAAAGCAGATGCCGCGTGCACCAAAGCCGTATCAACGCTGATTATATAATCGGCGGTTTTTGCAAAAGAAAAGATATCGCTTACCTGCGTTTTAAATGCGGTTCTGATGCCGTTATCCGCTGCAAAAGAAAAAGCCTGCTGCCGCGTTTTGGCGTCCCAAAGCAAAACTATATCCGCATCGTATTTTTCTTTTATCTTACTCACAAGTGAAGCAACGTCTTCAAAGCATAATTCTTTTGAAGTGCCAAACAAATTTAACAGTATTCTTTTTTTGCCTTTAAGCCAAAAAGTTTTCGCCTTACCGACAGAAGCGGCGGAAGGATATAAATCGTATCCCAAACCGTCATCGGACAAACCGAGCTCTGCGCCAAGGTCGAGAAAAACTTTTGAAAACGGTCTGCTGTAATCTGTCGTTTTATATCTTCTGTAATAACTGAAATCTTTTTCCGTAAGTCCGTATTTTTGGTTTCTGAAAGCCGTTATTACGGCTTTAGGGTTCAAAATTATATAAAAAAGGAAATTCTTTACCTTTATATAAGTTGAGAAATCTATAAATACGTCAACCCTGCCCTGCAATTTGACAAAAGACAAAAAAGAATAAGGGTAAACTTTATTGACGTAAGGATTGCCGGAAAACACCTGCATATTCCGTTTGCCCGGCATAACATAAATTGCCGCCTGCGGGAAACGCTTTTTAAGATTCCTCACAAAGTGAGTAAGCACGACAGCGTCGCCGATGCCGTGCCCTATGGGGCGTATCAAAAAAGATTTTGAAGATTTTAAATCAAAATTGTTTTCTTTTCTGTTGCCCAAAAACAGCAATAATTTCTTGTGAAAAAATCCCATTAGAATACCTGCCTTTCAGGCGCGCGCCAACGCCAGGAAAAACGTCTGAACGAAGAAGATAATCTTAAACAGATGTTTTCTCTGTACCTGCCGAGCGTTATAATATATTCGTCAATAAAACCTTTCTTCTGCAAATCTGCCAGCAAAGCTTCAAAAGAAACTTTATCTTTTTCCGATTGCTTAAGATAGCCGTAAGCGTTTTTTAAATTATTATAGACCTGAACGCAATACGCTTTATAAAGCGGACTTTCTTTGCCTTCGGCGGAAAGATATTTATAAAAAAGCTCAATCCACGCGTAAAGGTTTTTAAGTTCGGTTCCGTTGGCGGCGTTTTTGCAATCCTGAAGAGGATGCTGGCGCGTATAAACGCATTTATCGTCCCAGATTACAGCAGAAGAACCTTTTTGTGCAATGCTCAATATAAAAGGCAAATCGTTATTCTTGTGATAAATATCAAAAAGAGAAGACGAATATTTAAAAAATTCCGTCTTATAAATGCAGCACGGATAATTGAACATATTTTTAGAAAACACATGCGCCGCCAAAGAAGAAACATCTTTATATATGACCGCTTCATTTTTGAGCGGAGCAGTAAAAACAGGCTCTTTGCCCGTAAAATTTGTGCAGCCGCCGCTCAAAAGAGAAATTCCTTCAAATTTATTAAGGCATTTCAAAGCTGTTTCTATATACTGCGGGTGAAGCAAATCGTCATCGTGGAAAAGCATACAGAATTTTCTATTCGCAAGACGGCGGGCGGTTTCGAAATTGGCAAGAAGGATATCCGGCGTTCTTACGTATTTTGCGCCGCAGGATTCAAAAAAAGGCTTTTTGGCGGCAGTTAAATCGTTTTTGGAATTATCCAAAACGATAATTTCAAAACCTTTTACGCTTTGCGCGTTAAGACTTTTGACCGCGCTCTGCACAAAATCGGGGCGGTTAAAAGTCATAATAAAAATTTGTAAATCAGAAGGAGTATATATCATATTATAAATGTATTTCCCTGGGCGAATATTTTGCGGTATTTCTGTACCAAAAAGTGCGCATACGCGCATAAAGCGAATGTTTGCGTATACCGCATCTTAAAGCAACGGGAGAAATCAGCCCCATTGCGGAAGCTTTGTCAACCAACTGCGGCCACGGGCAGCTTTTGCGTTCAGAAGAGCTTGTCCAGCCGTCATATTTAGCTTTAATATCTCTGTAAATTCTGGAAGTAAAAACCTTGCCGCCGGCATGCGTGGTATTGCATTTTTGATAATAAAGTTTTTCCCAATTCAAAAGCTGTTTTATGCTTATTCCCGTTGACGGATTTGTTGTATCCTGCCCTTTATGCCTGCGCGCAAAAATGCCAAGCCTGTCCTTTAAAAGCAAAACGTTTTTATTCTGCGCGGCCTGAAGCAAAATAGGCCAGTCGTTATTTTTGCCGTAGACATCAAGATCAGATTTAATATTTTTAAAAATTTCGGTTTTATATACTGCGCCGGAATAACTTACGCCCCCGCGCGCATACATATAAACGGCAAGTTCGCAGTCGCCTTTAAGCAAATAGCAATAAGGCCGCATATCTCTTTCAAACTCAGGCGGAGTATTGCCTTCAAAAAAAGTGAAACAAGACAAAAGAAGGTTTACGTCCCTTACTTTATTTAATGCCCGCAAAACCGTTTCTATATATTCAGGGTGCAAAATATCGTCATCGTGGAAAGCCATGGCGTATTTGCGCTTTGCAAGCTGCTGGGCCATCTTATAATTTGCGCTTATATCGCCGCGAGGTTCGGTTTTTACATATTTTATGCCGAAACTTCTTACAACTTCCATTGTATTGTCAGAGCTGGAATTGTCAAGAACGGTTATGCCGAAGCCTTTTATGCTCTGCCCTATTATGCTGCCCAGACATTGCTTAAGGAATTCGGCTCTGTTATATGTCAATATAAAGACTTCAATATCTTCGGCTTCAAACATAAATCCCCCCTAAAAAGCCTTTTTGAAGCAGTCCATAATAAAAGATACTTTATAATCTATTATTTTTCCGTTATGGCGCGTATAGGCGCCTGGTTGGGCAATAATCATTTTGTCTTTAGGCAGATATTTATAAACGTAATCGGTAACCACAGTTATGTTTGGGTACCACAGATTATGCACTTTTTTATCTATCCAATGCTGCAAACCCAAATTAGGAATGTCCAAACCCGCCGAAGCGGCCCAGAAAACGGAATTTACCGCTATTATATAAAGCTTATGCTGCTTTTTGAGCAAACTTAAAAAGTGGCAGCTCTGGTTAAACGTAAACTTTTTGATATCAACCTGACAAAAATCTTCGTCCACCACAGCCGAAGGCGTAACGCTCAAAACAAAATAGCCCTCGCGGATAAGGCAGCGGATAAGGTCGTCCGTGTGCGGATATATATAAGAAGACCCGCGCGAATCAAGCTGCAAAAACACTATGCCTTTCTTCTTTTTGGCAAAAGGCATTATCTTATTTATAAGCTCGCTGACGCAGGGGGCGGGCTCGGGCGGAAAATAAAAAACAGGCGCGGGCGCGGGCTCTGCGGGAACGGGCAGGCCGAAAGTCTTAAAAAGACTGAAAGTTCTGTGCTTTATTTTGACGCCGTACTCATAATAAACTGGCATTGCAATAAAACCTTGCGGAATATCTTTAAAAGCGTCTTCGTAATTATAGTTTTTCCAAACAAGCGGGTTTCTGTATCCGTCAAAATAAAAAACTTTGTCAATATTGGGGTTGGTTTCCAAAAGAGTGCCGACAATTGGCGAATTATTCCTGTCAAAATGTTTTGACACATAAGCGTAAAACTTAAGCGAAGGATATTTTTGCTTTAAAGCGGCAAGCATAGGAGTTGTATAAAGATAATCGCCTATCCCCATAAAAAATATAAGCGCAATGCCTTTGAGGTTCGGGTTAACGGTAAGAGCGTTGTCTATACTGTAAAAGACATGCTCTTTGCGGTAAAGCAAACGGTTAATCCTGTACCAGGAAGCATCTGTGGGCAAACTTTCTTTTTTATGAGTGCGGCATGGACGGTCAAAAGCATACCATGCGGGAGTTTTTTCGTTACAAACATTCCCGAAGGTTTTATGATAAAGGTATCTGCCGATTTCCTGCGCTACACACAGCGGACGCCAACGCCAAATTATCCTGTTGAAATCCATTTGGTTATATTGTAATAAAAATACGTTAAAAAGCCAACTTTATGCGCAGGCCGCAAAGCAAAACCCGCAAAAAGGCCAAAAAGGCAGAAATAAGGCGCTTTTTACCTTTGCAATGCTCATACTAAATTTATACAATGTAAACATAATCCAAAGCGCGAAACATTAAGTATAAATTTTCTTTGGATTTGTTTACCTTTGCGGCTGCAAGGGTTTAGTTTTTGTTATCTACTCTAAGGAGAGTTGAAAATGTCTAAAAAATTAACTGCAATGGACGGCAATACCGCGGTTTCTCACGTCGCCCATGCAACGAACGAGGTTATCGCAATATATCCTATTACGCCTTCCTCAACTATGGGCGAAATTTGCGACGCAAAATCCGCCAAAGGCGAAACCAACATATGGGGAAACGTTCCTTCGGTAACTGAAATGCAATCCGAAGGCGGCGCTTCGGGAGCCGTGCACGGTTCTTTAGCCGCCGGCGCAATTACGACCACCTTTACAGCCTCTCAGGGCCTTCTGCTGATGATACCCAATATGTTCAAAATCGCAGGCGAACTTACCCCGACGGTATTTCACGTTTCGGCCCGCGCTCTTGCAACGCACGCTCTTTCAATTTTCGGCGATCACAGCGACGTTATGGCAGTACGCCAGACCGGCTGGGCAATGCTTGCCAGCGCAAACGCCCAGGAAGCCATGGACTTTGCTTTAATCAGCCAGGCGGCAACGCTTGAATCAAGAGTTCCGTTCGTACATTTCTTTGACGGTTTCAGAACCTCCCACGAGCTTAACATGGTTGACGTTCTTACCAAAGAACAGATGAAAGAAATGATTGACGACGAACTTATCGCAAAACACCGCAAAAACGCCATGAACCCCGAATACCCTACGGTACGCGGAACGGCACAGAACCCCGACGTTTACTTTCAGGGCAGAGAAGCGGTAAACAAATACTACGACGCAACACCCGCAATCGTCAAGAAACAGATGGAAAAATTTGCAAAAATCTCCGGCAGAAAATACGACCTTTTTGAATACGTCGGCGCAAAAGACGCAACAAAAGTAATCGTTATTATGGCCTCGGGCGGAGATGTGGCGCAGAGAACGGTTGAATGCCTCAAAGGCGAAAAAGTGGGCGTACTCAAAATTAAACTTTTCAGACCCTTCAGCGCAACTGATTTTATCAACGCTTTCCCCAAAACGGTCAAGAAAATTGCCGTTATGGACAGAACAAAAGAACCCGGATCTTTGGGCGAACCGCTTTTCCTGGACGTCTGCTCGGCGTTCCTTACGGAAGAAGCAAGAGCCAAATTCCCCAAAACGCCTCTTATCATCGGCGGAAGATACGGAATCGGTTCAAAAGAATTTACACCGGTTATGGTCAAAGCAATTTTTGACAATCTTGACGCAAAAGAACCCGTAACAAGCTTTACGGTAGGTATTGAAGACGATCTTACGGGCAAATCCCTTAAGATGCCGACAGATTGCGACTATTTAACCAAAGAAAGCACATTCAACGCTTTGTTCTACGGTTTGGGCTCGGACGGAACAGTCGGCGCAAACAAGAACACAATGAAAATCATCAGCCAGGAAACGGACAACTATTCTCAGGCTTACTTCGTTTACGACTCCAAGAAAGCAGGCTCAATGACTACTTCGCACCTGCGCTTCGGCAAAGAATACATCAGAGCTCCGTACCTCATTGAACACGCTGATTTCATCGGCTGCCATTTGTTCTCATTCCTTGAGAAATACGACATTCTGGGCATGGCAAAAGAAGGCTCAACCCTGCTTTTGAACGCTCCTTATAAGCACGAAGAAGTTTGGGACAAAATGCCTAAAGAAGTCCAGCAGCAGATTATTGATAAAAAGCTTAAAGTTTACGCAATTGACGCTTCCCACATTGCCATGAAGACAGGCATGGGTTCCAGAACCAACACCATCATGCAGACGGCGTTCTTCGGAATTTCCGGCGTAATTGAAAAAGAAAAAGCCATTGCGGCAATTAAAGCGGCAATCAAGAAAACCTATTCCAAAAAAGGCGAAGAAGTTGTAAACAAGAACTATGCGGCAGTTGACGCTTCTCTTGAAGGCTTGCACGAAATCAAATATCCTTCTCACGTTACATCAAAGATTTCAATGCAATCCCCCGTCCCCGCAGACGCTCCCAAATTCGTAAAAGACGTTTTGGGCAAGATGATTTGCTATAAAGGCGACGGTCTTAAGACTTCCGACCTGCCAGTCGGCGGCGTATTCCCCACGGCAACCACTCAGTATGAAAAGCGTAACATTGCTCTTCAGGTTCCCGTCTGGGATTCAAACACCTGCATTCAGTGCGGTATGTGCTCTTTGGTTTGCCCGCACGCGGCAATCCGCATTAAAGCTTACAAACCCGAAGAACTCAAGAATGCTCCCAAGACTTTCAAATCCGTTGACGGCAAGGCCGATTTAACAGGTTTGAAGTTCACGGTTCAGGTTGCGGTTGAAGACTGCACGGGCTGCGGCTCATGCGTTACCAACTGCCCGGGAAGAAACAAAGCCGACCCGACAAAGAAAGCAATCAATATGGCAGAACAGCTTCCTTTGAGAGCGCCCGAAAGAGAAAATTTCAAATTCTTCCTGGATATTAACCAGGCAGACGTTACCACGAAGAAAGAAAGCATTAAAGGCTCTCAGTTCCAGCAGCCTTTGTTTGAATTCTCCGGCGCCTGCGCAGGCTGCGGCGAAACGCCTTATGTAAAGCTGTTAACCCAGCTTCACGGCGATCATATTGCCATAGCCAACGCAACAGGCTGCTCTTCAATTTACGGCGGCAACCTGCCCACCACGCCTTATTGCACCCGCAAGGACGGCAAAGGACCCGCGTGGGCCAACTCGCTGTTTGAAGACAATGCCGAATTCGGCATGGGTATTCGCCTTGCATACGACCAACTTTACATTGAAGCGGTAGCGGCTTTGAAAGAAATCGCTCCCTCTTTGAAAGGCAAAGAAGCTTTGGTCAACGATATTATATCTTCAGAACAGAAGACCACCAAAGAAGTTGACGCACAGCGCCAGCGCGTTGCCGAACTTAAAGAACTTATCAAAGGCAACGAAAGAATGACTGCTCTTGCCGATTATCTGGTAAAGAAATCAGTCTGGATACTGGGCGGCGACGGTTGGGCTTACGATATCGGTTACGGCGGTTTGGATCACGTTCTGGCCAGCGGCAAAAACGTCAAAGTTCTTGTACTGGATACAGAAGTCTATTCCAACACCGGCGGACAGATGTCAAAAGCAACTCCTATGGGCGCGGTAGCTTTGTTTGCCGCGGCAGGCAAAACAATGCCTAAGAAAGACTTGGGCATGATAGCAATGACTTACGGCAATATTTACGTGGCGCAGATTGCCATGGGCGCGAATATGAACCAGGCGGTTCAGGCGCTTGCCGAAGCTGAAGCTTATAACGGTCCCGCGCTTGTAATTGCATATTCAAACTGCATTGCGCACGGTATTGATATGAGCAAAGGCCTGCTTGAAGGCAAAAAAGCGGTACAGAGCGGCAGATGGATACTTTACCGCTATAACCCCGCACTTAAAGAACAGGGTGTTAACCCGCTTAAGCTTGACAGCGGCGAACCTATAATCCCGTTGAAAGATTATATCAGCGGCGAAAACAGATTCAAATCCCTGATGAAGAACAACCCCGCAAAGGCTGAAACTCTTCTGAAAGAAGCGGAAGCAGAATATGCTTTCAAACGCAATCTGTACAAACAGCTTGCAGCTTTAAAGATAGAAAAATAAAGCAAATAAATTCTAAAAACCCCCGCTTAACGGCGGGGGTTTTTATTTGTCATTGCGTAAGTAAAATAAAAAACCGCCGCCCTAAACTTAAGGCAGCGGTTATAAAAAATAAATTTTATTCGCTTAATATCCAGTCTTCGGCAGGATCTCCGTCTGTTCTTACGGCCCCCAGAGCCATACATATCTTTTTGCCGTAATCTTTATTATTATCACAGCGGCAGATAATTCTTTCATAGTTGCCGTCAAAACGGTAAGCTATCAAATAGCTGTGATCTGAAGGTTTATTACGCTGTGCATATATTGAATATTGTCCGGCTATACTATAAAACCAATTTTTACTGCTTGGAATGCTTACGTCAAGAACATCAAAAGAAGACGGATAGGAACCGAAAGAAAGCTTATATCTTTCCATAGCGTCTTTAGTAGTTCTCAAAACAGTTAAAGCTTCAGCCGCGGCGGCTTTTTCCACCGCAATTTCATACCTTGGCAAAGCTATTGCGGCAAGTATACCTATGATAAGGACTGTCACGAGAAGTTCAATCAAAGTAAACCCGTATGAATCAGTCATAGCTCTGCCTTATTTTAAATTTTAGAATCTTACGCCGAAGCTTGCTTCACCGCCGACACCGTAATGAGCATAGTTCGCGGCAACGCTCAAATCCATATAAGAGGGCAATTTGACGTTAACGCCCAAAGTTCCTCTGGGTGTTATTTCCGTTTCTTTGCAGCCCACTATTGAAGCGTCTGCCGCATTCTGGGCCGTAAGTTTTGTGCGGTCAACGCCGCCGCCGATATAAGGAACAACATACGGAAGCTTTAAAGAAACCACAAAATCGGCACTGTACTGCGTAAGAGAAAAATCTTTATGCACGCCCGATTGGCCCATAACAACAATCATAGGCTGAAGGCTGTAAAGGCTGTCAGTAGGTCTGACTATTGCCCATTTAAGGCCGCCGCCCGCAATGGTGAGGCCGTCCCAGGAAGATGCCCTGATAAATCCGTCCAAGCGGAAAGGAAGGCCGATCTCGCCCTGAATCCAAGGCATCACAATAGGCTTTGCGTCGTCTTTGCTGCCTAAAGCGGTATCTTTATCTGCGGTATGCGGCATAACAGCGCCGCGTGCGGAAAGTTGGAATCCGCCCCAGCCTAAAATGCGGCCCGTGCTAAAAGCGCCGCTGCCCAAAAGACCGCCCATATCTTTTGCAAATTCAGGAAGATTTTGTTTATTTGCATTATTATAGAAATTATCAAAATTATAATCAGACGCATAAGCCGACGCGCCGACGAATAAAAACAAAGCGAACAAAACAGTAAGTTTTTTCATTTTATTACCCGTTAAAAGAAATTTTATCACCGACTTTGACGCTCCCTTCAAGAGCGCCCGAAGCAAGTTCAACCGCATATAAAGATTTTAGCACTAAAGGAGAAAAACGCCAAGCCGTCATTTTTTCCCGCACGTAAACCACATTAAAATTTTTATCCGCAAAAATTACGTCTATCGGAAAGCGCATAAAGCAGGTGTGTATCTGCGTGCACGGTTTCAGGACGATGCCGCCGCCCTTTTCAAGCCCGCGCGAAGAGAGCAAACCCACCAGCCTGCCCCAAAAGGTATCTTTCATCACAAGTTTATCGGCAATAAGTTTGCCTGTAGTTTCGTTAATACATTTCACAGATGTTTACGGGCCTCCTTTATCAGCGCGGAACGAACCTGCTCTTTCAGCGCGGAATCTTCAAACTTTAAATCTTTGGGATATTTTATGCGGAAGGTGTCTTCGCCGTCCCGCGCGAACTTTGAAGCCAAAAATACGGCGTCAAATTCTCCGTCAAAATTAACCGTGGCAACTATGCCTTTTTTGCTCTTAAACAAATGCGCGCTTTTGACTTTAAACTTAACCGCGGCGGCGCATTTTTGAGCTTTACAGGCGGAAGAAAAACACCTTTTAATCTGTCCGTCCAAAACTCTTGAAACTATAATAAGGTTTTTATATCCGCCCGATTCAGTGGGCATAACCAACACCGGGCCCAAACCTTTGTTTTGCAAAGCAATGTTTTCTATTCTGAAAGAGCGGCAGAAAGAAATGGTTGCTTCTCCGTCCGGCTCGCGTTTAAAAGAAGAGATACTTAAGGCGCTTAAATCAACCGCACACATTAAAAACGCGGGCAAAATCAAGCGCCTTAAAAAAACGACTTTTTTAGTCATTAACTCTTTCTACATAGGTATCGGTTCTGGTATCTACGCGGATTTTGTCCCCTTCGTTGATGAAGAGCGGAACTTTAATTTCCAAACCTGATTCAAGCGTTGCGGGTTTGGTCATATTTGCAACCGTATCGCCTTTTACGCCCGGAACGGTAGAAATTACCTTCAATTCCACCTTAACTGGGAGCTCAATATTAAAAAGCGCGTTGTTGATAAACAGACCGATAACTTCCATATTGTCTATCATATATTTTTTCTGTTGTTTTACTTTTTCAAGAGGCACGCCGATCTGCTCAAAAGTCGTGCTGTCCATAAAATAGACCATATCGTTTTCTGTATAGATATAAGTGAAAGGACGTTTATCAATAATAACTTCTTCAAATTTATCTTCGGGTCTGTAGCTTGTTTCAACGACGGAACCCGTGTTTAAATTTCTGAGTTTTACTCTGACGACGGCTCTTGCCTGAGATTTGCGGTGATGCTGATGTTCAAGAATTTCAACAAGTTCTCCGTTTTCGTCCTTAAATATTAAGCCTTCCTTAAAGTCCATCGTTGATATCATAAATTACTTCTCCTTTACTTAGTTAAAATTTTTGCGCCTTTGTCGTCCAGCAGGACGGTGTCTTCATACCTTACGCCGAATTCGCCTTCAAAATAAAGCCCGGGTTCTATAGAGAACACATTGCCTTTTTTAAGAATGTCTTTGCTGCGGGCCGATATAAAAGGCGCTTCGTGTATCTGGGTTCCGAGTCCGTGGCCCAGACCGTGTATAAAATATTTGCTTATGCCGCTTTGGCAATCTTCCATATATTGCTTGCATGCGGCGTCAACTTCCGTTGCGGCAACGGGGTTTTTGACCCGTTTAAAAGCAAAATCGTGTGAGCCTTTAACAATGTCAAATATCTTGTTAAAGCGGGAGGAAGGCTTTGCCCCGTGCCAAAACGTGCGCGTGATATCGGAGCAGTAACCTTCAAATTTACAGCCGTAATCTATCAAAACGGGTTCGTTATTTTTAAGCTTTCTTTCGCACGGAACGTGATGCGGATTGGCGGAATTTTCGCCGAAGCAAACGATAGTATCAAATGCAAGCCCCTGCCCGCCCATACGCTCCATAATTCCTTCAAGCATTTTGGCGGCGGCGGTTTCGCTCATTCCGGTTTTTAAATTTTTCTTAAATTCTTCGTATGCGGCAAAAGAAATTCCGCAGGCTTTGCGCATCTTTTTTATTTCGGTTGCGGTTTTTACTTCTCTTGACGCGGCCAAAAAGCCGCCTTTTTCTTTAAATCCGGCATTAAAAAATAATTTGCCAGAAAGATAATCTATGGCGAAACTGTCAAAGCATTTATTTTTTGCTTTAAGTTCCGATGCTTTTGCCGCAACGTCGGCGGGATTAAGGCTGTCAATCAGATTAAGATACGGGGTTTTGTGTTTAAGGTCTATCAGATAAAGAGGTTTTGTAAAACAATAAGCTTTGCGCGGCGTAACCAAAAGGAAAGAATCCCCCTGCCCCGCAAAATAAAAATCGGTCAGCAGGTTTATTGAAACTACATCTGTAACCGCAAAAGCGTCAATGCCGTTTTTTTTGAGCAAAGCCTGAAAGTTTTTTAATTTTTCGTCTGTGTGCTTCATTTTATTTCGCTTTAGATATTAAATTTATGCCCTTTGGCGTCATATAATAGCAATCTTCGTATCTCACGCCGAACTTGCCAGTAAGATATACGCCCGGTTCAACGCTGAAGCAATAGTTGCGCATAATTTTCTTTTTGCCGTTTTCGGGGTTAACGTAAGCTTCTTCGTGAATGTTCATGCCGATGCCGTGGCCCAGGCCGTGCGTAAAATACTGCCCGTAACCGGCTTCTTTAATATAATTTCTGGCAATGGAATCTATCTGTTCGCCAAGCATACCTTCTTTTGCATTTTTTACGACGGCGTCATATGCGCCCTTAACAACGGAATAAACTTTTTTGAATTCCGCAGAAGGCTTGCCGCCAAACCATATTGTGCGCGTCATATCGGAGCAATAACCCTTATAAATGCAGCCGTAGTCAAATAAAATAACCGTATTCTTTTTGAGTTTTGCATCGCCCGTTGAGTAATGCGGATTGGCCGAAGCCGCGCCGAAAGATACCATGGTATCAAACGAAACGCCGCTTGCGCCTTTGCTCTTCATAAAATTATCCATTTCTGCGGCAATTTGCTTTTCGGTAACGCCCGGTTTAAGGAATTTCTGTATGTGGGTAAACGTGGCAAGCGCAATTTCTGTCGCTTTTCTCATTGTTAAAAGTTCGGATTTGGTTTTTGAAGTGCGCAGGCTTTCCATAAGGCCTTCGGAAGGTTCAAAACCTGCCGCGGCATAGGCTGCGCCCGCGACGTAAATTTCTTTATTTTTGTCAAAAGATATTTTTTTGAGGCCGAGTTTTTTTGCGGTTTCGGTAATTTTCAATTCTCTGTGTGAATCGCAGGCTTCAATTTTTATCTGCGGATATGCGGCTTTGACGGTCGCGGCGTAAAGGCTTCTGGAAGTTACGTAAATTCCTTTTTTATGAGCCAGAAGCACGGCTTCGCCCGGGAGGAAAATTTCCCCAAGCACATATTTCATATCCGTATAATCGGAGATAACTATGCCGTCCAGATTATTTTTTTTAAGTAAATTTTTTAAAGCTGACAGTTTTGTAGCGTCTAATTTCGGCATAGGCGTACCTCCTTATTTTTAACCCTATTATTATACAATTTTATAACGGAAGCAAAAAGAGAAAGCCGCGGAATTTCCGCGCTTTTGCCGCACTAAAACGCAGCTAGTGCTGTCTGGGGTCCAAAATATCGCGGAAGGCGTCGCCCAGCATATTCCACGCCAGCACAAACAAAAGCAGAGCTGTACCCGGCACAACTATGGTATACCAATAGACAAACGGGTCGGCGTGAGTGCCCAAAATCCAGTTGCGGGACAGCGCGACCAATTGCCCCCAATCCGCCGTGCCGAGCTGAGAACCAAGGCCCAAAAAGCTTAAAGAAGACGCCGTCAAAACTATATAACCTATATCAAGGCTTGCCACTATTATTACGGGGTAAATTGCATTTGGCAGTATGTGGCGGAAGAAAATGCGTCTTCTGCCTGCGCCCAAAGCACGCGCGGCAACAACAAAATTCCTTTCTTTAACGCTTAACACGTCGCCGCGTATAAGGCGGGCATAAGAAGGCCAGGCAACCACGGTCAAAGCTATCATCATATTTTTTAAATCCGGCCCGAGCATTGCGGCAATAACCATGGCTAAAACCATTGACGGAACGGCAAAAACAACATCGGTAAGGCGCATAAGAACCTCGTCAATCCAACCGCCAAGAAAGCCTGCCGCGCCGCCTATGAGTATACCGATAATCAAAGCAAGGAAAACAACCGTTATGCCCACTTTAAAAGCCATTCTTGTGCCCCAGACAACGCCGTAATAAAGGTCGTACTGGTTTTCTGTAGTGCCAAGAATATTTGCATGGGACGGAGCCTGCGGTTCAACAGCATAACCCGCCTGAGGCATTTTGTAAGCGTCATTGCCTTTGACTGGCGCCAAAATCGGCGCTAAAAGCGCAACAAAGATAAAAAACAGCAGTATCAAAAGCCCCGCCAGAGAGTTTTTGTTGTTTAATATTTTTTTAAAAATTTTCTTATCGTACATTATTTAAGCCTTATTCTGGGGTCAAGTACGCCGTAAAGCAAATCCGCCACAAGGTTGCCGACAACGAACAAAGCCGCAACCATAAGCGAAAAGCCCATGACCCCCGCAATATCAAGCTGCTGGGCGCACTGCACGCCCCAACGGCCGATGCCCGGATAATCAAAAACAGCTTCAACTATAACCGTTCCGCCCAAAAGGCGTATAAACTGTATGCTTGCCAAAGTTACTATAGGTATTAAAGCGTTGCGGCCCGCGTGTTTATAAACGACGGCAAAATCGCTCAAACCTCTTGCATAAGCGCTTTTTACATAATCTTTGCCCAGTTCTTCAAGCATAGACGAGCGCATCACGCGCACCATAAGCGCAAACGAACCTATGCACAAAGTGAACGCTGGCAAAATAAGATGACGCAAAACGTCAAAGAAAACATAAAATTTTAAATTCAGAAGGCTGTCTATAAGCAAAAGCCCCGTATAATTGGTGAAAGAAGGGCCGTGTATTATAACATCGCTTGAAAACGAATACGCACCTGGCGGGAACCACCCCAGTTTGCCGTAAAATATCATCAGCAATAAAAGCCCCAGTACGAATATCGGCAGGGAGAACCCGCCCAAAGACACAAGCCGCAGGAAATTATCCAAGAACTTATCTTTATACATTGCCGACATTATGCCGAACCATACCCCGAAGAACACAACAAGTATTATTGAAACCACCGCAAGCTGTATGGTGGCGGGAAGGTATGCTTTTATGGCGTCGGTAACGGGCATATTTGCGGTTTCGCTGTAGCCGAAATCCCCGTGCGCTATGCGCCCCAGCCAGCGGCCGTACTGCACCATCATCGGGTCATTTAAGCCGTGCTCTTTTATTACTTCCTGCAAAGAAGACATTTGACGCGGATCGTGTATATAAAGCGAGGCGCGCATTTCTGGCGAAAGCCGCTGCGTTAAAAAGAAAAGAAGAAACGTTACCCCGAGCATAACCAGGGGCATCATTGCAACTCTGCGGGAAATATAAGAAAACATTATTCGTTTATCCTTTAAGCGCAGCGGCATTGCCGCCGTTTATTTTTTATAACCTAAAATTACGTCCAAAACAATATCCGCGGTCTGATTGTACATTTTCAAATCAAGCCATTCGGAAGTCGTATGCGCGGCGCGGTATCCTATGCCCATAATAGGCGTCAAAAGGCCTTTGCCGTAAAGTGTATTGGCGTCATATCCGCCGCCGCTTGAAACCGTTTTTGCGTCCACGCCGTGCTTCTTTGCAACAGCCTGAATATGCTTTATAAGAGCGCATTTTGCGGGAATATCCAAAAGCGGATATTTTTCGGACGCTTTAAAAATTATTTCCGGTTTTATTACCTTTCCGTCAACGGTTTTTGTATATTTCTTTTGAGCTTTTTTAAAGCAGTCTTCCATATGCGCAACCTGTTTGGCAAGGCCGCCCGCTCTTCTGCTTCTGGCTTCGCCTTTAAGCATAAGATGAGGCATTACGACGTTTGTGGCGTCGCCGCCGTTTATTATGCCGATGTTTGCAACCGTCAAAGGCTCAACGCGGCCAAGCTTCATCTGCGCTATTGCGCAGGCCGCAACTTCCAAAGCCGAAATTCCCTTTTCGGGCTCAACGCCCGCGTGCGCGGCAACGCCCTTTATTTCAACTTCAACAAATTTGGCTTCGGGCGCGTTAACGATGATATCGGTATTGTTATCATCGTCCAGAATCATACCTTCGCGGCCCTTTATTTTGCTTACGTCTAAATTTTTTGAGCCGTACATTCCGTCTTCTTCGCAAAGAGTGAAAACCACTTCAACGGGAGGATAAGCTTCCCCGCTTTCCTTAAGCGTGCGCAAAATTTCAAGAATCATTGCAATACCCGCTCTGTCGTCCGCGCCCAAAATAGTAGTTCCGTCGGAAGTTACTTTGTTGCCTTTTACTACGGCTTTAATATTTTTGCAAGGCGTAACGGTATCAAGATGCGAAAACAAAAGAAACGGAGCGGACTTAATCGTCCCCGGGAAAAATCCTATAACGTTGCCCTTTGCGGTAGTTTTAAATTTTTTGCCCGCATTATCGGTGCAAACGCGGCAGCCCAAAGCTTTAAGTTCCTTTTCGGCAGTAAGCTGCATATTGAGCTCGTTAAACGAAGTCGCCTCAACCTTAGTAAGTTTTACAAAAGTTTCCAACATTCTTTTATAGTTTATTTTTGCCGTCATAGTATCTCCTTTCTCCCGTTAAGCGTATCGGCGCGTGCAAGCGGCAGAATACCGGAAAGCAGAATTTTTGTCGCTTCGCTTTTGGGATTTTTAAACATCTCACGCACAGATCCGCTTTCGGCAACCGTACCGTTGCTGAGAACAGCCGCGCTGTCGCACAAAAAGTTGCAAAGCGCCAAATCGTGCGATATGAAAATCAAACTTAAATTATATTCTTTTTTGATATCCATAATAAGGTTCAAAATCTGGGCCTGTATGGAAACGTCCAAAGCCGAAACGGGTTCGTCGGCTATAAGCAATTTAGGGTCAAGCGCTAAGGCGCGGGCAATGCCTATACGCTGCCTCTGCCCGCCTGAAAATTCGTGCGGATATCTGTCTAAAAATTTTGACGCCAAACCGACCAGTGAAAGCAGCTTTTTAAGTTTTGCTTCGGTGCATTTTACGTTATGGATTATAAAAGGTTCTTCCAAAATTTCTCTGACGCTCATACGCGGGTCAAGAGAAGAATAAGGATCCTGAAAAACTATCTGTACTTTGCCGCGCAAATGCTGCAATTCTTTGCGGCCTAGCAAAGAAATATCTTTGCCGTCAATTATAACCTTGCCAGAAGTCATTGTTTCAAGCCCCAAAACTATTTTGGCAAGAGTGGTTTTGCCGCAGCCGCTTGGGCCCAAAAGGCCGAAAGTTTCGCCTTCTTTGACCGACAAGGAAACACCTTTCAGCACAGGCGTTGAAGTTTTGCCGCCGAAAATTGAACTGTCGCTGTAGGTTTTTGTCAGGTTTTCTATTTTTAAAATATCACTCATCGTTATCAGCCTCGTACATCCAACAGCGCACCTGATGATTATCACGCGACATAAAAACAGGCGGCTTGCAGGTTTTGCATTTAGGCATTTTAAAGGGGCAGCGCGGCTCAAAGTTACAGCCTTTGAACTGTTCGCCGGGCAAAGGCGGCGCGCCAGGTATTGCATTAAGTTTTGTCTGCCTGCTCTGAAGAGTTACTATTGAGCCCAAAAGACCTTTCGTATAAGGGTGCAAAGGGTTTGTCATCAGTTCTTCTTTTGGGGCTTCTTCAACTTTTTCCCCTCCGTAAAGAACTATTACGCGCGTTGCAATATCGTCAACTATGGCAAGGTTATGCGTAATAAAAATTACCGCCATTTTATTTTCTTTCTGAAGTTTTTTTATAAGTTCCAAAATCTGGGCCTGAACAGTAACATCAAGCGCGGTAGTGGGTTCGTCAGCTATAAGAATTTCGGGCGAGCAGCAAAGGGCAACCGCAATCATAACACGCTGCAACATTCCGCCAGAAAGCTGATGCGGGTAACATTTGGCAAATTTTTTATTTATTCCTACTTTTTGAAGTATTTCTACGGCAGATTTTTCCGCCTCTTCTTTTGAAACGTCCTTATGCGCCAAAATGGTTTCCGAAATTTGATCCTGTACGGTAAAAACGGGGTTTAAAGAGGTCATCGGGTCCTGGAAAACCATCGCTATTTTTGCGCCTCTTATATGCCGCATCTCTTTTAAAGGAAGTTTTAAAATATCCTTACCGTCAAAAATAATCTCACCGTTTTTTATAATCGCGCCGACGGGCAACAGCCGCATTATTGAAAGCGCGTGCATTGTTTTGCCGCAGCCGGATTCGCCAACGACAGCAAGAATTTCTCCCTTTTCAAGAGTATAATTGAGCCCGTTTAAAACGGTTAAATCTGCGCCTTCTTCGTTGAAGCACACGGTAAGATTTGATATTTTAATCACAATAAATTATATCAATGTTTTCGCTTCCCGGGCCAGTGAATAAAACGTTTCTTATTTTAGTAAAATATATACAGGTATATGAAATACGCATATCTTGCGCTGCTCGCGTTTGTTTGCGCGTGCGGTACGTATGAAAAAACAACAATAAAAATGCCCGACGGTTTTTCCGTCAGGGCCGAAATTGCCGATACGCCGCAGAAAGCGGAAAAAGGTCTTATGTTCAGAGACGCCCTTGACGATGACAAAGGTATGATTTTTACTTTTGACAAAGAAGACAAACGCATTTTCTGGATGAAAAACACTTACGTTAACCTTGACATAATTTTTATTACGGCAGACAAGAAAATATCCGCAATATGGGAATACGTCCCGCGCTCGTACAAAAATACACCCGAAGAAAAAGTTGCCCTTGCCGCGGGATATGCAAAATATGTTCTGGAACTTCCGGCGGGCACCGCCAGGAAACAGAACCTGAAAGAAGGGGACACTTTAACTTTTAATTTATGAAATCCATAAAAATTTTGTTGCCCGCGCTGCTTATCTTGCCGATGTTATTGAATGCAACCGAACCCGATTATAACCAACTTAACGACGCCGCAAAAGAAAACCTGATAAATCTTATAAATATAAATACGGCCCAGCCCGAACCGCAGGAAACTTATGCCGTACGCTATATTTATAAAGTCTTAAACAGAAATAAAATAGACTGGGATATTTACAGAGAAATTAAAACCAGAGGCAACCTGATAGCCGTTCTGAAAGCAGATAAAGATTACGCCAAAACCAGAAACGAATCGCCTTTAATAATGATTGCCCACCTTGATACCGCGCCCGTGCAGGAAGGCTGGACTTTTACCCCCACCAAAGCAACCGTTAAAGACGGCAGGATATACGGCCTTGGTTCAACCGACGACAAAAACTATGCGGCCATAAACCTTTCGGTTTTAACCTGGCTCAAGCAAAACAAAATCAAACTCAGACGCGATATAATTTTTATTTTCAGCGCGGACGAAGAAAACGGCAGCTCTAAAGGCTTAAAATTTCTTTACGAAAAATACCCCGAAAAACTTAAAGCGGGTTATGCCCTCAACGAAGGCGGCGGCATAATACCCGGCGCAAACGGCGGCAAAGATTTGCTGTTTGTTGAAGCTGCGACAAAAATGTATATGGATATCCTTATCACCGCGCGCGGCGACGGCGGTCATTCTGCCATGCCGGGTCAGGCAAATGCTATTTATAAACTTTCGCAGGCGCTTTCGGTCATACAGAATTATCAGCCGCAGATACACATATCGCAATTTACCAAAAACTTCTTCAGCAAGATTTACGCCTATCAGGATACCGACGCAAGAACGACAATTTCCCTGCTGAATTCTTCGGACCCGCTGCAAGTTAACCAAGCCGCAAGAATAATAGGCGAAGACCCTTTCCTTAAGACGCAGATTACCGATACTATATCGCCCACAATCGTAAATTCGGGCGTGAGCAACGATACTTCTTCGTCGGAAGCATATGCAACGTTAAACTGCCGCCTGCTGCCTGATTCCGACCCGGTAAAATTCTTTGAAAATTTAAAATCTTTATTTGCAAACGACAGCTCTATTACACTTTCAATAATAGAAAAGCCCGATATGCCCTTCCCGCAGCCTGCAACGGAAGCAAACGATCTTCTTTTTAAAACCATAGAATTCTCGGCGCAGAAAGTTATGCCCGGATCGCTGACCATTGCCGGTATGTCTCCCGCGTCAAGCGACAGCGAAACTTTAAGAAGGCACGGCGTAATTGCCTACGGAATAGGGCCCGTTATGCCCGGCGACACAGAAGGCCCGCACCAGGCAAACGAAAATATTGAGGAAAAAGATTTTTACCAACAGCTCAAACTGACTATGGAAACCGTGCTTGATTTTACGGAAATAGACAGAAGACTGCCTCCGCCGCAGGTTATTGCCGCACAGCAAAGATAAATAAAATAAATTTAAAAATGGCACAAAAAATCCTCCGCAAACAAAACGGAGGATTTTTTATTGTAAAAAATAACTTTATTTTGAAGCCAAAGCCTTAAGACATTTGACCATATCGGTCTTTTCCCAAGGGAAAATGTCCCTGCCGAAATGACCGTAAGCCGCCGTCTTAAGATATATCGGGCGCTGCAAATTAAACTGCTCTATAATCGCGCGCGGCTTCATATCAAAAGCCTTCCTGCAAATATCAGTCAGCTTATCATCGTCAAGCTTTCCCGTGCCGCAGGTGTCAATATAAAACCCGACGGGTTCTGCTTTGCCTATTGCATAAGCAATCTGTACGGTGCATTCGTCGGCCAAATCTGCCGCAACGACGTTTTTGGCAATGTAGCGCGCCATATAAGCCGCCGAACGGTCAACCTTTGTGGGGTCTTTGCCGCTGAAAGCACCGCCGCCGTGCGAGCATCTGCCGCCGTAAGTATCAACGATAATTTTGCGCCCGGTCATACCGGTATCGCTCTGCGGGCCGCCTATGACAAATTTGCCCGTGGGATTAACCAAATATTTTGTTTTGGCGTCAACCCATTTTCCCAAAATCGGTAAAATTGCTTTATTTATAAGTTCTTTGCGCGCGGCTTCGGTAATTTTTTTGCCGCTGGCGTCCAAAATGTCGGCCGTGTGCTGGGTGGAAAGCACGACAGTGTCAACGCGCACGGGCACGCCGTCTTTATATTCAACCGTTACCTGAGATTTTGAATCCGGCCCGATATAGGGCAATGTTTTATCTCTTCTGAGTTTGGCAAGGTTAATCAAAATTTCGTGCGCAAGCTGAAGAGGAAGAGGCATAAGTTCTTTTGTTTCTTTGCACGCATATCCGACCATAAAACCCTGATCCCCGGCGCCGCCGATGCTCACGCCCTGGCTGATGTCCGGCGATTGCTTGCCGATAACGTTGATGACGGAACACGTTTCGTAATTAAAGCCGTATTTGGCATCTGTATAGCCGATATTTTTAATTGTCGTGCGGGCGATGGCGTCAACGTCAACCCACGTGGAGGTGGTAATTTCCCCGCCGACAACAACAAGACCGCGGGTGATGTATGTTTCGCAGGCAACGCGCGCAGTTTTGTCTTTGGCAAGAATGCCGTCAAGAATTGCGTCCGAAATCTGGTCGCATACTTTGTCGGGGTGGCCTTCCGAAACGGATTCGGAAGTTAAATAGTATTTTCCTTTTCTCATATTCTTATTACCTCTTAAAATGATATTATATCAATTATGGAGAAGACATTTTTATCCTGGAACGTAAACGGCCTGAGAGCCATAGAAAAAAAGGGCTTTACAAATTGGCTGCTTAAAACTTCCCCGGACATAATCGGCCTTCAAGAAACAAAAGCCTGGCCCGAGCAGCTGTCTGCCGATTTAAAAAATATTAAAGGTTATTATTCCTATTTCTCTGTCCCGCAGCGCAAAGGCTACAGCGGCGTGGGCGTTTACACAAAAGAAGAACCGTCGGAAGTAAATTTCAGCCTGGGCAAAGAAGAATTTGACGCCGAAGGCAGATTTATAATGCTGACTTACCACAAATTTTATTTCATTACGGTTTACTTCCCCAACGGCGGAAAAGGCGAAGACAGAGTTAATTATAAGCTGCGCTATTATGACGCTTTCTTGAGCCTGTGCAAAAAACTTGCAAAGAAAAAATACGTAATTGCCTGCGGCGACGTGAATACCGCACATACAGAAATAGATTTGGAACACCCGGAGCAGAATCAAGAAACAACAGGTTTTTTGCCGCAGGAAAGAGCCTGGCTGGACAGATTTTTCAGCGAAGGTCTGACGGACACTTTCAGAATGTTCCACAAAGAACCCAAGCAATATACCTGGTGGGATTATAAAACAGCCGCACGCGAAAGAAACGTTGGCTGGAGATTAGATTATTTTATGGTAAATAATTCCTTTGCCGAAAAAGTAAAAAATGCTTATATATTAAGTGATGTTGCGGGATCGGACCACGCGCCGATAGGCATTGACGTAAAGATTTAAAATTTTAAGGAAAGATATGAAAGCTCATAAAAATCTTATTTATGCACTTATTGCCGCGGCGGCGGTTTTGATTTTGGTATTGTTCTTGATATTCAGAGATAAAAGACCCGCGCCCCAAAGGCTTGCCGCAAAAAAAGAAGTGGCCGCTATGCCCGCGCGCTCAAAAATTCCGCCTTCTCAGACAAAAACCGATTTTGCAATAATAGAAGCAAATACCTGCAATACGGACGCGGACTGCGTTGCCGTGTTCCCCACGTGCTGCGGAACGGCAAACCCGCCGTTTTATATCAACAGACAATATAAAGAACAGTTCACGGAAAAATATAAAGAAATAAACCACGAACAGGTTTGCGAAGTTACGCTCAAGTGCCCGATTTCATACTTTGGCATGGCAACCAAAACCAAATGCGATAAAAACATTTGCGTTGAAGCTATCCCCCTTGCCGACACGATGACACACCCCGTTACGCCCGTGCTGATTGAAGAGGCGCAAAAAAGGAAAGAAGCCCTTGAGGAATGGAACAGGAACAAAGCCGCGCTTGCCGCAAAAGTGCGCGAGCAGAGAAATATGCCCAAAACATTCTGGGGCAGAACGATTTATAAACTTAGAAAAGCAATGGGAATGAAACCGCAGACTGCCGCCGCAAACGACGCGAATGCACAGGCGTCCGCGATAATGCCCAAAGCTAAAACGGGAACGAAACAGTTCCCCGCAGTTGTGCCCGCATGGCACGAACAGCAAAAGAATTGACGGGCAGGATTGCACAACTTTTTGCAGAAATTTCGGCAGGAATTTTGTTATAACTTTTTGCCATAAATTTTGCCATAACCGCTGCAAAACCATAACGCGGAATTAAAACAGGTTGCAACGGTTTATGACCGCAAAAAGCAGTTTTATAACGATATAAAATAATTTTATTTTTAAAAGCCCTGTTAATTTGATAAAATATGTTTGCAGTAATTATAAACGATTGACGGTCCGCGAAGATTTGAAGTTTATGATTCAGAAGTTTGAAAAGTTTTGAAGTTTATGATTTAGAAATTTATAATTTTGAAGTTTTATGCGCCTATAGCTCAATGGATAGAGCACCAGCCTGCGGAGCTGGGGATATAAGTTCGATTCCTATTAGGCGCACCATTTGATTTAGGCATCTCACGTGAGATGCCTTTTTTGTTGTATACCCCATACTTTATCGACGAGAAAAGTTTATTTTTTTGCTAATCGCCGTCCTGTATACCCTTATACCTGCCCCATAAATAAGGTACATAGTTGCAAAACTATACAATGGCCTTTTTCGAGGAGTCACATCACAGTTCAATGTTTTATTTTTAAAAACTATGAACTAGCCCTAAAAAACCCTAAATTTGCCCGTGCGATTCCAACCGATTAGAAATAGATTGCCAAGTTCCAACAACAAAAACATCTCGGAAGTTGCCTTTGTCCCAAACAGTCCCCTTTATTTCTTCTTCAAACCTTTCTTTTAACCTAGCACGATAAAACCCTTTCTCATCTACTACTATTAAGAGAACATAATCCCCATTATATTCCTTATTTACCTTATGTCTAAGGGCTTTTTTAATCAATCCTATTGTGGTCTCAACTGATATTTGCGGAGACCCTGACATCCCTATTTCCAGTAACTCCTTATCTTCTCTCAAAATTTCCTTATTGATAAAAGCAGTTACAATCTCTATGTAATATATTTTAGAGCCTTTTCTTGCAACGGCATCATAGGGTTGATCTCCGACATTGTATATAAATGAAAAGTCCTGAAAATAATCTTTAAACTTTTCTAGCATTATGGCTAACGGAAGAATCTCTTCCCTATATTTTTTAGCCATATCTTCTTTTTGGGAATCTTTAAGTTTTAAGAAATACTCCTTATCAAGTAGTTCAGCGTTTTTCTCAAAATCGGTAAAAACTTTATGTATCCAGCTAATAAAGTTTTCATAAGAG